>OHJO01000699.1_pt1 | contig 16463 bp, 15 predicted proteins | sample 1568561 | NCBI WGS metagenome assembly OHJO01 (sample SAMEA3879556, study PRJEB24766) | human gut metagenome | biome: human-associated habitat; feature: feces | place: USA | collected 1985/1987
TCATATATCAGACACGTCCATATAGCTCAGCTGGATAGAGCACACGCCTCCTAAGTGTGAGGTGGTCGCTCACCCTGCGAGCATAAAACTAAATACTAGCCTCGGTAGCTCAGTTGGATAGAGCGACTGCCTCCTAAGCAGTAGGCCGCTGGTTCAAGCCCAGTCCGGGGTGCCAAAAACGCTGTAATCTCAATGGATTTCAGCGTTTTTGCTTTTCTTGGCTCACCCCGAAAAAGCAACTGCTTTGTGATTTGAACTGCAACTTATTTCCAGACTGTTCCCTGCTGGACTCGAACGATTTTCGAGAAATCTGCTAATGAAATTCGGATTCTGCTAATGAACCCTGCCGTGGTGTTTTATAGTCGTTTCGAGTCCTCCCGTTACCCTGCGTGCAAAAGGGCTTTCAGTTGGCGGGCAAGTTCGGGATTTTCCTGAAGCTGTGCAAGAAGCGACTGGAGGTTTAGGTCGGGAGCCGGTTCCGGTTTCGGCGGATTCAGTTCCTGCTCCACGCGCCGCATATCCGGGTTCGCATAGAATGCGACCTCAAACTTCTGCGCGTTGATTTTCCGCTCCTCATCCAGAATATGCGCATAAACTTCTGTAACCATAGACGCCTGCGCATGGCCGGTATCCCCCTGCGTGGCCTTAATGTCACCATGATTGAGCTTCAGCTTATAGGTGGTGCTTGAGTGCCGCAAAGAATGAAAGACTACATTCGGGAGGTTCGCTGACTTTTTCAGCCGTTCAAACTGATTCCCGATTACCCTGTCTTCGCAGGGCCGCCCGGTTTCCAAAGCTAAAACAAGATTATAGTCGGCATACTCGTCACCCATAATTTCTTTGAGCTTGTCCTGCTTTTGATGCCAGTCCCGAAGAATATACGCAAGGGTCTTCGGCAGCCATACCTTCCGGATACTGGTTTCCGTCTTAGGTCGTTTGAGCACAAGCCGTGTTGTCGATTTGGCTTTCACGATCCGCGGGAACATAAAGATGATGTCTTTCTCTCCGAGCGCGTCAATCGCACGTTGATCGACACGCGCCAATTCCTTGTTGACAATGATATGGGCATCGTCTTTTGCAATGTCCGAATCGGAAATGTGAACACAATCCCATGTCAGCCCTGTGATCTCGCCCATGCGCAGTGAACAGGCGAACGAAAGGTTGATTGCAACATACAGTTTCCCCTCAGAGCAGTTATCCAGAGCCTGTCTGATAATGTCAGCCGTCCAGATAGCGCGAGGATTTTTCTCTTTCTTGGGAAGAAGAACATCGTCAAACGGATTCTTCGGAACCATATCCCATCGGACGGCCTGGCGGAAAGCGCAGTGCAGCACCTTGCACACTTTTTCAATCGTGTTGGGCGGCAAGAATTCCGAGCGTGCGTTTCGGTATGTTGTGCTGACGGGTTTCATCTTTTGCAGTTGGGCGATGAAGCTGTCTACGGTACGCCTTGTCACATCCTGGACATTCATATCGCCAATGACCGGATTGATGTAATTGTTGATGATCCCGGTGTTTCCAGAGTAGGCTGAAAGCCCCCACCGCTTTGAACCGTAGAGTTCAACAAAATCTGCCAGGAAGTCACGGACAGTTACGCTGGATGGCGGAATGAAGGTTCCGTTGTTCATTTCATTCTCTACCTGTGCTTTTCTGGCCGCAGCCTCCTTCTTTGTTCCATAGGTTTCCCACTTCTGCCTTTTGACATCGGCAGAATCCGTATAGGTATATACGACGGCATACTTTTTACCGCGTTTTTGAATTGATGCCATAGCTCATGGCTCCTTTCAGGTGTTGTCTCTGCCATCAAGCCAATCATCGAAAGCCTTCTTTGATATTCTCAGCCTGGTTCCAATCCGTACACATTTGAAGGTGCCATTAGCACACATGTTATAGACGGATTTTTTGCTGACACCGAGAATTTCCGCTACTTCCATAACGGAATAGCTTCTTTTTTCAGAGTTGGCTTTAAGGCCGTTTGTATTTATCTCAGCCACAGAGGGCCTCCTTTCTTTGGTGGCTGGGGAAAAGAGCCTGTGATGTCCTCACATATATATTATACGGATTTTCCCCACTATCACCAACAAGTAAATTACATTAGGTTCTAATCCAAGTTCGATTCCCAATTCCAGGCCATTTCCTGCGCCCTCGCTTCAGGCCGCGTATTTGCAGGCTGCCGCTGTGCGGCACTTCCCCGGCAGGTACGCAAACGCATACTGTCAGCCGATCCTGTATAACTCCCGGACAAATCGATGCAGCCGCATTTGGGGGCGGCGTTTTCAAGGTTCAATAGATGGTTTTTACCGTTCACAAAATAAATACGGGGCCATGTCCGTATTTTTTGCACGCGCGCCAGAAAAACTAAATATGGTATTTTTGTATTGACTTATACAATATATTGTGTTACACTTTGCCCGTAAATGAGTTTTGCGCAATTTCCCTTTGGGCATAGGTCAATGATCTGTGTGTGGAGTGATCCACCTGCGCACGTTGTCAGGTTTGTACGTTTTTGTCAGTAGTATTGCTGTGCCATGAGAGCCGGCTGCTGCTGGCTTTTTTGTTTTACGGGGCACCGTCCCATACTGCGGGAATGACGAGAGTTTGCTGTCAGGCAAACATGCTGGATTTTACCAGAATCGTTGTTCCCGCTTTTTTGCGCCCAAACGCCGAAAGGCTTTGAGGATATATCATCAAGAAAGGTGGAAACAAGAAATGAAATTCAGACGAAAATGGAAACCCGGAGGGCATCCCAGACGATCCTTCCGACCGTACCACAGGTACAGAGAGAAGCGGCTTTTGAATAAGCCGCGCATCAAATATGAAACCGAGGAGGAATGCATCCATGGAAAACGCAAAGTGTTACGCTCCGCAAATTCTCGTCGGTACAGAAGGTCTGCCGCGTGAACAATGGCTGGAATACCGGCGCAAGGGCATCGGCGGAAGTGACGCCGCTGCCGTTCTCGGAATTTCACCATTCCGTACCGGACGGGATCTCTACTATGACAAGCTGAATATCGTCACAGCGGATGATGCCGAAAACTGGGTTCAGTTGGAAGTTGGAACTCTGCTGGAGCCGTTGGTTGCCAAGATCTTCGCCCATAAGACGGGCTATAAGATCTACCGCCGGCCATTCATGTTCCAGCACCCGCTGTATCCCTGGATGCTGGCGGATCTGGATTACATGGTGGAACTGCCGGACGGTACAACAGCCATCCTTGAGATCAAGACCACGAACTATAATGCCAAGGATAACTGGTGGTACAACGGCGAGGAAATCGTTCCTATCTACTATGAATCGCAGGGGCGGCACTACATGGCGGTCATGAACATTGACCGGGTCTACTTCTGCTGCCTTTACGGAAATTCGGAAGACGAGGCAATCATCCGCCGTATCGACCGTGACATGGCCTATGAAGAAGAACTGATCGCTTTGGAACGGGACTTCTGGGAGAATCATGTTCTCACAAAAACGCCGCCTCCCTATGTGGAAGCGGATGGCGACCTGATCCTCGAAAGCCTGCGGCGAAAGCTGGGGCCTGCGGACAAGGATGCGCCTCCTGTGCTGCTGGGACAGACACAGTTTGGGCAGTTGTCCATGCTTCTTTCCCTGCAAGAGCAGAAAAAGGAGCTGTCGGCTGATGTGAGCAAGCTGGACAAGGACATCAAGCGGTTGAAGGGTATGCTCATCGAGAGAATGGGCACAAGCTGCACCGCCGTGTATAACGGCTCTGCGGAGAGCTACACCATAACCTACAATCCGGTACGCTCCGCAGGCATATCGAAGGACGCCTTAGAGCGTTTGAAGGACGAACGCCCTGATATTTACGATCAGTATGTCACGGTGTCCGAATGGCGAAGATTCCATGTGAAAAAAGCTGCTTTGCAGGCAGCGTGAAAAGAAACGGAGGTGATGTGCTGTGAGCATTGTTGCAGCACTGGACAAGGTACTGTTTTTCAATGCGTCCAGCAAATATTCTGTTCTTCGGATGAAAACGGAGGACAGCAGCGTACCCACAGAAGCCCGGAGCCCCTATCGCTATCACGACCACCTGATCCGCTTTACCGCCGTCGGCATCGAATTGCCGCAGACGGATACGGTGAAGATCGAGATGGATGGAGAGTGGAAGGACGGAAAATACGGGCTCCAGCTTCAGGTCGATCATTGGCAGGAAATCGTGCCGCCCACATTGGAGGGCGTCCGCAATTATCTTGCCTCCGGTCTGCTGAAGGGCATCGGAGAAAAGACCGCCGACGCGATCATTGAAAAGTTTGGCGTCAATGCTCTGGAGATTCTGGAACATCAGCCAGACCGGCTTCTTGAGATTCGCGGCATTACGAAGGAACGCCTATGCGGAAACCAGCCGGATGCGTGTCCTGATGACCCTGCTGGCCCCGTTCAAGGTCACCCCGACGACTGCGCAGAAGATCTATCAGCATTTCGGGCCTGCCTGCGCGGACATCGTGAGACAGAGTCCCTTCAATCTCTGTCAGGTGCCGGGGTTCGGCTTCAAGAGGATTGACGCCATCGTACAAAAATCCGGTGGAGATCTGCGTGATCCGAAACGTGTTCACGGTGCGCTGTTCTATGCGCTGGAGGACGCACGGACAAAGGACGGGCATCTCTATCTGGAGGCGGAGGCTTTGCTCAAAGCGGCTATGCAGCTGCTCAATGAGCGGATACCCCTCCCACAGATGCGCGTCCCCATGAGCCAGGTCGAACAGGAGCTGTCTGCCATGATCCGGCAGGACGAGGTGGTATCGAACCACGGCAATGTGTATTTGCCCAAGCAATTTCTGCAGGAGAGCGAAACCGCACAGAAAGCGGTAGAGCTGTTTCTGGCAAAGCCGACGGTGGTGGACATCACGCAGCCGTTGGAGCAAGTAAAGCACAGCTTAGGGCTCAGCCTGTCCAAGCGCCAGTCAGAAGGCGTGGAGATGGTGTTCCGGCATAACCTGTCCATCATCACAGGCGGCCCCGGCACCGGCAAAACCACGGTTCTGAAAACGGTGATCGAGGTGTACCGTCAGCTCTATCCGCGGCAGAAGATCGTACTCGGAGCGCCCACAGGTAAGGCGAGCCGGCGTATGGCAGAGGCAACGGGGATCGATGAAGCACAGACGCTCCACAGCATTCTGGGACTTCACGGTGATTCGGAATCGAAGAAAGACCGGGAACGGAAACCGCTGGAAGCAGGGCTCCTGATCGTGGACGAGACTTCCATGGTCGATATGTGGCTGATCCATCAGCTCTTTTCCCGCTTGCGCCCCGGCACCAAAGTCCTTTTGGTCGGTGATGCAGACCAGTTAGAGAGTGTGGGCGCCGGTGATGTATTTCACGAGCTGATCGGCTCCGGCGTCGTGCCAGTCACGGTGCTGGACGAGATCTTCCGTCAGGCGCAGGACAGCCTGATTGCCCACAATGCCCGTTTTATCAACGAGGGCAAAACGACGCTCTACTATGGTGAGGACTTTGCCTTTCACAAGGCAGAGAGCCAGGAGGAGACTGCCGGCATCATCCGTGAGCTTTACCGGGAGCAGATCGCTGCAAAAGGAATCGAGCAGGTGGAGATTTTATCGCCGTTCCGCTCTGAGGGCGAGGCATCGGTCAACAGCCTGAATGAAGCTATCCGCGAGGAGATCAACCCCGCAGCGCCGGAGACGCCGGAGATCGTGTACGCCGGAAAGATATTCCGCCTCAACGACCGCGTGATGCAGATGCGGAACAACTATGAGATCAAGCTGTATAACCGCTCCGGCAAGCAGGTCGGCGAGGGTGTTTTCAACGGTGACATCGGCACGATCCGCAAGATCAGCGGTACCAATGTCGTGATCGAGTTTGACGGCCGCTATATGGATTGCCCGCAGGTGCTTCTGGATGATTTGGAGCTGTCCTATGCCATTACGATCCACAAATCTATGGGCTCAGAGTATGATACGGTCATTATTCCACTGCTGGCTGCCCATAATGTGCTCCTAACGCGGAATCTTCTCTACACGGCAATCACGCGTGCCAAGCGCCGCGTGCTGCTGGTGGGTGAAAAAAGGGCGCTGTATATGGCGATCCATCGGAGCCGAAAAGGAAAACGCAATACCATGCTGGGCGAACGCATCGCCCTCTACTATAAGGCAGTCACGCTCAAGGCTCTCCGTAACGAAGAGGGCGAAGAATGGCAGCGTGCCAGTTAATGTGAGATGAATGTGCAAAAAAACGCACAGTCATCTCTTATTTATTTTATGAAGGGAGTATCAAACCATGTCCAGAGAAAGAATTATGCTGACCCAAGCGATTCCTGCCGTGCAGCAGCTTCGCAGGGTGCAGGGCTTTGACCCGCTGCGCTTTCTGAAAAGAAACGCCAACGGCGGAATCGAGCTGGAGCCGCGCTATCAGCGGCTCTGGTTCCGATTGGCCTGCCCCGATGGAAAAATGCTGCTGAACCGGCTGCAGATCACAGACCAAATCGCCGTTTATGAGGCGCAGGTATTTCTGTCCAGAGAGGACAACCAGCCCATTACCAATTTTACCGCGGCGGTGGAAAAGGCTCAGGCTCCTGCCGGACGCTATGTGCAGGCCGCGCAGGACGAGGCGCTGAAAACGGCGCTGGATAATGCAGGCTTCGGCATCCAGCTCTGTGAGATCACCCCCTCTGCGACGGTAGATGCACAGGCCGATGGGAAACAGGAAGTCGCAACGGGCACTGTAAATCGTCAGGAGACTGCTCCGGCGGTAAATGGAGCCGCAGCGCCGCAGCGAGAAGATCCTATCGGCGAAAATCATCCGGTACAGGCAGTGCCTACACCGCAAGAGGTTCAACCGCAGGAGGCGGCAAAGACGCCCAACGTAAATCAGCAAGAGGTTCACACCACCCAGCAGACGGAAAGCGTTTCAGACGCCATGAGTCTGCTGCAGGCGTTAAGCGGCGGAACTGCGGCTTCTGAGCCTGATCCGGTTATGCCCCAAAAGGCGCAGGAGGTTCCTTCGGAAACAGCGGAGCCTGCGGTCACGGAGCGGGCTGAAACAGCGCGGACGTTGAAGCCTGTTGTGGTCGATATGCCGGCAGCGGCATCGACAGCGGCTGCGCCGAAATATTCGGACGATATGACGGTGGACGAGATCCTTTCGCTGATGACGGAAGAGGAAGCCGCGGAGCTGGTCGTGACCACCGGTGTCAATAAGGGCTGGACGATGGCACAGGTTTCTGAGCAGCGTCCCTCCAGTCTGAAATATTACGCCTATCTCTGTGAGGACTGCGGCAATATTATGAAGGCTGCCGCCATGCTTCTGATGGGCGGTTCGCAGCAGTTAAAGGCAAGCTGACCGCTTTCCATCCGTAAATTTTGCGTCTTGGGAGGGATGCTGGTTTGAATTACGGGAAAAAGCATGATCTCCCCTTTGGCATTATGGATGTGGCCGGACTCCTCCGTCTGAATATCAGGCGGAGGGCTCCCGGTCAGGTGTATGTGGATTGTCCCATCTGCGGTGACCGCCGGGGGAAAATGAATCTGAACACGGCAAAAGACCTGTGGCGCTGTAACTACTGCGGTGAAGGCGGCGGAATGCTGTCCCTTTACGCAAAGGTATATGGCGTCAGCAATTCAGACGCTTATCGGGAGATCTGCGACGCTTTGGCGGTAAATGGTTTTTCACCGGACTATACCGTTCCGGAGAAGACGACGCCTGCGGAGGCCGAGCAGTCTGACGCGGCCTCTGTTCAGGAAGTGCATCAGACTCTCTCCATGCTGCTGTCCATGCTGACCCTCATTCCGGCGCACCGCGCACACCTCCAGTCTGTGCGGGGGCTGTCCGACGATGAGATCACACGCTTTGGCTTCAAGAGCACGCCGCCCCCTTTCCTGTGCCGCTCCCTGACCAATCGGTTGGTCAAGGCGGGCTGCAGGGTGCAGGGAGTCCCCGGCTTCTATGTGGATGATAACGGCTGCTGGACGGTCAAATTCCACCAGCGGACATCAGGCATCATCATTCCCATCTTCGGTGTAGACGGTCTGATCCGCGGCGCACAGATCCGATTGGATCATCCGCTCAAGGATAAAGACGATCCACCGGAGAAAACGGGCGTGAAATACCTGACGCTGTCCTCCACGGGAAAGCGCATGGGAACGACCTCGGGGAGCCCCATTCATTTTGTGGGCGATCCATGCTCCCGCGTTGTATATGTGACGGAAGGCTGCCTCAAGGCGGATGTCGCTCACGCGCTGATGCACAGGACCTTTGTTGCCACGCTGGGAGCCAACAACACCGCCAAGCTGGATGAATTGTTTGCATTCCTGCACCGGAACGGAACGGAGGAGATCATCGAGGCGGAGGACATGGATAAGTACAGTAATGAAATGGTGGGAAAAGGCGCATCGAAGATCTATGCGCTGGCGGCCAGGCACGGGATGCGTTGCCGCAGGCTCACATGGAATCCCAATTACAAGGGCATTGACGACTGGCAGCTTGCGCTGCGCCGCAAAGAACAGAAAATGAAGGAGGATCCAGGAATGACATTTAAGGAGCAATATCTTAATGGCCTATGCGGGCTGGAAATGCTGGAAGCCTGTACGGAAAAATGGCATGCGATGAAGGTGGACAGTATTTCCCTGCGGGAGTATCTGGGGCTGACGGAGCAGGAATACGATGCGTACTTACAAACCGACCCTGGCGTTTCTTTTCAGAAGTTGTTGGACAGTCAGCGTAAAACGCAGCGGTTTCGTGTTTACCAGCTGGATCTGGAGCATGGCGAGACGCGCGCATTCGCCTTTGGCGGTATTGACGCACTGCACAAGGCCGGCTTTCAGCAGCCCCCGGCGGCGGAATACACACTCGTTTACGACGGTGAGCTAACCTGCCCGGTCGGGCAAGATGAACGTGATATTCTGGAACGCATTTTTGCACGCTATAATCAGGCGTTCCCCCCGGACTATCGCGGCCGCAGCATTGCCCCATCCGATGTGCTGGAGATTTATGATGAAAGCGAGCGCAGATACTTCTACTGTGATATGGCTGGTTTCCTGCAGGTGAAATTCTCTCCCGCGCTGGCAAAGAAGGCTTGAATGCAGGCTTTACCAATGCAGGCTTTACCACAGACGATCCATTTAGAAATGGACGAGCAGAAGACAAAGCAGCTGAAAGCCATGCTGGGAATCTGTCAAGGACTTGGGGCGGAGACACGGTATCATCCGGAACACCGTTATTTCACAGCTATGGTCTGGACTGGATGGGATACTCCCTGTGGAATGGGAGAGGCCCTTGCTGTCCAACAGAAAATTCAAAGAACAGCCGCTCAGTACCCGGCCGTCGTGTGCTATTGCTTCGACCCGTTCAGCACACTGGTCTATACGGTTTGAGCGCAGTATGTAAGAAGGGACGCCTTGTGCCATTGGCACAGGAGCGTCCTTTTCTCATTTTTTATTTAGGAGGAATGTACGAATGGGCGCTTTTTCAAATATGGATTATGAGCTTCAAAACAGCGAGGCTGCCGTTTCCGACGCCTTTACGGAAGATGATGCTATGGATATGCCGCAGACGGCTCCTGTGGAACCGGCGACAGCAAGTTCTCCGACTGCAGCTCCGACTCCGGCGGCGGCCAGCGAACCGGCAACCGCCCCCAACACCCAAAGCGAGGATGAGGCACGCCGTGCGCACGAAGCGTCTGAAGCCAAGCGCAAAGCAGAGTGGGACGCCAAGCAGGCGGAAAAGCGGCGGGCGGAACAGGCCGCGCTGGAAAGGTTGGATGCCATGGGCCCGGCAGAGCTGCTCAAGGCTGCCGCAAAGCGTGTGTCCGCAGATACGGAGAAGCTGACGCGGCGCAACATGAAAGAGAGCGTTGCCGAGTTTATCCAGACCAAGTGTATTGATGACCTCGGCTTTGCCCGGCTCACCATGCACCCGTGTAAGAGCATGATCCACTGTTTCCAGTATATCAGCCGGAAGGCATGGGATTATGTGCAGGACGAGCTGAAGGCAAACGGCGTTCAGCCGAGCCCCGGTCAGCAGGCATACGGCTGCGATATTCCCGATGATCTCTGCTATCAGTGGGCGGAGGACTATTTCCGTGACCCCGATGCCAAGGAGGATCAGGGGGATGAAGAGGAGTTTGTCCCGCAGCCCTATCGCGGGAAAACATCTTCCAAGTCCGTTTCCAAGAAGAAAAAGGAAGAAAAGAAGAAAGAGCCGGAGAAGAAAGAACCGCCGAAAAAAGCGGAAGCCGACGATGGGCAGATCTCGTTGGGAGACCTCTCCTCTTTTGGGGAGGCCGCCTGATGTACGCTTATAAAGGCTTTGAGCCGGATCTCTCCTGCCGTGGCTATCGGTTCGTCATGGGAAAGAATGTCACCCCGGAGGCAAACTGCGCCAGCAACGGTTTCCATTGTGCGGAGGACCCGCTGGATTGTCTTTCCTACTATGGCGACATGAATCGCTCCATTTACTGCTTGGTGCAGCCCGGCGGGGATATTGACGAGGACGATCGTGACTCCAAAATTGCCTGCACGGAACTGACAATCCTGCGGCGGCTGACGAGGAAAGAATTCTTTCTTCATGCACTTGCCTACATGGTGGATCACCCAGGCCGCAAGGTGAGCGACAAGGTACAGCGTGAGCACAGCACCAGCCGCAACGGCTATGCCATCGTTCGAGGCAAGGAACCCGCTGCGTGTGGAAAACTGGGCGATATTCTCGCATTTGCCAGAGAGCAGCGCGAAACCGAAGTAATCTGTCAGATTGCGGTCGTTGAGGTCGATGGAGAAAATATCCTGCCTGATGTATGGTATGACATTGATTTTGTAAAAAGAGAGGCGGTGCAGAAATGAAAAAAAGCAGTTTGCTGAAAATGAAGAATTTGCCTGCGACTGAAGAAATGCTTGCGGTTGCCCGCGAGGATGTGCCGGTCAAGGTCGGTTCGGGCTGGAACACTTTCTATCGATGCCGATACAGCGGTTTTGTACGAAGCGCGGTAGAGGGCGGCATTTTGAAAGTCACCCTGTATGACCCGGATGCAATGCGCCTTGGCGGGACACTGCCGGTCTATGAGATTTTCATGGAGAAAGAAAAGCAGCAGTTTCTCACCTATGACCGTTCCCATGACAAATGGCGTGCGGCAAAGATCGACTACTTGGAATGGCAGGCGAAGGGATCCAATAATGTGTGGATCAGCGCCGTGGATGATGCACAGATCCGGCAATATCTGGCGTCGGATGAAAAAAGCGTGTATCAGTCTATTCTGAAATTTCAGCGCGCCGTTCGTGATGCTGAACTGGAACGCCGGCACAGAAAGGAAACCGATCCGTGGGATGCGGAGCTCTCTCAGACGCCGCCGCTGCCGAAGGACTGGGAGCGGTGGGTCAATAAGGTGGGTATTCAGGAAAACTACATCTTCTACGATTACCGCAGAGGCGGAGCAAAGTATGGCTACTGCACCTACTGTGAGAAGGAAGTCGCACTGAAACGGCAGCCTTATCATAACAGAACTGGAACGTGCCCTGAATGCGGTCACAGAGTAACCTTCAAAGCAAGGGGAAAGATGGCGGACTATCTGCACTCCCCAACAGAATGCGCATACCTGGCGCAGAAGTGCGGAGACGGGTTTGTGGTTCGCCAATTTCAGGTGAACAGGCTGTACCGGAAAGAAGAGAACGCCATCGTATCGAAAACCTCCTGCTTTGAGAAGCAGCGCATTTTCTACCGTGCGGATCTGACCTCACACCCGTATTACTGGGGCTGGTATAAGCAGCGCCGCGTCCGGTGGGTAGAGGGCATCGATGAGTACATCAACACAGGTATGGGCTATTCCTACAACGAGTATTGTTATCAGCCGGGGAGCATCTATGGAAAAACGCTTTCCAGCATTGCCCCACTTCTTGCAAGAACCGGATTGAGGGAGTATGTAAGACTTTGCCGGGGCTGTGTAAGCCCCAACTGGTACCTGTTTGCGTGGGGGAGGTTTCCACGCGTTGAGCAGATCTGCAAAGCCAATCTTCCGCGGCTGACTACGGAGTGCTTGGAAAATTTCGGAGCCGTAAAAAGCTGTATTCGGCAGGAGTCCGAAACCAGTCTTGTCAAGGCATTGGCGCTTGATACGCACCGGCTTTCGCGGCTCCGGACACTCAACGGCGGCACCATTATGCTCGACTGGCTGCAGCGGGAGAAATGCAGCGGCAGAATCATCCCGGATCATGTACTGCACTGGCTGGAGCAGGAGAATATCCATGTTTCCGATATCGACTTCATTCTGGATCGAATGTCAGAGCAGCAGGTCTGCAACTATCTTCAGCGTCAGAAAAGCGGCACACGGGATTCCCTGCGGCAGATTATTTTCACATGGCGGGATTACCTTTCCATGGCGGACAAGCTGGGAATCAATACCAGCGATGAGATCGTGTACCGTGTCAAGCTGCTGCGCCAGCGTCACGATGAACTGGTGGAACAGCTGCGGAAAAGAGAACGGGACATGGAAGCTGCCGCAACAGCAAGAAAATATCGGAAAATTGCAGGCATCTGCCGCTCGATCAAACCGAAATACGAATACACCGGGGAGATGTATTCCATCGTCGTTCCGTCAGGTGTACACGATATTATGCGCGAGGGCGATGCGCTTTCCCACTGTGTCGGCAAGTCAGACCGCTATTGGGAGCGCATCGAACAGCAGGAGGCATATATCCTGTTCCTGCGCAAGACCGCAGAGATCGACAAGCCGTACTACACCCTTGAGGTGGAGCCAAACGGCACGATACGGCAGAAACGGACCTACTTTGACCGACAGAACGATGACCTTAAGGACGCGGAGAAATTCCTGAAGGAATGGCAGAAGATTGTCTCCGAGCGCTTGACAGAGAGCGACCGGGAAAAAGCGGAAAAGAGCAAGGTCCTTCGCCTGCAGGAATTCGAGCAGCTGCGGCAGGATGACATTCGTATCCATACCGGCGACCTTGCCGGTCAGCGGTTGGTGGATGTTCTGGTGTCGGATCTCATGGAAACTGCGGCCTAAGCCGCAGCACAACACATTTGAACAAAGGAAAGGAAGTTATAGAGAACATGAAAAACGGATTTACGATCACGCAGCGCAATGCTGTGGTGGAACAGCATCTTTGGTGCATTGACACGGTCATGGCGCAGTACGCCGCGTTTATGCAGACAGAACCCGTAGACCCCGATGATGTGTACCAGTCTTTGGCGGTACGCCTGATCCGGGCAGTCAACAGCTACGATCCCCGTAAAGGGTATCTGAAGGAGTACATCCTCTCTCAGCTCAAGCGGGAGATGGTTCGTATCCGGAGTACGCAGGCTGTCTATGGACTGACGCAGGCGCCGGCCAATATCGGCAGCACCATTGTTCCACTCACGATTGCGGCACAGCGGGAATCGTACTGGGAAACCTATATTGCTGTATAAAAGGAGTCATGTGAGTGAAAAGTGATTTCATTGTGGCTGTTCATGCCTTGGTTTATCTGACCCATTTGGGCACTTTGGTCTCCAGTGATGAACTGGCACGCAATATCTGTACGAATCCCGTCAGGGTCCGTAAGATCATGGGAAAATTAAAGAAATTGGGCCTTGTTGAAACCAAGGAAGGTCATGTCGGCGGTTATGCTGCTGTATCGGGCACTGAAAAGGCGACGCTTCTTACCATTGCGGATGGTCTCGGCATTTCCTTTGTCGATACCAAATGGCGGAGCGGGACGGAAGATATGGACTGCTTCATATCAAGCGGGATGTCCCTTGTCTTTGACCGGCTTTATGAAGAGATGGACCGCGCCTGTCGGGAAGAATTGAAGCACATCACCCTCGAATCCATTGCCCAAGAAGTTGTTGAACGTCAGCGAGCCCGTATGGAAAAATGCCATGGCGAGCGCTGTCATGATTGCCCTGCGTGGGATCGATATGAACGAAACCGTTCCAGATCCTGATCCAAGGCAATCGAATTGAATCCGTCAAAACGCCCCTATGAACGATATGGAATCGTTTGTGGGGGCTTTTGCTTTTTGGAAAAAGCTGGCAGATCCCAAGAGATTCAAAAGGAAAAATCCATGCTCAGGAATTTTGCCCTTTTGTTTCAACCACGTTGGTTAAAGAGTTCACCCTCTTTTCACTCCCTCATGGTATAATAAGGCCATCAAATGTAATGAGGTGAATCAAAGTGAAAAAATTCTTAGCATCTGCCGCACTTCTTCTCTGTGTTTTCAGTACTGGCCTTCCCACGGTTCATGCCGAGCAGCCTCTTGATACGGTTGCCGTGACGGGAACGGCCCGCAAAATGGTGGCACCCGATATGGCAACGGTCACGTTTTCCTATGAAACTACGGGAGATACGGTTGAAGCCGTCCGCGCCAGCGGCGCTCAAATGTCAACAAAGGTCCTAGCCAAACTTACGGCCCTGGGGATTTCCAGTGCTGATAGGGCAACGACGCGCTACACCGTTGCACCGACTTATACCTATGAAAAAAATGGACGCCAGAAACTGACGGGCTATCGCCTCTATTCCTCTTGGTCTGCCAAGGTCAAGAATCTTAATGACTTGGGAACCGTTGTTGACGGTGTGCTTTCAACTGGTGTGAACCGGGTGGAATCCCTTTCCTATGGTCTCCAGAATGAGTCCGTCTATCGCCGTCAGCTCATGACGGAAGCGGTCACAAATGCCCGCCAGAGTGCCCAGACCATTGCCAATGCGGGTGGACGGGGACTTGGCGTCCTGCGTCAGGCCAGTGTCAGTGAATCGAACTTTACCCTCGGCGCTTCTCCCCGTCTTCTCATGATGGCAAAAACTGCAAGCGACAGCACCGCACCGGAAACGAACATTGCGCCCCAACCTTATGAAGTGAGCGTTACGGTCAATACGGTCTTTGCCATGACCTTGGAGTAACCCATGTCTGATGCCAGGCTTACATCTTTGGGAGAAGGGAAGGGACCTATCGTCCTCCAAGGCGCCATGGAAATGGAAGTGGCTCCTTTCATCAAGCGCCTCAAAGGGGCTGAACTTGAAGTGTATGGGGATTTTTTCTTTTGGCGAGGAACCTTTGGCACGCGTCCCCTGATCATTTCGCAGACCGGCATCGGCACGGCCGCGGCTGGTGCAGCAACGGCTCTTGCCTGCGCTCTTTATCAGCCCTCCCTTATCGTGAACCAAGGTACGGCCGGCGGTTACGGCGACCTTGCTGTAGGTGACGTGGTGCTGGCAAGTGCCCTTTATAATGCCAACGCCCGCTATCTGGGGCGTGATGGCCTGCGTTTCATGGAGCTTGGCAGCCTTGAACACGAGTCCGTGGCTGCCATGGACTTCCCCGATGTGCCGCCGCTTCTTGAGACGGATGAAAGGCTCCGATATATACTGGAGGCTTTTCTCAAAAAAAGCGGCGCTTCCTACCGCACGGGCATCATCGCCTCAAGTGATCAATGGAACGAGGCGTCTGAACAGATCAGGCGCATACGGGAAAAAACGGGGGCCCTCTGCGAGGAAATGGAAGCCGCTGCAGTTTGGATGACTGCTAAACGTTTCCGTGTTCCCTGCGCGTTTGTCCGCATCATCTCCAATAATAACGAACGGGGCCTATCCTTTGACCCCTCCGTTTGTGAGGCGTTATATCGCTTATTGAAGAATTTTCTCATGTAATCAATGGTTACCTAATCGACAGCCTTTTCCCTTCGAATCGGGAGAGGCTGTTTTTATTATGTGGGCTGGGCGGCCCCTATGAGGTAAAATGCATCCTACAGGCCTATTTCGACCTTGAAAGAGGCACGGTTCCAACTACGATGAGAAATGGAGCCAGGATGTGGGACTGCGCTGGAGTTTCTGTCCCCTTCGCCTATATTTGCTGTGGCTAGGAAATCATCCTTTTAGGAACTAAAAATCGCAATTTATGTAACAATTATTACATAAATTAAAAATAGTCATCTTGTTTACAAAGAAATCTTATTTTCAATAGGGAAAAATAATCATTATCTGATAAAATAATGCTAAATATAGGAATGAATGGGAAGAATAGAAAGATAGATCAAATAATTTATAACGAATCAAACTTGCCATGTCTTCTTATGGAATCGTTCTTTGGGATGTCCGGAAGAGGAGCAGGCATTTTTTCTGGTTTTTTGGTAAAAAAGGCTTTTTCCTGTAGAAACAGATATGAGTTGGAAAGGTGGTGCGCAAAACCCCATTTTCATTCGGTCCCCTTTTTCCTTGGGGGACATGGGCACAGTATGACAACAGATGGCATGACGCCCTATGGCATTGATTTGAGGACATATTTTTTCTCACTTTGGCAGAAACATTCAAGGAGGAATGATGATGTATTTATCCCATAAGAAAAAAGTACTTTTATCGGCGGCTGTCCTCTTCGCGTTAGCGTCGGGAGAAGCTTTTGCAAGTTCCTATCATGGCGGAACATCGGACGTGACTTCGTCCAATGAAACACTGGACGAACTTTATGCAACAAATAAGGCTAAGGTCACCGTGACAGGGAGCGGTACGATTACTTTT
>OHJO01000710.1_pt1 | contig 16236 bp, 10 predicted proteins | sample 1568561 | NCBI WGS metagenome assembly OHJO01 (sample SAMEA3879556, study PRJEB24766) | human gut metagenome | biome: human-associated habitat; feature: feces | place: USA | collected 1985/1987
ACAGATGGATTTTGAGGAGGTGACTTATTGGGATGAGATTACCGAAATCTTTGATTGGGCACGTACGCACGTCACATCCACCTTATATATATGTTGGGCTGCGCAAGCCGGATTGTATCATCATTACGGTGTGCCCAAATATCCGTTGGAGAAGAAGATGTTCGGTATTTTCGAGCACCGGGTACTACAACCTTTCCATTCTATCTTCCGTGGTTTCGACGATTGCTTCTATGTGCCGCATAGCCGTCATACAGAGGTGAGGAGAGAAGATATTCTGAAAGTTCCGGAGCTGACTTTGCTTTCCGAATCGAAAGATGCAGGCGTATATATGGTAATGGCTCGCGGCGGACGTGAATTTTTCGTGACCGGACATTCGGAGTATTCTCCGCTGACACTGGATACCGAATACCGTCGTGATCGGGATAAAGGCTTGCCAATAGAAATACCTCGTAATTATTACGTAGACGATGATCCCGATAAAGGCCCCTTGGTACGTTGGCGTGCTCATGCCAACTTGTTGTTCTCCAACTGGCTGAACTATTTTGTTTATCAGGAAACGCCTTACAACATTAATGATATTGAATGATAAAGCAGCGTAAGATAGAACTTCTGGCTCCCGCAAAAAACTTGGAGTGCGGAATTGAAGCCATAAATCATGGGGCGGACGCCGTATATATCGGTGCACCCAAATTCGGTGCCCGTGCAGCGGCTGTAAACTCTTTGGAAGATATTGAAGCACTGGTAAAACATGCCCATTTGTATAATGCCCGCATTTATGTTACTGTCAATACGATTCTGAAAGAAGAAGAATTGAAAGAGACGGAGGAGATGATTCATGCACTTTATCGGATTGGCGTAGACGCACTGATTGTGCAGGATATGGGGATTACGCAGTTGAATCTTCCGCCGATACCGCTTCATGCCAGTACACAAATGGATAACCGTACACCGGAAAAAGTAAAATTCCTTTGGGAGGCGGGTTTCCGGCAAGTAGTCCTGGCGCGGGAACTATCGTTGCGTGAAATAAAGAAGATACACGAAAATTGTCCGGAAGTGCCTTTAGAGGTATTCGTACATGGGGCACTTTGTGTCAGCTATAGCGGGCAGTGCTATGTCAGCCAAGCCTGTTTCGGTCGTAGTGCCAACCGGGGAGAATGTGCGCAATTCTGCCGGTTACCTTTTAGTCTGGTAGACGCGGACGGGAAAGTGATTGTCAAAGACAAACATCTGCTTTCCCTGAAAGATATGAATCAAAGTGATGAACTGGAGCAATTGCTGGATGCCGGAGCTTCCTCGTTCAAGATAGAAGGGCGACTGAAAGACGTTTCTTACGTGAAGAATGTAACGGCCGCTTATCGTCAAAAGCTGGATGCCATCTTTGCCCGTCGTCCGGAATATGTAAGGGCTTCTTCGGGTACGTGCAATTTCGAGTTTAAGCCGCAACTGGATAAGAGTTTCAGCCGTGGATTCACACATTATTTCCTGCATGGACGTGACAAAGAGATTTTCTCTTTCGACACTCCCAAGTCGTTGGGCGAGGAGATGGGGACTGTGAAGGAGATTCGTGGCAATTATCTGACGGTTGCGGGACTTAAATCCTTTAACAATGGAGACGGTGTTTGTTATATCGACGAACAGGGACGTTTACAGGGATTCCGCATCAACCGGGTGGACAGCAATAAACTATATCCACAGGAAATGCCTCGTATCAAGCCTCGTACCACATTGTATCGTAATTTCGACCAGGAATTTGAACGAGTGCTTTCCCGTAAGTCTGCCGAAAGGAAAATCGCAGTGCGAATGTTGCTTGCCGACCATCATTCCGGTTTCTCTTTGACATTGACTGACGAAGATGATAATAGAGTCACAATCACCCTTCCACGTGAAAAAGAGCCGGCCCGGACTCCGCAGACGGACAACCTGAAAACGCAACTGTCCAAATTGGGGAATACGCCTTTCGAAGCAAAAGAAATAGAAATCTCTTTTACCGACAACTGGTTTCTGCCGGCTTCGGTATTAGCCGATTTCCGCCGGCAGGCAATCGACCGGTTAATAACTGCCCGTCGAATCAATTACCGTCAGGAATTGTCGGTATGGAAGTCAACCAATCATGCTTTTCCACAAACGATGCTAACCTATCTGGGAAATGTCATGAATACTCGTGCAGCCTCTTTCTATCAGGAGCATGGGGTTCAACAGGTAGCAGCGGCTTACGAAAAAGAAGCGGTGGAAGATGCGGTACTGATGTTCTGCAAACATTGTTTGCGTTACAGTATGGGGTGGTGTCCCATCCATCAACGGGTACGTTCACCTTATAAAGAACCCTATTACCTGGTGTCAAATGACGGCAAACGTTTTCGTCTGGAATTTGATTGTAAGAATTGTCAAATGAAAGTAAAAGCGGCTCAATGAGAATCATTATTCACAATTTTCACCACAGTTTTCACCACAGAGGACGCAGAGACACGGAGTCTTTTTATTATTAGATAATAATCTCTGCGTCCTCTGTAGTGAATAAAAACTAGTGGCCATTGAAGAAGATGTAAAGCCCGATCATAGTCACAATAAGTAATCCCCATAGGATAAGAACAATTCGTGCAGGTTTGTCCTCTATCTTTTCCATATTCAAGGTCCCCAGTTGCGGAGATTTATCCCACAGGCTGACTACTATCATGCCTATTCCGATGATAACGAATAAATAGAAAGAAAGCAGCATAAAATGAGGCCATGCATTATATTGTTCGGCCGGAAATACCCATAAATACAAAATTCCCACTCCGATACTGAACACAGTTCCCAATGTCAGAGCCATATTAGCAGCCAGCGTAGTGGTGCGTTTCCAGAACACGCCAAAGAGGAATACGGCTGCCATCGGAGGAGCTATAAATCCCAATACAGACTGGAAAACATTAAATAGATTCAGCCCCTTAATGCTATCGATTGCTATGGTTATTATGACAGAGATCAGTGCACCGACTACTGTAACCACTTGTCCCATCCTGATAATCTCTCTTTGCTTGGCCTGTGGTCTGATTTTCTTCACATAGATATCCATTGTGAATACCGTACTTAATGCATTCAATGCAGAGCCTACAGTACTTACCAACGCTGCTGTCAGCACAGCTAGTACTAAACCGACCATCCCTACCGGAAATAAATGAGTCACCATTGTCATGTAAGCCTCATCGGGATTTTCCAATTGTGGAAATAAAGCGAGGCAGATAATGCCGGGAAGAATGTAAAGAGGTACATCTAATATTTTCAACCATCCGGTAAAGTTGGTTCCCATCTGTCCTTCTTTGAGATTCTTGGCAGCAAGAACCGGTTGCACCATCGACTGATCCGTACACCAAAACCAAACTCCCATAATAGGATAACCCAGGATAATAGGTAGCCAAGGAAAAGCCGGGTCATCATTTGGATGGAAAAGATTCCAGTAATCAGCCGGAACGGCATCCACCAGTGCTCCTACACCACCTACTTTATAGATTCCCATGATAGCCAGTGTGGCTGATACTACAATCAACAGTATCATTTGATATACATTCGTGTAGGCCACAGCTTTCAGTCCGCCGAGCATCGTGAAGAAAGCGGAGATGACAAGTAACAGCAATGCCGATTGCCACATAGGAATATCGAAGACCTGACGGATCAGGACTCCACCGGCAAATAAAGTCAATGCAAGCCATGAAATAAGAATGGTAATAATGGTATACCAGGCAAGGATGTTACGAGTAGATTGCCCGAAACGTTTTCCCATAAATTCGGGCAATGTCGTGATGCGACTACCCAAATATCGGGGAGCAAAGACAAAAGCAAGCAGACATATAAAGACAAATGCATACCAGGCATAATTCCCCGAAACAATACCGGTAGTAAATCCGGCACTTGCGGAAGCTATCAACATGGAAGGTCCCACATTCGTCCCCCACATGGAGAAGCCGATATGATACCACTTCAGCGAATTCTCCGCAAGGAAAAGACTACTCCCCTTTTTTCGTTTAGAACTTGCCCATATACCAATAGCTATCAAAATAAGGAAGTAGGCAATCAGAATACTCCAATCTAATGTCTCTAAGAATTTCACATGCATAATTCAAGTATTAAATAAGTAACGTAAGTTTAAATCTAATTTTCTTTAGGCAAGGATTACATGGATTTCACAGTTTTAATAGGCTATGTAATTAAGAGCCGTGTTGATCCGTGTAATCCGTGCCTTTTTATTCTATTTTTTTATTTCCAATCAGTTCTTTGGCAACTGCTACGGCTGTATTCGCATTATCACTATATCCGTCCGCACCGATTTCGTCAGCAAACCCCTGACTGACGGGTGCTCCGCCAATCATCACTTTCACCTGATTACGAATACCGGCCTCTTCCAATGCCTGAATAACCTCTTTCATATACGTCATGGTAGTAGTCAACAATGCGCTCATGCACAAGATGTCAGCATGGTTTTCCTTCACAGCTTCCACAAACTTGTCACAAGTCACATCAATACCAATATTTATGACTTCAAAGCCGCACCCCTCCAGCATGGAAGCCACCAGGTTTTTACCAATATCATGGAGATCTCCTTTCACTGTACCGATGACAATCTTACCGATTGTAGTGGAAGCACTTCCTGCCAATAAAGGTTTCAGTAGCTCCAAAGCCCCTTTCATGGCACGTCCTGCCATCAACAGTTGGGGAACAAAAGCCTTTCCATCCTGGAAACGTTGTCCCACTTCGCCCATTGCTTTAATCATATAATTATTGATAATCATTGGGGGTGCTATTCCTTCCGCAATGGCTTGCCGGGTGATTTCAACCGCAGGTTCCAGTTTCCCGGCAACAATGGCTTCATACAGAGGTTTCAGTTTATCCTCTTGCTGGTGTTGTTCTTCCCGTATACAAATACGTTCCTGTCCGGTAGCTGCCAAGTCGGCATCCTGTTGATGTTTATTGGTATTTACAGCGGTAGAAGAACCGGTATATTCTTCAACAATCCGCATGGCCTGTTCCACTTCCTTTTCGTTATGGAAATCCATTTCCAAATGTACACCGTCCGCGCCGATATGATCCAATAGGGGTTTTAGTTCGTCTAATGTCACCCAGCAAGCCATCACGCTCTTTCCGCCTGCCAGAATCTTCTTATACAAATCGTACCATTTGGGAGATCCTCCTTGTGGTTCGCCCACTCCGGGAGTCCATTGAATCGCATTCAATTCTTCAATTTCAAGCAAGGCAGGCAGGTGATGCATAGCTCCCACTCCATCCAGATGATAAAGGGTATAATCAATCTTCTGACATTGTTCACGAATAAAAGGTTGCACAAACCGGCGATAATCATCCTGACTAATCATGGTCGAAATATCACTTTGCAGTTTACTCATCTTTCCGGGAGCCCAGGACGAGAAATAACAGAATGCCATCTCGTCGCCTTCACGGATGATGTCGTATAGTTCATCAAATACTTTGAAGTAGATGTCGTTGATTTGCTGCATCTGTTGTTCCAAGATTTCGGGCTGCATCACTGTGTCCAGTAATACCCTATCCGTTCCTTTCAGTGCGGCCAGAACATCCAGTCCTTCCATCAGGTCGGGCATACCGACAAAGTAGTGTCCGTTGGCTTTCGCTTTGCAGGCTTTCAGGAGTTCTTTATGAAGAATCCAGTTCGGGTGTTCGGGGTTAAAGACTATTTCATCGGTGAAATCCGGGTTGGGATGAATCCAAATGGTGTCTTCCCCGCCTTCAAACACTCCGCCTAAAATGGCAGCTAGAGAACCGGGACCCAGTTGGGTATTCGCAACCGGAAGAATATCCGCTTTCAGACTGCTGTGCGCTACGTACCAGTCCAGATATTCAGCTCTCCATTGAGGGTCGAACCATTTTTGCGACAAATCTTTTGCCGGTGCGGGAGGCATTATCTCTGCATGTGGTTGCACTCCTTCCTGGAAGTGCTCCCACATATTGAGAATGATTCCTTTATGGTTCCACCAATTTATATAACGTTGTTTTGTTTCTTCTAAATTACTCTTCCATGTTTTCATACTCTGCCATTTTTTATTTATTCTACTCAAGTTTCGGAAGTAATTTATTAGGTTGAAAGCCTCTTGGTATATAGCGTAAGGTATCACCCTGCGCTATATTATGTAAGCCTTTCAGGCTACTTACAAAACTTGAGTTATTTCTATTTATCTATTCCAAAATCCTTTATAATCATTATCTATACGTAGAGCTATGCTCTTGCTTAAATCCATTTCATCCGTACAGTCCACGTCTTCCGGATAGATGGGGATCACGGCATTTGCACGCACATATACGGGCATTTCTTCCAATGGAACGTATACGTCTTTCAGCCAGCATGCTCCTTCCAGACGTTCGCCCGTAAAGAAGTTCACCCATTTTCCTTCGGGAAGATAGATATCCCGACGGTTCTCGCTGTTCATCACCGGAGCTACCAGGAAATCATTGCCGAAATAGTATTCATCATCTATATGCCAACAAAGTTTATCTTCCGGATGATGCAGAATGAGTGCCTGCAAGAGCGGATAGCCGCTTTCTATGGCTAGTTTACTTTGTTCTACGATGTATGGAATGAGCGAATAACGCAATTTCCACCACTTTTTCACCAACGGAGCTATGACCGGATAGTGCCAGGGTTCACGCTTGTTGGTTCCGTGATAACGGATATGCGATGTGAATACGCCGAATTGGGTCCAACGCATGTACACATCATCTGCTACTACCGAGTTCATAAAATTGGGCAATGTATGGAAGCCGGGAACATCATGGCTCCAAAAAGCAAATCCCGACAGGCCGAAATGTAGACCACCTTTCAGAGAACCTGCCATTCCATCCCAAGAACTGCATGAATCGCCTCCCCAATGCAAAGGATAACGCTGGCATCCCGCCCATGCGGAACGTGCCCAGACTATGCCGTCACCTGTCACTTCTTTCGTAATTTCGTAAGCGGCCTTTTGATAAAGCAGGGCATACAGGTTGTTCAACAATTCCGGCTTCATGCCTTTATAGAGGGCGTCCATGTGAATGTTTTCACCGAAATCGGTTTTGATACAGGTTACTCCCATATCCAGAAGTTGTTTCAATAATCCTTTGTACCATTCGGTTGCTTTCGGATAAGTAAAGTCGATTGTTCCGGCATAATCCAGGGCGGAGAAGTTGGAACCATCGGTCGCTTGTTGTTTGGTCAATGGGGCTATATAATCATTGGCTCTGGCTTCATCAATCTGCTCTGCATTTTCTGCAACGTATGGAAGTTGCCATAAAGAGACACGATAGCCGTTCTTTTTCAACCCCCCGATGAATCCTTTCGGATCGGGGAACCGTTCTTCATTGAATTTCCATTCGCAGAGCCAATCGGTACGGAACCAGCCCGTATCCAGATGAATTACGTCACAGGGATAGTGTTCGGCACGCATGCGGTCGCATATTTCGTCTACTTCATCGGCACTGAAATAAGTCATACGGCTCATCCAAACGCCAAAACTCCAAAGAGGAGGCATAGACGGATAGCCGGTCAGGTCACGATAACCGCGAAGAATATCTTCCATCGTATCACCGCCTATCACAAATACATCCAGCAATGCCTGGTCGCTTAGAAACTGGACGGAACGGGTGGAATGTCCGGCCAGTGAGAGCTTGCTATGGGCACATGTGTGGTAGAATGTTCCGTACATTCGGCTGGATAGATAGAAGGGGATATTCTTATAAGTACGCCGGTTATTGACTCCTTGCCCATCTTGGTTTTTCAGGAAGAAAGTATGTCCGCTTAAGTCCATTTTAAAGAAACGTTCTCCGGTTCCGGCAAAACATTCATCGGGCTTACATTCAAAAGAAAGCGTTGCACGTTCTTTCCGACCGTCGCGTTTGCAAAAAGCAACAGGTAACGCATCGTAGCGGGGAGGCGAAAAATGGTCGTAGGCTGACAAGCGGATTTCACGTTTTCCGTCAGGGTATAAAGTGATGTCAAGCGTTTCTTGAGGGTCGGGAAGCAATTCGCTCCATCGGTCTAATAGAGGCTCTTCCACATTGATAACGGCACGCTTCGTTCCGTCTTCCGTCGAAAGAATCCATTTTCCTTTTTGTTCTTTTATAAACAGGGGCACTTTCTGAATCCGGTCACTGAATTGTAGCATTTCCGACTCATCTGTCAGCACATAATCGCCGAAGCCAAGAAACAGGCGGGTGATACCGATGTTATACTGACGGATGATTAACATATATTCCTCCTGGGGAACATCGGTATCCGCCATCATATCGTTAGCCAGCTTTTGCTTCTGAAAGGGAACTGTTACGTAAATATCTCCTTCCTTTTCATAAACAGCCGTTGGCTTGTATGCTTTCCAAAGCGACTCATTCCTTGATAACTCGGTATCGAAATCAAGGAAATCAAATAAGTGATAGTTCGTTGGTTTCATCTATTTTATTGATTAAATATCGTTTATTGATTACTATAATTATCAGATTAGTTTGAATGATTACCATACTAGTCTAGTTCTAATGATTATTACACTAGTTTATTGATTGCTATACTAGTACATTGATGACTATGTTAATCCATTGATTTGTTTCAATCTTGCTTTATTCTTCCAGCTTTGTATTTAATACTGTCCGCCACTTGAGGCCCGTTATTCTTCCACACGTTCTTTTTCCCGGGGCGGTTCGAATCAAAACGTTCAGTGGGACACCAGTTGTTTTCCATTGTATATCCGTCCGTAGCTTCATCCAGATAGATATAAAAAGCCCGGTCATTCGTAGCGTAGGGTGCCTCGATTAAATGTTCGATCCGGTTATTACGCATGACGGAACCCGGCTGGTTGGAAAGAGTATACAGACCGCCTGCATCGTATAGCCGACGGGCAAAGTGATGTACATAGTTTGCTTCTATCCGGTTGTTGCACATTCCGCTCTCCAGCGATGTCCATCCCCAGCCTACACAAATCCCTGAATAGTTCAGATGGCAGACTTCATTATGAGAAACATCCATGTTTCTGACATATCCGGCGCCGATACCTACACATCCCCAGTCCTCATTAGTCACATTACTTATGAAATTGTTTCTGATAGTAATATGGGAACATAATTCCCGTACGTCAGCAGGAATAAAAGGGATGTGCGTCTCAAATCCTCCGTCCGGAAATGCACCGACTAGTAAAGCCGTTCCTCCAATATCCGTAAATTGACAATCTTCGACGCTCGATGCTGTGACTGCCCATTCATAATCCAGTCCGGTGGATGATAAATGACGAAACGTGCAATGCTTGAAATCAATATGTTCGGCACCTCTTACACGTATCGCTGTTTCGGGACGGATGATCCAGGCTTGGTTCTCCAGTTCCGCTTTTTCCGGAAGCCCCGGTTCTTGTAGTTTATAGGCATCCAATAAAGGAAATCCCCCTTGCAAGGTGACGTGCCCCTGAAAAGAAGGACGCATCCAAGAGGTATGCGCAAAAGTAATTCCGTTAAATTGTATATGTTTTACCGGACGGGACAATGTACCGTCTATGGTCACTAAAGTTTCCAAGGCAGGGATAATCACTTCAGCTGTTTCCATATTTTCGCTCGCCTGCGGATAATAGTAAATCGTGCCGGAAGGATATTCCTGGAACCATTCACCGGGTTGGTCCAGCAATTCCAGTGCATTGGTCAGGCAAAAGGAAGAATTTCCTTTCTCTCCTCCGATGACGGGTTGCGGCCAGGGATGCGCAAACTCCAAGTAACTTTCGGGTTCATGGAAGCGAACTACAGCTTGTCCGTCTTTCACGTCTATACTTTTCACGCGCAAAATAGCAATCGCCCAGCGTTGATGGACAATCATTTCCAGTTGACCGGCATTTTGTAGTCTATTCGGATTTACACTTTGAGAAACGGGGATCGTTATTGTCTGCTCTTCCGGATTGAAGTCAATCATTCGTTCCAATTCTCCGTCAGGAAATTGCGCAGCTCTTTGAACTTTATGACCGTTCACCCACATTTGCCGAGTTTCTACTCTTCTATTTCCTATTAGGGGAGCCTCTGCCGACCATATCTTCTGCTTTAGCTTTTCAGGAATTGCCGGATGATTACATCCACGCTTCCACCCCGTAACAGCAACTCCACCACTAATTACAGGGTGAGCACCATCTACTGCACAAATCACCGTTGGAGAATCGGGTGTCCCACTATCTTCCGGACGAAGAAACAGAGAATTGCGCTGGGCATAAACACCCTCTTCCAAACGAATATAAATTCCTCCAGCTACTTCCGACCGATTCAGTCTACGCCATTCACGAGCCTGCTTGATTGCCCGGTTTAATGTATAAAACGGAGCTTCCTTTGTCCCGGGATTCTTATCATTCCCCTGCAGGGATACATAAATTTCTCCCGCAAAAAGCGAGGGAAACCACCCCAAGAAAATGATAAAAGAAAGATAAATAAAAGTCTTTTTCATGGTACTACCTCAATGTGCTACTTCAATAAAGACGAACACACATCGATTTAGTACTCTATGTAAAGGCAATAGATAAGTTATTCTTACGAATGTTTTACAACATCAAATAGGTTACCGAATAAGACCTATGATAAATTGATAACAAAAATAACCGCAGACAACGAACTTCAGTAAAGTTCCGAATATAAATCCGAGTAAAGAGCCCACACCTGATTTGAGTGCCTGCGAGAACTCTTTATTTCCTAATAGTTCACCAATCACCGCCCCTAGAAACGGACCGAGAATAATGCCCCAAGGCAAGAAAAGAAGACCGACAAGGGTTCCTATGATACATCCCCAATTACCCCATTTACTACCGCCACTATATTTACTTCCCAGCATCGGAGTGAAATAATCTAATACCTGCAAAACAGCTACAATCAATAACCATACGATGAATTGTGTCGTAGAATATTGTACCTTATCCGTGAAGTGCAGAATGACCAACCCCACATAAGCAATAGGCGGACCGGGAAGAAACGGCAGAATACAACCTGCTAACCCGGCTATCATACAAAGGGCACTAATTACGATCAAAATAATGTCCAACATAGTCTCTTCTTTTTTTAGTTCTGCACAAAAATACAGTATCTTTCAATATATACAAGCTAACCTCGAGAATTATTTCCGCCACTTCACTGCTGTTTCAGAATAGCTTTGTCAGGTCTGCAGTTCTTAGTGTGAATGAGTTTTTCCAATACTTTTTTGAGGATGCCTCGTACCCAACAAGAACTTTTACTATCTTTGTGTCGTTAACGCTATTAATAAGCAAGTTATAAAATAAGAAATCAGCAGGAGGACAGAAGATGGATCCAATGGAATATATAGTACCCAACAGAAAGCGTTTGCCTTACGGCATGATGAACTTCGCAGTCATCCGCCGCGAAGACTATTATTATGTAGACAAAACCCGCTTCATTCCTATGATAGAGCAGGCAGACCGGTTCTTTTTCTTCATCCGTCCCCGCCGCTTCGGCAAAAGCCTCACGCTGAACGTACTGCAACACTACTACGATGTGCGTACCCGCGATAAGTTCAACGACTTATTCGGCAATCTCTACATCGGGAAGCATCCCACAGCAAACCGCAACAGCTATCTGGTGCTTTACCTCAACTTTTCAGGTATCACCGGCGAACTGAACGATTATCGAAAAGGACTGGATGCACATTGCAGCATTACTTTCATGAATTTTTGCAAGATATATGCCGACCTTCTGCCACCGGAGACACTAGAAGAACTACGCCAAGTGAATGGGGCCGTAGAGCAGTTGGACTACCTCTATCAAGCCTGCGAACGTGCCGGACAGAAAATGTATCTCTTCATCGACGAATACGACCACTTCACCAACGCCATCCTTTCCGATGCCGAAAGTTTGCACCGCTACACTGATGAAACGCATGGCGAAGGTTATCTGCGTGCTTTCTTCAATAAGGTGAAGGCAGGAACTTATTCCAGCATAGAGCGTTGTTTCATCACCGGTGTAAGCCCCGTAACGATGGATGACCTGACGAGTGGCTTCAACATCGGCACAAACTACTCACTTACCCCTCAATTTAACCAAATGATGGGGTTCACCGAAGAAGAAGTGCGCGAAATGCTGACTTATTATTCAACGAACAGTCCTTTCCGCCATACTGTTGACGAACTGATAGAAATAATGAAACCATGGTACGACAATTATTGCTTTGCGCAGGATTGTTACGGTGAAACTACCATGTACAACTCCAACATGGTGCTCTACTTCGTGAAGAATTACATAGATAACGGCAAAGCGCCACGAGAAATGATAGAAGATAATATACGTATCGACTATGAAAAGCTGCGTATGCTCATTCGAAAGGATAAGGAGTTTGCACACGATGCTTCCGTCATTCAGACATTAGTGAGTCAAGGCTATATCACCGGTGAACTGAAGAAAGGTTTCCCTGCCGTCAACATCACCAATCCGGACAATTTTATAAGCCTGCTCTACTATTTCGGAATGTTGACCATTAGCGGAATGCATGAAGGAAAAACCAAGCTGACCATTCCCAACCTGGTGGTTCAGGAGCAACTATACACTTATTTACTGAATACCTACAACGACGCAGACTTGAGTTTCAGCAGCTATGAGAAGAGCGAACTTTCAAGCCAACTGGCTTATCGAGGCAATTGGCAAGCCTATTTCAGCTACATTGCCGACTGCCTGAAACGTTATGCATCCCAGCGTGACAAGCAAAAGGGCGAATTCTTCGTTCACGGCTTCACCTTGGCCATGACTGCGCAAAACCGCTTCTACCGTCCTATCTCCGAGCAAGATACACAAGCGGGTTACGTCGATATTTTCCTCTGTCCCATGTTGGACATATATTCTGACATGAAGCACAGCTACATCGTTGAGTTGAAGTACGCCAAATATCGCGATTCTGAAAACCGTGTGGAGGAATTGCGTCAAGAAGCCATCGCCCAGGCCAACCGCTATGCCGACACGGACACGGTGAAACAAGCTATTGGCTCCACGCAACTACACAAGATTGTAGTGGTATATAAAGGTATGGAAATGCGGGTATGCGAAGAGTTATAATGAACAATCTCTTCACCCTTCACTTTTCCTTGTATTATCCTATCTATAAGCAGTTTATAGGTGAAGGGTATTCCCTTCACCCATCCTTTCACGTTTTTTCTTTTTCAAATTGTACCTTTCCACAATAAAAGCACTACCTTTGTCAATCATGTATGTAATATACAATATAAAATGAACGACAATAAATTAAAAAACAAAACAGTCCCTTTCAACTACGCCCGCTGCTACAACGAGCAATGTCCGAAAGCTTGTAACTGCCTGCGTCGGGTGGCTGCACTTCTCACTACCGCTGACACGTCCTACATCAGCATCGTAAACCCAATGTGTATTCCGGCCACCGGAATTGACTGTCCCCACTTCCAAAACGCAGAAAAGATACATGTGGCATGGGGTATCAGCCACCTGCTGGACAACGTACCTTATAAGGACGGAACAAACATCAAGCAACAACTGATCGGGCATTTCGGAAAAACGCTTTACTATCGCTTTTATCGCGAAGAACGCTTCCTAAGCCCCGCAGACCAAAACTATATCCGCCAGCTTTTTCGCCGGAAAGGTATCACCGAAGAACCGGTCTTTGACAGTTACACGGATGAGTATAATTGGTAAAGCTGCGTTCTAACTAGTTTCCAGCCTGCTGAAACTTTTTGTTTCAAGCGCTTGAAACAAAAAGTTTCAAAGGGTGAAACGATTCGTTTCACACCGAGAAACAAACTGTTTCACTACGGGAAACCATTCGTTTCAAGGTATGAAACAAAAAATGGAACTAGTTGAAACATCTTTTGTTTTCTTCGCCCATAAAATTCTTTATCTTGCATCCATAAACATTTCCCCAGTAGGTCTGTTTCAAAAAAGACCGCGGGATGCGGAAATTAAAATTTAAATTTATGGATAAAGAAGAAAAGAATGTTGAGATGGTGCATCTGTCACCATACATGAAGTCGGTCATTGAAAGGTTGACGGCAGACAAAAAACGCCCGGCAGTACATACTTATAATGCCACGCTAAACTCTTTTACGAAGTTTTTCGGCGGACAGGGCACAGAAGAAATGCTGGTAACGGACGTTTTTACGGCAGGCAAGCTGAAAGAGTACGAAGCATGGCTGCGAAGCAGAAATGCAAGTTGGAACACGGTTTCCACCTATATGCGAGTGCTTAAAGCGGTTTACAACAGGCTCGTGGAAGCAAAGCGCCTGACTTATGATGCCAGACTGTTTGATAGTGTATATACAAAGGTGGAGGCACAGTCCAAACGGTCGCTTACAGAAGAGCAAATGAATACATTACTGCACACGGATTTTGAAAAATTGCCCGAAGACGTACAAAATGTACTCGCTTATTTTCTGTTGATGTTTCTTTTCCGTGGAATGCCATTCATCGATATGGCCTACCTGCGCAAACAAGACCTAAAGGAACACTGTATCACCTACTGCCGTCACAAAACCGGAAAGAAAATGGTAGTACGCATTCCGCATGAAGCAACTGCTCTGTTTGAGAAATGCCGGAACAAGAAAACTGATTCCGGTTATCTCTTTCCTATTCTTGACGAAACAACAGAAAACGACAAGAAACTATACGAGAATTATCGTCAGGCTTTACGCACATTCAACCGCAAGCTAGCCAAAATGGCCGCATTGCTGCTCCCCGGCACTAATATCAGTTCGTACACCGCCCGCCACACCTGGGCAACACTAGCCTTTTACTCAGGCATTCCCATCGGTATCATAAGCAAAGCCCTGGGACACTCGTCCATCAAGGTAACAGAAACTTATCTGAAACCTTTCGAAAATGAAAAGGTAGATGCCGCAAATGATGAACTGATAATGTCGGTTGTAAAACGTTCTAAAGAAAAGATAGTAGCGTAAACGACCAAATAACAACAGATTAGAAGAGAAACTATTACTTACCAAGTAACGGACGTTTTACGATGCAAAGTAGTGAATATTTCTTCATATATCCAAATATATATTGTAAAATCTTCTTTTATTTTCAATATTAAAGAACTATATACTGACACAAAACCTGACAAAACAACATATTATCACGACTATGCTTCTTAAGGGCATACGCCCCCAGTTCATTTCTGTACTCCAAAAATGAAACATTCTTTCATGCACTTTTCCCGCCAGAAAAGTCTTTCTATTATAAATCAAGCCTACGAAAAAACGCTTTTCACCGCTGCTTAATTATGAACAACAGCCGTTACTTGGTAAGTAATTCAGACTGGTATTTCCGTTACTTGGTAAGTAACAGATAAATTAAAACGCAAAGTATGTTAACACAAGCCACACAAGCAGCAATAGCGATCCTGCATGATATTTCTACAGGTATCTACTTCCGTTCAGCCAACTTCCGGTTTACAGAGGAAGAATGGGAAAATCTGTTCCATAAATTAGAGGAAGGACATATTATACGATTGTTACCGAACTGTGAAGCAAACATAATATCATCCTACGTATTGTGCCGCTCCTTGAACGACCTTTCCTTATTAGATATACTTGAAGCATTGGGCGAACCTATTTATTGTATCCGCCCTACTCCCGAATCCCTCTATTTGCAGAATATGCAAGTCGCTCAAAAGACAGGCGTGCTCAACCAGGTTACGCGGATGCTTCTGACAGGAATCAAAATATCCGACTGGTAACCGTATAGTACACATAAAAATGACACACATCAACTTATGAAAAATAAACCTACATATTTAAAACGCCTCGCTTTTCTTTTCGGTTTACTATTATCCCTTTCTGCTGATATCTTTGCACAGAAGGGGCATACCGAAGAAATTTCTGTCAAGCCTGCCTTGCTTTATTTCCGCTTTGACAAAGCTTTGGTAGACAGTGGCTATATGGACAATGGACGCACATTACGCCGTTTAGATGAACTTTTCTCGGACAGTATTCCGACCGCACGGATAGATTCAATATACATACTGTCTTTCGCTTCGCCCGAAGGTGTTCCGTCCTACAACAACCGCCTGGCAATGCGGCGTTCTTATGCGGTGAGGAATTACCTGATATGGAAATATCCCCACCTCGACAAGTGCCGTATCCTTCCGTGTCCGCAAGGTGAAAACTGGCAGGAATTACGCCGTATGATAGCAGAAGACGCGAACCTGCCCAAACAAAAAGAAGTGTTGCAAATCATTGATTGCACACCGGAAACGGAAAAGCGCAAGGCGCAGTTGAAAAAACTGGATAA
>OHJO01000727.1_pt1 | contig 15876 bp, 10 predicted proteins | sample 1568561 | NCBI WGS metagenome assembly OHJO01 (sample SAMEA3879556, study PRJEB24766) | human gut metagenome | biome: human-associated habitat; feature: feces | place: USA | collected 1985/1987
ATCTCCTGATACAGACATCCCATGCTGTGTGAAAAAGGCAACATTGCGATCCTCACATCCGGGGATCGGCTTAGTGTGTACCAATGCAACCTTCGCTGCCACCGCTTCCGTAGAAGTCAGTCCACCCGGTTTGGTGAACAGAATATCCGCCGCTGCCATGTAGAGATGCGCTTCCGTGGTAAAATCCAGCACATGCACCCGCTCTGTATCGGCATAGGTATCCCGGAGTGTCTTCTTCAGTTCTTCATTGGTTCCCCCCAGGATATACAGATGGGTATCCTCGCCGGTCTGCTCCACCAGCTTCGCCGTCATGCTTTCCACACGGCCATACCCCATGCTGCCCGTCATCATAAGGATACAGGATTTATCTGCCGGAATCCCCAGCTGCCCTCGCGCTTCTCTTTTTTCCGGAAGCTTCAGGAACCTCTCCGATACCGGAATTCCCGTGGGAACCAGCTTCTCCGCAGGGATGCCGCGTTTGATGAACTCCGTCGTCAGTTCCTCATGTGGGATAAAATAGTAATCCACCTTTGTCTCCTCGGTAAAAGGAATACAGGTATAATCCGTGGCAATAAAATAAGTCTGTACATCCAGCTTATGCTGTCGCAGCAGCCAGGTCATTGCCTCCGCCGGGAACAGATGTGGCATTACCACCGTATCATATCCGTTCTCTGTGATATAGCTGCACAGCTTATCCGCATACAAAGCGTTGGCAAAATACACCGGTGACTTTAATCTGGCAGACGAAATGGCCCTGCCTACCCGGTACGCTCCGGCGAACACCTTTTTCGCCCGGACTGTGCTCCAGATGTAGATCCGGCGTCCGTAAGCGCCGGCTTTGTCCGAAGCAAAATTCAGTACATCTGCCAACTCACAGGGAATGCCCCGTTTTTCAAACTGTTCTTTCACCGCTTTTGCAGCGGAATTATGTCCCTCACCCGTTCCGGTGGATAAGATCAGTACCTTCATAAATAAATTCTCCGTTAGTTTTCCATCCGCCAGAAATATGCACTGTACGCTGGCAGAAGACTGCCGCCGCCAAAGTCATGTTTCTCTCCGGTGATCAGATCCACCGCTGTTCCACAGCCGGCATCAAAATGTGCCATGAAGTCCTCTCCGTCCGCATTGATGGCCACCAGTACTCTCTCATGCTCCGACTTTCTCTCGAAAATGCACTGCTTATTGGTCAGCAGTACTGAACGGAAGGCTCCGTAATTCAGTGCCTCGGAATGCTTCTTGGCCTCTGCCAGTCTGCTGATCCAGTCACACAGACCGTTCCACTCCGGCTTGTCAAAGCAGGGACGCAGTGCAGGGTCACCATCTTCTTTTCTGGCTTTGAATCCCCATTCGCTTCCATAGTAGACACAGGGGATCCCCGGCATACCGAATGCCATGGCATAGATCAGCGGCAGATGATTTTCATTATTCAAAATACTTGCCACTCGGGTCACATCATGGTTATCCACGAAGGACAACAGATGCTTTCCCTTATATAATGTCCAATTCTCCGGTCCGAACTGTCGCAGCAGAGAATGCACGATCTCGAACATATTCATGCTGTTGAAGCTGCTGTAAAGTCCCTTATAACACTCGTAGTTCGTTGCGGAATGCAACATCTGATCATTCATCAGGCGATTATAATCTCCGTGAAGCATCTCGCCTAATAAGAAGAAATCCTGCTTGTAGGCACCGGTCACTTCCCGCAGTCTTCTGACAAAATTCTCATCCAGGCTGTATGCCACATCCAGACGCAGACCGTCGATACCGAATTCATCGATCCAGCCCTTCACGCTGTCTAACAGGTAGTTCACTACCTCCGGGTTCTGCAGGTTAAGCTTCACCAGATCAAAGCAGCCTTCCCAGCCCTCATACCACAATCCGTCGTTGTAGTTGGAATTACCGCCGAAATCAATACGGTAGAACCAGTTCACATAAGGAGAGTTCTCGCGGTTTTTAATCACATCCTGAAACTGTGCAAAACCTCTGCCCACATGATTGAACACACCGTCTAACACAACCCGGATTCCTGCCGCATGCAGTGCGTCACATACTTCCTTAAAATCTTCATTGGTTCCCAGCCTTACATCAATTTTGCGGTAATCCCTGGTATTGTAACCATGGGTATCCGACTCAAATACCGGAGAGAAATAAACGGCATTCACTCCCAGCTTCTGCATATGGGGGATCCACTCCTCCACACGTTTGATCTCATGTCTCTGTATTCCGTCATTTTCAAAAGGAACTCCGCAGAATCCCATAGGATAGATCTGATAAAAAACACTTTCATATGCCCACATATTGGTCACCATGCCTTTCTGCCTTAATTTCATGCTGTCTGAATTTTAGGTTGTCTTAATTTCATACTTTGTACTCGTAAGACTTTTCCATTGACTGGTTCAGTACTGCTTGTATTTATTTGTCCACATCCATTCTTTTGTTATTATACATCATTTTTGATCCATCTGTCGTTTTTTTTATGAAAAATCTCAAATAATCCACAAAATCCACCGAGTTATCCACATATACACACGTGTCATATGTGGTTATGTGGATTGTCATGTTGTATATCAACTCTGTTATCATATCGAATGTCATCGTTTCGAATGTCATCGTTTCGAATGTCATCGTTGCTGCCACAACCAGGCGTCCCAAAATCGCTCCACCTTTTTAGCCACCGTATCCACTGTCACAGGTACTACCTGTTCCCACTCCCTGGGGAACATTCTGCGATAAGAATACTGCCTGAAACGCTCATCCAGCAGGACGATAATCCCCACATCTTCCGCGGTCCGGATGACACGTCCCGCCGCCTGCAGCACTTTATTCATTCCGGGATAACGGTAGGAATAATCAAAGCCGTTTTCCCCATTGTCATCAAAATAGTCCTTGAGGATTTCCCTTTCGCAGCCTACCTGTGGCAATCCGGTTCCTACTACGATCACACCGATGAGGCTGTCCTTTTTCAGGTCGATCCCCTCTCCGAAGATACCTCCCAGCACGCAGAACCCGATCAGCGTCTGTTCCTCTTCCTCCTCGATCTCCATTCCGATAAGGCTCTGCAGATCGCAGTCCTCATTGCCCCGGAAGCGGTTCAGGAAGTATTCCCTCTCTTCCTCATTCATGGATTCCTGCTGTACCAGACATTCCTCTTCTTCTGTCATAAAATACTGCTCATAAATCTCATAAATATGCTCCATAAAGGAATAAGACGGGAAAAACACCATGTAATTGCCATGCCGGTTCTTCACGACTTCATGAATATAGCGGGCAATATTGTAGTACTCCTCCCGGGATCTGCGTGTGAACTTGCTGGTCACATCCCCAGCGATCAGTATTGTGCGCTTCTCGGGATCGAATACTGAGTGCGCATATACCTCATAGTCTTCCTTCTCGCCACCCAGCAGATTCTTGTAATACTGGATCGGCAGAAATGTAGCGGAAAACAGGATCGTACTGCGTCCCCTGAGCATGCATTCCTTCAGATTTTCCCTGGGATTCACACAAAACAGCTTCAGTTCAAAGCTTCCGTCCTCACACATCCTGGTATATTTCACATAGTTTTCGTCCTGTCTTTCATAAATATCCAGGAAATGGCTGAGCTTGAAGTAGAAGTCCAGCAGGTTCTCCCGCACCTCCAGACTGACCTTCTCCTGCTCCTCCAGATAATCGCTGATGATGCCGTGAAGTCTGGTCAGAGGCTGTACCAACATGTCTATGTCATCCACCAGCCGGTAGCCATCACAATCCCGCTTCATGGACAACAGCTGGGCATTGCACCTCTCCAGCATCTGGCTGATCCGTTCCGCATAGCCTTCCCGCACAAAAGTACTTTTTCCATCGGATTTCTTCAGCTTATGCCCTTTGATATACAGAGAATCTGTTCCATTGCTCTCCTCCGGGATACTAACCTGTGGCAGTTGTTTTGACGCATCTGTCATTTCTAATGTCATTTGTCCGGAAATCTCGTCTTTATCGCGTTTTTTAAATGCTGCCTCCTCCATTTCCGACATGATTGTCTGTTTTATCTCCCGCTTCAGTTCCAACAGGTCTTCCTTCCGCAGAGGTGCGCTGTACATCTCTCTGCCCCGCTCTAAGAGATTATGTGCCTCGTCGATCAGAAAGACATAATTCCCCTGGCTGCCGTCCCCGAAAAATCTCTTCAGATACACATGGGGATCAAAGAGGTAATTATAATCTCCGATAATCCCATCTGCGAACAGACTTAAATCCAGTCCGAATTCAAAAGGGCATACCTGATGTTTCAGGGCATACTCTTCTATTTTGCTTCTGGTAAAACTCTCTTCCCGGGTCAACAGATCATAGATAGCATCATTGATCCGGTCAAAATGTCCTTTGGCATAAGGGCACTGCTCCGGATTACATTCGGTACGTTCCTGAAAACAGATCTTCTCTTTCGCTGTCAGAATAATACTTTTGAATCGCAGTCCCTTCTCCCGCAACAGAGAAAAAGTGTCCTCCGCCACCGTACGGGTGATGGTCTTGGCTGTCAGATAGAACAGCTTGTCTCCCATGTCCTTCCCCATCGCCTTCACCGCAGGAAATATGGTGGATATGGTCTTGCCCACTCCGGTAGGCGCTTCCAGAAACAGTTTTCTCTTATGATAAATGGTCTGGTACACATAACTGACCAGTTCCTTTTGTCCGTCCCGATAATCGAAGGGGAATTGCAGTCCGGCAATGGACTGCTGTCTAAGCTCTCTCCACTGCCAGGTATAATCCGCCCATTTACGGTAATCACCGATCAATTGCTGAAACCATGCCTCCAGCTTCGCGAATTCATAATCTTCATAAAAATAACGGATATCTTCCGTCTCTATATTACAATAAGTCAGACGTACACGGATATAAGGCAGCTCCTTCTGCAGACTGTACATATAGGCATAGCACTTTGCCTGCGCAATGTGCAGGGGTAACGGTGCCTTCAGCTTCGCCAGATCTCTGTAGGTTCCCTTGATCTCGTCGATGGTGGTCTCTCCGTTCTGTTCAATGATACCGTCCGCCCGTCCCTCCACGATGATGACATAGTTCTCCGTGGGATGGGTGTATTTCAGCGCCACTTCCGCCTGATACTCCGCACCCATGCGGCGTTGAATCATGCGGTGGATCCGGCTGCCCTCCTGCATTGCATTCTCGGGTGATCCCTGTCTCCTGTCATCGATGTCGCCACTGCGCAGAATGAACTCCACCAGATTACGTACCGATATTCTGACTTCTCCTGCCATGCGGCTTCACCTCCCTTGACAAATTCCTATCATAACCGCATGCCTGCGGCTTGTTCCGGGCTGCACACTCTCACATGCCCGGTATACGAAAACTCCCCAGGTAAATAGTACTCTATCTTACCTGGGGAGTCAAATCACATTCTGTTATCACAAGATGTTTTAGCACGCGATCGCATACTGTCTCAACAGCTCTTCGAATTTATCATTGTAGCCGTCATAAGATACAGACAATGGCTTCGTGAAATCCAATCCATACACTCCAAGGAATGACTTGGCATCGACTACGTATCTGTTATAGCATATATCAATATCAAAATCACACTTTGAAGCTACATCAACAAAATGCTTCACGTCTTCAGGTGTCAAACGGATCGTCTTTAACATTTCTTGTTCCTTCCTTTCAATAGTAAGTTCGATCGTAAGTAAAATAATACACCGGGTACTTTCCCCTCACATCTGAAATCATTACTATTATAGCCAACCATCCCCAAATGTAAAGCGGTTTTTTTCTTCCAGAAAACGCACATTTTGGGCATTTTTACCACTCTGTTATCATTTTCACAATATATGTCCGCCGTATGGAAAACCTTTTCGGCGTTTTGTATATTTGTTGCGTTACCGCGGTAAAATATAAATCCCAATTTGGCGAAATCTACTGAAATTCCACCATATATTCTTGGAACCTGAGGGGCAGCATATTTCGTTGTAATTCCCTGTTTTCCCGCTCTTTTATAGCTATTGTATGACAAAAGGAGCGGAAAAGTTCCCGGTAATGCAGCTCCGCCGTGGACAGCTTCTCCGTCTCAGACTGTACTCTCTCCCAGGCATCCTTCCCCTGCAGTGTATACCATGGTCTCCCGGCGGGATGTACCCCGAACAGATATCGACCCGCATCAAACAGCAGAAAATCTTCCATGGGAAAACGGTCAGCGAAATGTACCATTAAAAAGGTCAGGATATTGTTCTTCGGTGCGATCTTCGAGTAGAGGATCGTATTCTCCAGTTCCTCAAACCGGGCAAACCCCTTCAGATGATGATACTCATTCCCGGCTGCCCTTGCCAGGCTGAAGGTCTGGTTCACATAGGTGTCTGCAATGGCATCCATAAGATGCCCCGCCGTACACTTCTCAGCCAGTCCCTTCGCAATGGTCCGGTATACCGCCTGTGCCTTCTCCGGCTTCGGCGATGCCAGTGCCAGACACAGGGTCTCATAATCTGCTTCCCCGAATCTGCGCTTTAACGTACGGATCACCTTGATCGTCTTCTCCGGATCCGGTATGACCTCCACCGACTTCGAGAACAGCAGGTTCTCCTCGATGGTGGTGACCATAGTATCCCGGATGATACAGTGATCTTCATAAGTATTATAAATAGCGGTGAAGATTCCCTCCAGCGAATCCTCACAGTGATAAATCTTCATATGATCCGTTTCTCCTCCTGCCGTACCCCATTCGGGAACATCCCATCATCAAATAAAGTCATCTGCCGGTAACTCATACCGTCGCTTCCGAACCGGATCCGGTCCTTCGGATCCGTCAGATTCCGCACGATATAATCCTCCTCCAGCTTCGTAGGATACATCATCCTGCCGCTACAGGTAATAAAATACACTGCCCGCTTTAATACCACTCCTAACTTCTTCAGATCCTGAAAAGTCAGCTTCGTACTCCGCCTGGCTGCAAGAATCCGCCTGGCGCTCTTCACGCCGATCCCCGGCACCCGAAGCAGATCCCCATAAGGTGCTCTGTTGATCTCCATCGGAAAACATTCCAGATGCCGCACTGCCCAGTCCTCCTTGGGATCTAACATGACATTAAAATACGGTCTTCTCTCATCCAATAGTTCCTCTGCCCGAAATCCATAAAACCGGAGCAGCCAGTCCGCCTGGTACAGACGGTGTTCCCGCAGAAGCGGTGGTCCTCCCGGAAGCGCCGGCAGGCTTTTGTCCTCGTTGACTTTTACAAACGCAGAATAGAAGACTCTCTTTAACTCAAACTTCTGATACAGGCTCTCCGCCACATTTAAAATCTGATAATCCGTCTCCGGCGTCGCACCAATGATCATCTGGGTAGACTGTCCACCGGATACAAAGTGGGGACTCTTACGGTACAGGATCAGTTCCTCCTTATTCGCATGGATGCCGTTCTGGATCTGCCGCATGGGGGTCAGAATATTCTTCCGGTGCTTATTCGGTGCCAGTGTCCGAAGTCCCTCCGCTGTAGGGAGTTCCAGGTTCACGCTCATACGGTCTGCCAGGTATCCCATCCGCTGCACCAGCTCCGGATCTGCCCCGGGAATCGCCTTCACATGGACATAGCCATTAAAATGGTAGTGATTCCGAAGCAGCCAAATGGTTCGGTATAATAATTCCATGGTAAACGTAGGATCCTGTACAATGCCGGAGCTTAAGAACAGTCCCTCGATATAATTCCGTCGGTAGAACTCCATGGTCAGTGTACAGATCTCCTCCGGGGTAAAAGTGGCTCTGGGGACATCGTTGGACTTCCGGTTCAGGCAATATTTGCAATCGAAGATACATTCATTGGTCATCAATATCTTAAGTAAAGAAATACATCTGCCGTCGGAAGAAAAGCTGTGACAGATCCCTGCCTTCGCACAGTTCCCCATATGCTTCCCATCTCCCTTACGCTCCACACCGCTGGACGTACATGCTACATCAAAACGAGCTGCATCCGTCAGGATCTCCAGCTTCTGCATGATGGACAATTCCCCATTTTGTATAAGATATTCCAAGTTATCACCGCCTCTTACCGGAAATTTTCAAAATCAGAACATTTGTTCTGCCATGTATCTAAATTAGCACATACGTTCGATTTTTGCAAGTGGTTATTTTTTCCGAAAAAAGGCTTGCAAAATCATGCGTTTCGCAGTTAAATAATATAGGAGTATTTTGTAACACAAGCCGCCAGGCGGCAGAATGAGAGGTCAGTATGTCAGATATTGTCATACCTAAAAATTATAAGTCTCAGCTGAACCTGTACGAGACACAGGTTGCCATTAAGACAGTGAAGGACTTTTTCCAGGGATTGTTAGCAGAGCGCCTGCACCTGCTGCGCGTATCAGCTCCTTTATTTGTGGATCCCACATCCGGACTGAACGATAACTTAAACGGTGTGGAGCGTCCTGTAAATTTCCATATTGCTGCACAGGGAGACCGTGAAGCAGAGATTGTACAGTCTCTGGCCAAATGGAAGCGCTATGCCCTGCAGAAGTATGGTTTCAAACCCGGTGAGGGGCTCTACACCGACATGAGTGCCATCCGCCAGGATGAGACCACCGACAACATCCACTCTATCTATGTAGATCAATGGGACTGGGAGAAGATCATCACCAGGGATGAACGGAATCTTGAAACTCTGAAGGAGAACGTCCGCATCGTATACAAAGTTCTGCGCAAGACGGAGAAATATATGTCCATCCATTACGATTACATTGAGGAGATCCTTCCTCACGACATCTTCTTCGTAACTACCAGTGAACTGGAGGAAATGTTCCCTGATTATTCTCCGAAGGAACGCGAATACTACATTGCCAAGGCTAAGGGTGCTGTCTGCATCATGCAGATCGGCGAGACCCTAGAGAACGGTAAGCCTCACGATGGTCGTGCCCCGGACTACGATGACTGGTCCCTGAATGCGGATATCGTGGTATATTATCCGGTCCTGGATATCGCTCTGGAGCTGTCCAGCATGGGTATCCGTGTAGACAAAAAGGCTCTGTTAGACCAGTTACAGAAGGCAGGCTGCCCCGAGCGTGCTGAACTTCCTTACCACAAGGCAGTCATTAACGGTGAGCTTCCTCTTACCATCGGCGGTGGTATCGGCCAGTCCCGTATCTGTATGTTCTTCTTAAGAAAAGCTCATATCGGCGAAGTACAGTGTTCTCTGTGGTCCGATGAAGTTATGGAGATTGCAAAGAAGAACGGCTTACAGCTGTTATAAGACAATGAATTCAAACTTCAAAATCCCCGGAAGATGAAAATCTCCCGGGGATCTGTTTTCTGTTTTTATTCAAAAATCACAAATTTCTCATTTTCAAAGGTTTTCTCGTATCCATATGCATCCATGAACTCACCGATCAACAAAAGTTTGGCATTATCCACGATGAGACTCCGTTCTTTTTCCGTGGGCTGTAATGCTTCCAGAACATTCTCTCCCGCTTCCAGATACACAGCATATTTTTTCTCTAACAGTACCACCGGACGGTAAGTCGCATCCATATCCATCCGTTCCTGCATCTTATGCATATCCTCTTCCAGCTGTGCGATCTGATAGGAATCCAGATCCGGCCAGGGATTGAATGCCGCAGGCATCTGCAGATAATAGGACAATGCCGGGATCTGACCGTAGAGCAGCACATCCTTTCCCGCAAGTCCTCCGGTATTTACATACTCTGAGATCTCCTGCATCCATCCGGCGCGTTCCTCACTCATCCACACACCCTTCAAAGTCTCGTTATTGGTCACCTGCGCACTGAGCTCCTGCACACCGGTACCCTCGGCAAATACAAAGCTTCTGCCAAACAGTCCCACCTGGATAAAAAATAGCAGAAAAAAACCACCAAAGAGACATTTTGCAGGAATCGGGGATATGGTCATCCGCTTCCATCGGAAGCTTCCGGCATATTTGCAGAACCGGTAAAACTGCCAATACATATAAGGTAATGCCAGGAACAGATTATTCATGCTGGGATAAAGCTTATTGTTACTTCCAAGAGAAGTGATCAGTACGATCAGGAAGATCAGTCCGCTGAGCAGCTTTTCCTCCCCCGGTGCGGAAGGCATGAATATCCGCCACAGCGTCACCAGGAGCGTCAGCGTTAAAAACGTTACACCGGGCCAGATAATAGCGCCGTAGTTCGTATATTCCCTAGCGCAGAACCCCTGCCGGTACAGCCAGAATACCATGATCACAGCAAGTACCGCACTTACGGCCCATTCCAGGATCCGCAGCGCCTTTTTTATCGTGTCTTTCCCTGCATAAGAATCTCTTACACAAGCTGCGGCGAATTCCAAGAATCCCACCGCTATCATTCCCACGATCAGGAATACGCACATCCTAAGCTCCCAGTACAGATTCTGGAGATACCAGTCGAACATCCCCAGGATCATGGATGCGGCGGTATAATCCGTTGCTACCTCCGTCATGGAAAACAGCCTCTGAATGCCTCTTACATACTCATCCATGCCATAGCGGATCTGAATGTAACCGAATAATACCAGCAGTGCAGTAAGATACCCCGCCAGGCACATACCTGTATCCTGCAACAGCTTCTTACGAAGCCTCCTGCCTGCTGCCTTTTTTCGTGCTTCCTTATTTTCCGTTTCCGCATTTCCCGCAACGTCAACACAATCCTGCGCAATGCTTTTTTGCTCTTCCAGCCAGCAGATGATTCCATATGCCCACACACCTACGATCATCGCTGCTTCCGGCAGATTGGAAAACCTTGCCAGCACGTTACAGCCCAGTGCCACCCCTGCGGCAAACAGTAAACCTCCTTTTCCCCGGGACAGTCCCAGATACAGACAGATCACGGAAATCAGGAAAAATATATAGGTCACATAATTATAAAAAGATCCCGTAGGGCACCAGCAAAAGCTTACTGCTGTAAATTCGCCCAAAAAGGCAAGCCCGGCTGGTATCTTCAGCACTTTTGTACAAAAATAATAGCCCAGAACCGCCAGCAGACTGATGCTTAAGCCCGTGTAAAAATTCATGCCGATCAACGTCTTTGCTCCGGGCAGCAGACTAAGGCAATGTCCGATGACAGTGGTCAGATAAGTGGAAAACAACCACATGGGATCCATATGCCTGGTTCCCATATATTCAAAATTCGCATAGCCGTAGCCGGTATCCCACAGATCCAGCCCCCAGGCAATATGCCGCAGGGGATACAGTACCAGAACAGCCACGAATACGAACTCCCAGAATCGCCTATGACTCTGACCGCCGGTTCCCGCTATTTTATTTTTTACGTTATCTGTCACTATGATACCTCTCTTTTGAACATATTATCTACTGCCTGGATTTTTTCCGTAAGCACACGATAAGGACGAATGTGCAGGAATATCTTATGCAATCCACCACAGATATTTTTGCGGATAACATCTACCAGAATTCCCAATACAAATACCACGATCACTGCGATGACAGTCCATAAAAGCAACGATACGGCACCGTCTATGCGATCCGAGCCCAGCCACTTCTGCCATGCATAACGCACCCCAAGGTTCTCATGCAACAGATACACCCCTAACGTATAGGGTGCGATCTTCACCGCCACGCTGCCGATCTTCCCCCGGATATCACTGTCCAGGAACAGGCAAAACAGCCCAACGGAAGCTAAGAACGGGAATATATGATTATATTCATAAGGAATCTTCAGAATCAGTTCCAGGCTGCCGGTGCGCTGATAAAATAAATGCAGCAGCATTGCCTCTCCGAAAGTTCCGATGACGCCGATCAGATACAGCAGCAGCGCCCGGGATTTTTTCTGTAAAAAAGGAATTCCGAATCTGCGAAGATAAGCGGCTGCACAAAACACGCACAGATACCAGATGCAGTCATAGCCCTTGCCATCCTCCTCCAACCGGAAGGGCAGAATGGATTTTATCAGACAAAATGCAGCAAATAACAGCACCAGAGTCACCTGAAACTGCTGCTTCGTCATCCGTCTGAGCCCGATTCCCACGAAGGGTAACAGGATATATAAAAATACATACGCTGTCAGGAACCAGTAATGCCCCATGGTCACCGGGAACAATAATGTCAGATAATAATGTGTACTCACTTCCGCCGCGGGAACGATCCCTGTCACCACCGCCAGCACACCGATGCCCACAGAATACAGCCACAGCTGCAGCCACAACGTAAGCAGCCTGCTCAGTTTAAAAGAGCTTTCGCATAAAAAGTATCCACTGATCATCATATACACATTCACGGCTACGATACAGAATGCTTCCAACAGCCAGGCTGCCATATCCTGCACTGATAAAGGCGCCGTCAGATCCGGCAGCAGTCCTCCCTTGCCCAGATAGTGCAGCACCACGACCATCATCATTGCCACACAGCGCAGTACTTCCAGATTTGCCATACGTTCTTTTTTCTGCATATCGATCCCTGTTTCCTTCCTGCCATTACTTCGTGCTGTGCACTCCCAAAATCCTACCTAAGGTCTTTCACCCACTTATGAGCAAGCTCATGTGGGCTTAGACCTTTTGACCCTGGTATCATTATATTACTTTGTAACATATTATGTAAAGCAAAAGCGATTCTGCCTGACAAAGAGGCTTATTTAAGAAATCGTTTTCATATTGATGTAGATATTTAGATAAATTTTTGGTAAAATGTATCTATCAATACTAATCTGCATCGGAGGTGTCTATTTTGACAAAAAATACTAAGAAAAACCCTATCCCTCTTTGGAAGCGGATACGCTTTAAGCTGATCTTTGCTTTTCTGATCCCTGTGGTCTTCATCATTGTCTTAGGCTTCGTATCCTATCAGAAGGCTACCACACAGATCATCTCAACCTACCGCGACTCCGTGGACCAGACCGTCAGCATGATGAATCAGTACCTGACGCTTTCTTTTGACACGGTCCAGTCCAACTACAAGGGATATATGAATGAGGATATCCTGAAGCAGTATCTGAACGGTCTGTATGATAACGATGCCACTACCTTGTACAATACTCCAAACACCTATGAAGACACCTTTATCAAAGCCGTGACCACGGATGCCCTGCTCTCCAATATTTACGTGCTCTCTGACAAGGAGAAGACGATCTCTACCACGAAAACGAAGGAGACCGGTCTCTTAAGTGCGTACCTTGAAAGCTCCCAGGGTCAGATCTTATCCGCGGACAAGGCAAAATATTATCTTTTCGGCAACCAGTCCGAGGTCGATGCAAAGCTTGGCACGGATTCCTCCAAATACAGTCTCCGCCTCGCCAGATATTTCTCCAATGCTCCGGCGATCCTGATCATTGATTTCAAACCGAGTGTCCTGGATACCTCCTTATCCTCTCTGGATGGCGGCGAGGGCAGTCTCGTAGGCTTTGTCACCTGCGATGGCATCGAATACCTTTCCTCTAGCTCCGATACGGCAGCAGAAAATACCTTTGTCGGCAAATCCTATGTAGATGAGGCATTTGCCTCTGAGGAAGAGAACGGCTCCTCCTATGTGGAAGAGGCAGGCGCAGAATATCTCTTTCTCTATTCCAAGATCGGTGCTCGTAATGCCATGATCTGTGCCCTGATCCCTCAGGCAAATATCATCGGTCAGACAGCGGAGATTAAAAATGTGTCTCTGATCCTTGTCGTTGCAGCAAGTGCCGTGGCAATCCTACTGGGGTCTCTGTTAGCCGGGCAGTATGGCGGCTCCATCTACTATTTTATCCGCCGGCTGAAAAAAGTCTCTGCCGGAGATCTGACGATCGAAGTCCACTCCAAGCGCAATGACGAATTCCAGCTATTAGCTGAGGGTATCTGTGATATGATCGCACACATGAAGAAGCTTGTATCCGGGCTGAAGGATGTCAATGAAGAATTATCCCGGGCTGCCACAGATATGTCTGCGGCTTCCTCACATTTCCTGGCGACCTCCCGGGATATCCAGAATCAGGTAGGTGAAATGCGCCAGGGTATTGAAAAACTGGATGAAAGCTCTGAGGACTGCCTGCAGCAGATGGACTCTCTGTCCGACACCATCGGCAGCGTATCCTCACATTCTGACCAGATCAGTGCGCTTGCCACCGGCACCACCGCTGCGATCCATACCGGTATTGAATCCGTGGAGCATCTGAAGGAGAATACCTCTTCCACCATGCAGATCACCTCCAACATCGTAGATACCATCGGCAGGTTGAACGAGAAATCCAAAGCCATCGGCTCCATCACTGAAGCCATTAATGAGATTGCAGAGCAGACCAACCTCCTGTCCCTTAACGCTTCCATTGAAGCTGCCAGAGCCGGCGAATCCGGAAGAGGCTTCGCAGTGGTCGCTCAGGAGATCCAGAAGCTGGCGGATCAGTCCCTGCACTCCTCCGGTGAGATCTCCCGGATCATCGAAGAGATTGAGATTACCACTGACGAAGCTACGCAGGTTGCCAGACAGGCCAAAGGTATTGTAGCGGATCAGAACCAGTCCGTTGGCAGTACCACAGACTCCTTCCGTGAGATAGATTCCAAGGTAACAGAGCTTCTGAAATTCCTGCAGCAGATCAATGCAGGCGTGTCGGAAATGGAACACCAGCGCACCACTACCCTGTCCGCCATCTCCGGTATCTCCGCAGTATCCGCAGAAACTGCTGCCGGGTCCTCCAATGTACAGACTGCTGCCGAAAAACAGCTGCAGGCCATTCAGGATCTGGACAAAGCCACTTCCGCACTGGCAGCCCGCTCAGAAGAGCTGACTACGATTCTGGAAGGTTTCATTGTATAGAAATGGCTATACACCCTGGAGAAAATATGTTATACTGATAACATCTTTCGACGAAGAAATTCTAAGGAAAATACATATAGAGAGGTAATCTTATGAGCAAAAAAAGAGTTGTCGTATCTCTGGGACATGATGCCCTGGGCTATACCACTACCGAGCAGTGGGATGCGGTAAAAGTAACCGCCAAGGCACTGGCAGACCTGGTGGAGGCAGATTATCAGCTGACGATCACCCACAGTAACGGTCCGCAGGTCAGCATGATCCATAAGGCCATGACCGAGTTACGCCGTGTGTACATCGACTATACCCCCGCACCTATGTGTGTCTGCTCCGCTATGAGCCAGGGTTATGTAGGCTATGATATCCAGAACTCTCTTCGTGCCGAGCTTCTGGACCGCGGGATCTCCAAGCCGGTCAGCACCATCCTCACCCAGGTCACGGTAGATCCTTATGATGAGGCTTTCTATGAGCCCACCAAAGTCATTGGTCGTTACATGTCCAAGGAAGATGCTGAGATTGAAGTAAAGAAGGGCAATTATGTCAAGGAAGATCCCGGCAAGGGCTTCCGCCGTGTTGTTGCTGCCCCCAAGCCTATCGACATCGTAGAGATCGAAGCCATCCGTGCGCTGGCAGCCGCAGATCAGGTAGTCATTGCCTGTGGCGGCGGCGGAATCCCCGTGATCGAGCAGAAGCATGCGCTGAAGGGTGCTTCCGCAGTCATCGAGAAGGATGCCATCGCCGGTAAGCTTGCTTCCGACCTAAGCTGTGACGAGCTGATCATCCTGACCACAGTTCCCTATGTTTATAAGAATTTCGGTAAGGAGGATCAGACAGCACTGGAGACTCTCACCGTAGCAGAAGCAAAGGATCTGATCGCAGCAGGACAGTTCGAGGAAGGCACCATGCTTCCCAAGATTGAAGCAGCCATCTCTTATCTGGAGAAGGTTCCTGCCGGCAAAGTACTGATCACCTCCATGGATCATGTCAAGGATGCCATTAAGGACAAGGCAGGCACTGTGATCACCGCATAATTTCATTCGTATGTAAAAGGAGATATCCATTGTGGATATCTCCTTTCAGACTGTAGACAAAACGCTTTGGGTCAGCACTCCAGAGGCCAAACGTAGAGAAATGGGGAACCTTGTCCATCATTTCCAGACCGAGGAACCATC
>OHJO01000735.1_pt1 | contig 15788 bp, 8 predicted proteins | sample 1568561 | NCBI WGS metagenome assembly OHJO01 (sample SAMEA3879556, study PRJEB24766) | human gut metagenome | biome: human-associated habitat; feature: feces | place: USA | collected 1985/1987
CATGGTTTAGAGTTCGATACTTCTTACGTTTTAGATTTAGGTAATCCTGCTCTGAAAAGTAATATCGACGAACTTATTGGTAAACTTAAAAAAGCTGATAAGATTAAGAATGAAACTGGTTCGGAACTTGAAGCTATTGTTCTGAAACGGATTAAGGAACTTGATGAAACGGAACTTTATAAGTATGTTACTTTTGTTAATATTCCCGATTATATTAGTTGGAGATATTGCCTTTTAAGTAGCAAAGTTGCTAATAAGGTTGAAGATATTAATAAGAGCGTCAATATTCAATTTTATCTTACTTCGGATAGTGAGCGTAAAGCACTCAAAGCTGCTCGGACGAAACTTCGCACTGATGCTCTCAAGAAATATACGGAGCTTATTAATAATCCGAATAGCGCACTTATCGACAATGTTGTTGTATCGACAGGTAGCGTAGGTGATTATTCAGAATTTATGGCAATGACTGCCGATGATAAGCAATCTGTTCTTCTTGAACTTATTGACAGTGACCCGCAGAAGTTTATTAGTATTGTTGATGATAAACATCTGGAGATGAAAGCTAAGATTACTATTTATCTTTGGATGAATATTATTCGACAACTTCCGAATAGTTCTATCATTGTCGATGCTTCTAATCCGGAAAATGTTATTGGTAATAATATTAATGATGCTATCTCGTATTTCTCGAATGATAACAACAAAGGTATTGTTGCCGAGTGGAATGCGAAGTATCGTAGTTTGAAAGGTTAGTCATGTATGAAACGGTAAAAGAGTTACATATCGAAATAGAGCAACGAATACAGCAGATAACATCTAATAGACATCGGAGTATTGCTCCTCAGTTTATTGATATGATGCTGAATCGAGCTGTTTAGACGATTTAGGGGGTGTAAAAAAATGATTGATGGCAAATTCACAGCAAAGGAGCGTGCGTATCTGGCCAGCCTGCCAGCGGTCAAAAGCGTGAGCCCATCCCATATCCGGTATACCGATCGCTTTAAGGTCGAGGTCATGTGCCGGTACAACGCGGGCGAATCGCCGTCGGCCATCTTTCGGGAGGCGGGTCTCGACCCCAAGCTGATCGGCTACAAGCGCGTGGAACGGTGCATCGCGCGCTGGAAGCAGCAGGAGGAGCGGAACAAGCGCAGGAACGAACATACGAACCATTACATGCAGGATTGTGATGACGAGCTGGAAGCCATCGAACTGCGCGGAGACGATGTGGATCAGTCCGTGGTGGATCTTTATGGCGCTGGCGCGGCAGGGACGTCGGGAAGCGACGTCGCGACGAGAAACGTTGGCGCGTCGGGAAGCAACGTCGTGCAATCGCAAGGCTCGGACAAGTTGCAGGAATCGCGCGCATCGCAGGATATGCTGTCGAAACTTGCACAGGCACAGCTGACCATCAACAAATGCGACATGCTGATAGCCAAGCAGGCGTTGCGTATCGACGAGCTGGAACGCGTGCTGCGGAAGTTCATCCAGTGATGCGTGCGAAACGTATGAAAAACATGGAACGTACGGAAGGCGCAGAACCGTCTTTCAACGAGATAATCGACGTTTCCGACGATATGCGCAGACGGCGTGGCCGCCGCAGGAAAACCGTCGCCATGCGTGTCTCCGCTGCGCTGTTGATCGTCATTTCCATTTGCATCGGCGGTTTTCCGGCGATGCTGCAATACCGGTCGGCGCACGAACTGTCGAATGCGTCGGACCGGTCCGCGCGTGCGGTTGCGGGTTGGCCGTATCCGCAAGCGGACGACGCGATCGCCGCGGCCAAGGAATACAACAAACGGCTCGCCGCATCGGGCCAGCCGATCCTCGGCGAGGCGAAGGATCCGTTCTCCCAGGCGCAGGGCAGTTCGCGGTCCAGCGAATCCGGTTCCAACGAATCAGACAGCGCCAGCGCCAAAGATACGGAATATCAAAGCCTGCTGGATTCCGGCAGCGGTGTGATGGGCACTATCCGTATTCCGAAAATCTCCGTGAAACTGCCGATTTACCATGGCACGTCGCAGTCGGCACTTGCGTCCGGTGCGGGGCATTTGTATGGCAGTAGTCTGCCGGTGGGCGGCAAGAACACGCATGCCGTAATCACCGGGCATCGCGGGCTTGTGGATGCGATGATGTTCACCCGATTGGATGAAATGCGCGTCGGCGACTACTTCTACATCGAAGTGATGGGCCGCACGCTCGGCTACCGGGTGGACCGTATTTCCGTGATCGAGCCGAACGATACGTCGAAGCTGAAGATCGTTCCCAGCGAAGACCGGGTGACGTTGATGACGTGCACCCCGTACGGCGTTAATACGCATCGACTGTTGGTTTCTGCGGTGCGCTCGCCGATTCCCGACGTGGTACCGGCGGAGCATGATGCGGCGAAGGATGCGCGAACGATTGCGACCACGGCCGCGGTGGCCACGTTGCTGCTCGGTCTGCTGCTGGCATGGTTGCGCGGGCGACCGTGGCATATCCGTAGGCATGCGGCTTGGTGGCCGAAGCGCGGATAACGACCGCTGTTTGCCGATGCCTCCTGCCGGCTTTTTATTCGGGTATCACCCATATTGTGAAACGTTGCGATTGCAACGGTTGACGATGGTATGATACCTCGACTTTCCCGCACTTAGGGTGTGCATCTCCCGACGTCTTTTCTCCTACATTCGAGGTTGGAGCGCTGGAAGTGTATCCATGCTGGACATGGCATGTGCCGGTGCGTGATGCGCGGACGGTGTTAGAGACGGAAACCGCGTTGAAGCGCGGTATTAAGGGGACAATGCACATGAGGCATGTACATGAATCTGAGCCAAAGCCAAAGGGGAACTTTGCCAAGCGAATCGTAGCTGCGGTAGCCGCGGTCGCCATGCTTGGTGGCATGGGCTACGCCACCACTTCTGCCGCACTAGCCGATGACGTCAATGCCACTGTTGAGCAGCAGAATGGTATCAGCATTGGTCTGCATGATTACAATCGCAGCTCCATCAACAATAATCATGCGTTGCATTTTATGAGCGGAAGAAACGAAACCGGCTATAACCGCTATGTTCAAGATGGCAAAGGTGCGTACGCGGGCATTGTGAAGCCTCTGCTGACTAACGATTATCCGACCATGGCGGATGGCAACGGATCGCTGGATTATCTCTTCGGTGGTGCGTTTGATAATGCTGTGACTAATTACATGCCGGAAGGTGGTTTGCTGACTCCGGATGGTCAAGGGAATTACAGTTTCGATGCGGCGTCGAAATATGCGAAATATAACCGCAATAGCAAACGATTCGAATTGACCAAGCAGACCCAGAGCGGGAATCGTGACCCGTTATTCACGCCGTTTGGCAATGACAGCGACGCCAATAGGTATTCGTTCGGCATGAACCTTGGGGCCGATTTCTATATGCCTAAAGATGGCAAAGTCAACAATCAGAACATGGTGTTTGATTTCACCGGTGACGACGATGTGTGGGTGTTCATCGATGGTGTGCTGGTGCTTGACTTGGGCGGTATCCATCAGGCGATACGCGGAACGATTGATTTTGCTACTGGGAATATCACGTATGATCGAAATCAAAGTTATGGTTCGGATCGCGCGACGACAATTAACCAGGCATTCAGTAATGCGGGCAAGAACTGGGATTCCGCTGCATATAAAACCCATCATTTGAGCTTCTTCTATCTGGAACGCGGCGACGGCGGATCCAACTGCAAGATCAGCTTCAATTTGCCGGTGAAGCCGTCCAAGGCCATTGACATTGAAAAGCAGACATTGGGCACTATTCCAGCCGATCAACAGTTCCAATTCCAGCTGTTCGCCAATGGCTCGCAAACGCCATATGAAGGCAAATACAGCGTTTACGATGCGTCCACCAATCAGGTTGTCAGCTCTGGTTTGAACACCGGTTCGAACGGTGTGATCACTTTGGCCAAAGGCCAATTTGCTCGTGTGCAATCCAATGATTTCTCTGATGACACAACCTATTCGGTGCGTGAGCTGAATTCCGGCAAATACACTGTTTCCGCGAATGGTGAGGCGTTGTCGCAGCACAACGATGGAAATGGTGGTTCCTATGCGGAAACCCATTCTTTCAAGGTGAGCGATACCAGCCATGTGACTGTTATCAATTCCAATGTGAAGCCACAAAACAATAAGACCATCGAAAAGGTCGATGGTGATGGCGACCAGTACGAGTTGCATTTGAATGCTTCGGGTGATAGCGCTTCTTCCGAAACCACTACCGTCACGCCAGCCGACATTGTGCTGGTTATGGATAAGTCCGGCAGTATGCAGGATAAAAACGACAATCGTGATACTAACGCGAAGAACGCGGCAAATAAGCTTGCTGAGAAATTACTGACCGAGGCGAATTCCAAATTATCGGAATCTCAACAAGTCCAAATGGCGGTTGTGACATTCAGCGACAAGGCCTCGACTAAGCAGTTCACCACATCTGTCAGCAAGATTAAAACAGCTGTGTCCAGCAAACCTGATGGTGGAACCAACTGGGAGGCTGCGCTTAAGCAGGCGAATGATCTGCAAGGACGCACGGGCGTGAAGAAGCACATCATTTTCTTGTCCGATGGCAATCCGACGTTCCGTATATCCAATTATCCGATTGGGTGCAGCAAAAAAAGGTGCAATCCTGATGATGATTGGCGTACTACACCTCAGGGTGTGCATGGTGCAGGTACCGAGGGTAGTGATAATTACTACGGTTACAACTATGCTGCCGCTCTGGCCGAGGCCAACAGGCGGGAGAGTAATGTTTCGCTTTATGTGGTGAAGGCTTCGACTGACGCCAATAGAATGTCCGATTTCGCCCGTGAAGCCAAGGCAGTGAACGGTAAGGAATTCGATGGCACGAATGCTGAGAATCTGACGCAAGCATTCGGCCAGATCTATTCCAGCATCACCTCATCCGCGAAGATCAAGGTCTCCTCCATCACTGACACCTTGTCCCAGTGGGTCGACCCGGTCGATTTCGCTGGCGTGGCCGACGGTGCCGATATCACACAGTATGTGACGGTGAAAAACGGCAATAAGGCGCTGACGGGCGGATATACGGCCACGTACGGTGTCGATCAATCTGGCAATCGCACGGTGACGGTGACGTTTAACGGCACAGACGGTATCGTTACTGAGAAAGCCGACAGCATCGACGTATCCTTCAAGGTCAAGCCAAGCGATGCCGCCTATGCCACTTATGCCGGCAACCAGCAATACCCGAATGTGGGAGAGCCGAATACTGGCACCGCATCTGCGGGCCAGCCGGGATTCTATTCCAATGTGGACGCGCGATTGAACTATTGCGTGCTTACCGAGGTTAATGGAACTACGTCATGCGCACCGACTGAAGTCGAGTATCCGCATCCTGTGGTGCAGGTGAAGCTCGGCAAGATCAAGATCGTCAAGCAATGGTCGGATGGTGCGAGCAAGCATGATGACGGTTCCGTTACGGTGCAGTTGCAGCGTAAGAAGAGCGGCGATTCCAATGCTCAGCTGGAGGACGTCGGTGGCGTAATCACGCTGAATAAGGGCAATGGTTGGCAGACGACTGTCGACAACCTGGTTCCTGGATACACGTATTCCGTGGCGGAAATCTCTGGTAATGACCGATATGACGTCTCCTATACGGGAAACAATGTCGACTTGACCAAGCAGATGGTGTGGTCTTCCAATGCCGATGCGGGCACGTTGAACGCGACCATCACTAACACGTTGAAGACGGTTGCCCTGGAGAACGCGATTTCGGTGAAGAAGGACCTGGCCGGACGCGAGTGGAAGACCTCCGACACGTTCGATTTCACTCTGGCGGCGAAGGGCAATGCGCCGTTGCCGGATAAGTGCGAAGCCGATCAACCTTGCACGGTGAAGGTGAACTCCGATTCGGGCAGCCATACCGCGTCCTTCGGCAACATCACTTACAACGCTGGCGATGCCTCTTACACGTATTACGTGACGGAGGTCAAGGGCTCTATCGCTTCATTGCATTATTCGCAGGCGAAGTATGAGGTTGTCGTGACTGTCGCGAAGGACTCCAACGGAGAGTGGAAGGCTTCCGTGAAGTCCGTGACCAAGGTGCTGGATGACAACGGTGCAGCAGTTCCCGAATCGCAAAGTGCTGCTACTGAACCTGTCACCTTCACCAACCGATATGTCGCGGTGTCGGCGCTGCCGTTGACGGGTGGTGCGACGGGACGCCAGTGGTTACTGGTCGGTGGCGTGATCGGCGGACTCGCGGTGCTGCTTATCGGCGCTGCCGAAATTTGGAATAACAAGAAGCGACTCGTCTGAGTTGCTGTGTGAGGCCGGAATGCCTACCAACTTGAGGGCATTCCGGCCGGCAAATCAAAATTTGCGGATCGCGGGAGCAAGTTGGGTTCCCGCCTCCCGCGATTGCAAAAACAAGTAATCAAACAATAAGGAAGAGAGGATTCTCATGAAGATGAGGAAACTTTTCGCCGGCATCGCCGCCGCGGCGACGCTGCTGGGTGGCATGGCCCTGGGCGCAACCAGCGCACAGGCCGATGACGCTGCTGGTACTCCGGTAACGGGCGTAGCAACGTTCACGTTCACCGCTGAAACCGCTGAACAGCTGACCAACGCCAACCTGAAAGCATACAAGATTGGCGATTATGTTCAGTATGGTTCCGGCGAGAACGTTGCTTACGGTGTGGTGACGAATTCTAACAATAAGACTGCCGTTGACTCCGCGTTGAAGGCTGCCGGTGTAGATACTACGGATTCTGAGGTGGACCATCTGGCCGCAGCCCTGAATGCCGGCCAACTGGATGTTTCTGATGTTCGCCCATGGGCTTCTCCTACGGCAACTCGTAAGTTTGCCGATGCTTTGGAGAGCGAAGGCCGTTTGACTAGCGGAACTGATGTTACGCTGAGCAACCCGGTTGCTGCACAAGACGGCTCTTATTCCGCCACCGTGTCTTTGCAGGCAGGTATCTATGTGTTCATTGACTCTGCGGTTGCTACTGGTTCTGTGACCCAGGCAATCCCGATGATTGTCGCTTCCGGCACGGTTGCTGATAAGGTCTTGACTGATCCGATTCGGGGCGCCAACACCGTGAACATGAAGAACACCAACAACCCCGAAAAGACAAAGGAAGTCAATAAGACTTCTGCTGCCATCGGTGACACTCTGACCTACACCCTTACCGGCGTTGTCGCGAACCCGGCTCCGACCGCGTTCAAGTTCACCGATACTCCGAGCAAGGGTCTGACCATCAAGGCTAACAGCTTCCAGTTCTTTACGGAGGAGGCTAATGCGGAGCGCCAAGCTGAACCTGCGAGCAACTTCAGTGTTACCCCGACTGGTGATTTCACGGGTAATGGTACCGCATCTTTCGATGTCGAGGTGGAGAATCCGTCCGCTTATGCAGGCAAGAAGATTGTGGTCACCTTTGAAGCAGTGATCAATGACGAAGCTGACGTCGAGAATGGTGTCGTCAACAAGCTTGACAACTATGGCACCTCGGTTCAGGTCCCGACCACGTTTGGCAAATTCGAATTCACCAAGGTGGATCCTGATGGCAAAGGCATTGAGAACGTTACCTTCCAGGTAAAGGACGGTGACACCACGCTGTACTTCGTGAAGCAGAAGGACGGTTCCTACAAGAAGGCTGCTTCTGCTGCCACTTCGGGCGCAACTGCTGATGTCAAGACTGGTGCTGATGGCAAGCTGTCTTTCACCGGTCTTGATAAGACCAAGATCTACACCGTCACGGAAACTGTGCGCGCCAGCGATGCCTACCTCAACATCATGCCGAGCTTCACTGTGTCTTTCAACGAGGAGAACGGTTCAGCTGTTCTGGCTAAGACCACCACTTCCGATCCGTGGGGCCTGGTCAACACCACCGCCAAGACCGTGAAGAACATCAAGTCCATCACCCAGCTGCCGCTCACCGGCGCTGCGGGAACCATGCTGTTCACCGTTGTGGCTCTGCTCGTGGCTGGCGCTGGCGTGACCATCGCCATCAAGTCTCGTCAGAACGCCGAGGCCTGATCGCCCATCTCTGACGGTGTTCGTTAAGAACACCAATTCGGAGTGATTTAAGGTCGACCCATTATGGGTCGGCCTTTTGTATTGCTCTGTATTTCATATGGGATTGCTTGGATTGCGCCATATTACCGTTGCTTTGGACGTGCCACCCGATGTGGGTGGACATTGCGTTTTTCGAGGGTATAAGGCGTTTCAGTGGGATGTGTTGCAACAAACGGAATCTGGAAACGTGAACCGTTATGGGGGCTGTTAGTCAGGGGAGTGAAGTGGGGGTATTGCACGGAAGGAGGGCCATAGAATCGCAGGCACATCCGCAAAAGAAAGCAACGAAGCATCAATGGGAGGTATTGCGATGCGCAGTGGGGGAGCATTCAGTGATGAGGAGATTCAGCTGTTGCGTGGATTGCCGGCTGTTTCCAATGTGACTCGTGATCGTATCACCTATTCCGACACATTCAGACAGGTGTGCACCATCCGATATCTTGCGGGGGAGTCGCCCACCAAGATCTTTCGTGAAGCGGGTCTGCCGCCGGAATTGGTTGGTTACAAGCGTATCGAGCGCAGTGTGGCGCGGTGGAAGGATGCGGCCATCAAGTCGGTGAGCGGCAGCGACACCATGACCGATGGTGAGATCATAGCGCAGCTTGCGGCGCGGTATAAGCGTGCGTTGGCGACGAGGCGGAGTCTTGAAGACATCGCCAATACGGCCACTGAGCCGAAGCCTGCCGCAACGGCTGCGTCGAATGACGTTCATCCGTTGTCTCTCGGACTGTTCGACGGTGATACGGCCGGCATTATTATCAGGCAGCAGGCTCGTCGTATCGACGAGCTCGAGCGCGATGTGGTGAGGTTGCGCAACAAGCTGGACAAGGAAGTCGGGCCCAATCCTGCCTCCGCTGAGGCCTGACTTATGCTATCTAGCTTATAGATGGCGGATGGTGCGCCTTATTTGCCAGTTCAGGGGTACAAAACATGCCCCCGAACTGTCTATTCCCGTCCAACACCCGCCATCTATAAGCCAGATAGGCCCGGGGATCGGTCCGATTAGGAGATTAAAGCCTCGAGACTGTCGAAGTCCAGCACTTTGCCGTGCCGTGTGGGGAAGGATTCGCTGCCGCCATAGACGACGAACCGATGGTCTGTGTCCACTCCCATGATCGGCGCGAGATCCTCCAGGTTCTCGAAAGCGCTCGGCCGGTACGTGGCGGACGATTTGACCTCGACTGCGTACAGTGGCCTGTCGCCCTTCCGATGCCCAGCAGATTGGCCGCCAAGCCAGTGTCATAGAAGTATAGTTTTAGAAAATCGCTCATGCTTAAGCGCACTAGGTAGGGTGCAAAGTCCGTCCGGAACGCCATATAATGTCCCTGTACTAGGTGGTTCAAGGGGGCTTAAACTGATGGCAGGCATTTTGCGAGGAGGCACGTGTGGCGGGTCGAGAAGCAGCGAGTCGCAAGATATGCGCACCTACGTTCCGCCGACGTTCGCCGAGGCGACCGATGTGTCCGAAGAAATTCGCGAGCGTCGCGCCGACGTGGGTAGATCCATTGCCCTGCGTGTGCTTGCGGCGGTGCTGATTTTCTCCGCAATCGGCATTGGTCTTTTCCCGAAAGTGCTGCAATACCAGTCCGCGCAAAAGCTGGCGAGCACGTCCGCCCGTTCCGAACAGAGCGTCGCGGGTTGGCCGTATCCGCAGGCCGACGAGGCATTCGCCGCGGCTGGGGCGTACAACAAGCGTCTCGCCAAGTCGGGGCAGCCGGTGATTGGCGAGGCTGAGGATCCGCTCGCCGAGTTGTACAACAACAATCAGTCTGGCTCCAGCGACGGTTCTGGTTCCAGCTCGACGGGCGCAGACGCCACTGGCGATGGTAACAAGGATTCCGCTAGCTCCAAAGACGCGGAATACCAGCGTTTGCTGGATACTGGCGATGGCGTGATGGGTTCCATCCGCATTCCAAAGATTTCTGTGGATTTGCCGATCTACCATGGCACGTCGGAGCAAACGCTTGCGTCCGGTGCGGGGCATTTGTATGGCAGTAGTCTGCCGGTGGGTGGCAAGGATACGCATGCGGTGATTACCGGACATCGGGGTTTGGTTGAAGCCTCAATGTTTACGCGTTTGGATGAGATGCGGGTTGGTGATTACTTCTATATCGATGTGATGGGCCATACGCTTGGCTATATGGTGGATCGTATTACCGAAATCGACCCTAACGACACATCGCAATTGAAGATTACCTCTGGCGAGGATCGGGTCACGTTGATGACATGCACTCCGTACGGTGTGAATACGCATCGTCTGTTGGTTTCGGCATTACGTTCCGCCATTCCCGAAGAGATTCCCGCGGAGGATGATGCGGCAAAAGATGTGCGTGTGATTGCGGGCGTGGTGTCAGCTGCCACGTTGCTGGTCGGTTTGTTGTTGGTTTGGCTGCTCCGCTGTCCGTGGTATGTCCGTAGGCATGCCGCTTGGTGGCCAAAGCGCAACTAGGGGTTGATGGCGTTAATGTTGCACTTGACAGATGCTTTTTTGTCGGGGAAAATTCTGAAAGAGGCATGACAACGTTTGCTTATAGTTTTTGCATCGCGATTTACGGGGGCAAGAATACTCTAGAATCGCGATGATATGTGCGATTTCAAGGAAAGTATATCCCCTTGATTACCTCGTTGGGAGGGTATGTATCCCTCTGTTTTTCTCCTTAAGGTTTAGGCAACGAAGCGATTGTCGGACGGTATGTGAAGCGAAGACGCATCAAATATACCGGTCGAAGGAGGAAGGTATTTCCCCGATCGCTTAACGGTACAAGGGGGTAGGCGTATGAGACACGTCTTTGAGCGAAACAGGGCGAGGGGCACAGGTCTGTTCACGCGTCGTGTCATTGCGGCCGTCGCGACGGTCGCAATGCTCGCCGGCGTGGGGTGCGTCACTGCTTCGTCAGCGGCGGCGGAAGATGCCACGGGAGCCTTGGAACAACAAATCGAGCAGCCGGTATTGCAAGAATCTGGGCAAGAGGATTCACAGCCGGTGGAACAAAATTTGATGGTGGGAGAAGAGCAGCCGTCAGAGCAAGAGCAGCCGTCAGATCAAGAGGCTTACCAGCAAGTCGAACAAGAAACGGAACAAGAAACGGAAGAAGAGACTGAGCAGTGGGTTGAGCAGGAGGTTGAACAACAATCTGAACAACAATCTGAACAACCTGATGAGCAGCCAGTTACGTTGTCCGCTCAACCGATTGCGCGAGCAAATCGGGCGCAGTCGGTTGCGCAGAACGAGACCGGTTCCCAGTTGGGCGCTCCGGAGAAGCATAAGCGCATCAAGAAGAACGATAATGGCAGTTACACCGTGAACGTGGATGTGAAGGGCGCTTCCAGCACCACCACGGTCACCACCACCCAGCCGATCGACTTCACGCTGGTGCTGGATGTGTCCGGTTCGATGGACGATCCGATGAGTAAGACGGATCGGACCAAGCGGTTAGACGCACTGAAAGAAGCGGTTAAAGCATTTCTTGATGAAGCCGCGAATACTAATACGGAGGCCGGTTCCGAACTGGTTCGCGTTGGACTGGTGAAGTTCGCCGGCGATAAAACGGACAAAATCGGGGATGACATGTACCGAAGTGGTGGGTACACCTACAACTACTCCCAAATCGTTAGCGATCTGACTGCGGATATGAACGGTCTGAAGAACAAAGTCAGCAAACTCAAAGCCGCTGGCGCCACCCGAGCCGACAATGGATTCAATCTTGCGGCCAAGATGATGGGCAGTGCTCGAACCGATGCGAAGAAGGTCGTTATCTTTTTCACGGATGGTTCGCCTACATCGTCTAGTGGCTTCGAGGGTAAAGTGGCAAATAAGGCCGTCGAAGCTGCCAAGGAATTGAAAGATGGTGGCGCCACGGTGTATTCCATCGGTGTTTTTTCCGGTGCTGATCCCTCCTCGATCCAAGGTAACGAGAACCAGTTCATGCACGCGGTGTCCAGCAATTTCCCAAAGGCAACGAAATACAACCAGCGCGGTGAAGGGAATATCAAAGCCGGCTATTATAAAAGCGCGACGAACGCTTCGGAGCTGAATGCCATCTTCGACGAGATTGAGAAGAGCGAGACCACCACATCCGCATACACCAAGGTGACCATGGAGGACACGCTCTCCGGCTATGTCGAGCTTGCGGATAGCAACTACAAGGTCGTTGCCAAGGATGCTTCCGGCAAGGTGGTCTCCTTGACTAAGAATGTCGATTACACCTTGACGTATGACGCGAGCACGAAGAAATTCACGGTCGCATTCCTGAAGCCTCTGGTCAACAACGTGACATACACGCTGGAATACAACGTGAAACCCACGCAGAAAGCGTATGACGAGTATGCCGCCAACCTGAACGCCGGTAAGGATGGATATGACGGCGTAAAGGGTGACGCGAACACCGATCTGCCGGGAAACGCCACGTCCTCGAACCAGCCGGGTTTCCATGCGAACGATTCCGCGTGCCTGGCGTACTCGGCCGATGGCGTGGATCATGCATGCGGCGGCAATCCGTATCCGCATCCGGTGATCCAGGTGGTTTCCTCGACGCTGCATATCGAAAAGCAGTGGAGTGGAGACGGTGACAAGCCGGAAAGCATCACGGTGGATATCAAACAGGGCAACGATACCTATAAGACGGTCACGCTGAAGCGTGACGATAGCGGCAAATGGTCCACCGACGTGATTATTCCGGCAGGCGCCCAAAAGACGTACACGGTGACGGAAGTCGAACCGGACAGCCACTTGTGGAAGGCTTCCTACCAGCACAAGGTCGGCGATGGAAATCTCGCTGACGGCAATGCGGTGACGGTGCCGGAATCCACGGCATCGCAGGAAGCCACGGTGATCATCACCAACACGTTGAAGCAGACCATGCTGACGCATGCGATTGGCGTGCAGAAGGAGCTGAAGGGCCGCGATTGGAAGGATTCCGACGAGTTCACTTTCAAGCTGAAGGCAGACGATTCCAATCCAGACGCGCCGATGCCAGCTTCCTGCAAGAACCAGTCGGCGTGCACGGTGACGGTGAAACGCGATTCGTCTGACGATCACGTTGCTTACTTCGGCGACATCACGTATGACGCAGGTGAAGCCGAGTACACATATCTTGTGACGGAGAACGCTGGTAATGCTTCCGCAATGTATTACTCGCAGGCGGAATACCGGGTGGTCGTGTCCGTGATGAAAGACGGAACGTCCGGTGAATGGAGGGCCGTTGTCGAATCCGTGACCCAGCTGAAAACCGATTATGGTGCCGCTGGTTCGAATTGGGACGAGACCCAGCCAATGCTGTTCACCAACCAATACATTTCGGCATCGTCACTGCCATTGACGGGCCGCATGGGTGCGGAACGATGGTGGCAGATTGCGGCCGGCGGAGTTGGCGTGCTGGCATTGCTCGCCGTCGCTGCGGCCGACCAGTGGAGACGTAAGAAGCGGCTCAGCTGAACAACACAGGATTTGCGGATCGCGGGGGCGCGTTGGGTTCCCGCCTCCCGCGATTGCAGAAAACAGTAACCAACAATCAAGGAAGAGGAGATTCTCATGAAGATGAGGAAGCTTTTCGCAGGGCTGGCCGCCGCGGCAACGTTGCTGAGCGGCATGGCCATCGGCGTCGCCGCCGCACAGGCTGATGATGCTCCATTGCTGCAAGTTAACCACGCACAGGAAGACCATACGTACACGCCATACAAGTTTGCCACGTTCGAGAATCCTGGCGATGGCTCGGTCGAAGTGAAAACGGTTGACGCATGGAAGGGAGCTGTGACCACCGCTGCTGACGCGGCTGATGGAAGCCACAACGGCATCCCGACAGAGTACAAGGATAATCCAGCCGCCTATGTGGCGACGTTCACTGCGGATCAGCTCCGTGTCTTCGCCAAGACCTTGGCTGGAATTACTCCGCCGGCAGGACCTGATGGTACTGGCCTGACCGTAACTACGGAGCAGGCAAATACGAGCCAGGCGGTCAATGTGAACGGAGAAGGCTGGTATCTGGTGAAGGATACGTTCATCAAGGCTGGCGAAACGACTGTGACGTCGGGAACTCCGGCTGTGGTGGCCACCACCGTCAATGGACTGTCCAATCTGAGGATTGTGGCCGATGCGACGACCGGTCAGGGCAACATCACGACTGAAGGCCAGTTCAACGCGAAGAACGCGAATCCGACCGACGAGCCGCTCAAATTCGCCCGGATGAATGACGTGGATGTGAACGGTAAGAGCGTAAAGGTGGGCGACACCGTGGACTTCACTGTGGCCGCGGACGTTCCTCATGCTGCGGCTGGCTGGGATGCGTACCCCTTTACCATTACCGATACCGCGTCCAAAGGTTTGCGGATTGCGGAAACGAGTGACTTCAAGGTCCAGTTCAAAGACCAGACTACTGTGAATCCCGATCTGTACACGATAACGCAGAAAGGCAATGCTCAATCCGGCACCACCACGACCATCTATTTTGCCGATGCCACAACGCTGGCCGGTAGGACGATCGTCGTGTCGTACCAGGGCACCGTCACCAAGGATGCGTTGGATGGCTTGAGCGGCAGTGTGGACAACAAGGCCACAATCACCACCAAGGATGGTACCAGCGGTGAAGGCAAGACTGTCCTTAAGACCTACGGTTTCCAGTTCACGAAGATTGGCAAGGAAGGGAATGAGGCCAAGCCTCTAGCCGGCGCCAAGTTCGTTGTCAAGAATGCGGAGGGCAAGTTCCTTAAGCAGGCTGAGGACGGTGCGTGGTCGTTTGTTTCCGATCAGAATGATGCCAAGACGTTCATTACTGAGAATGATGGTTTGGTGAAGGTCGCGGGTCTTGCGGCAGGAACCTACACGGTTGTGGAGACTCAGGCTCCGACCGATTACGCCCAGAACTTCAGGGTCACTTTCAATGTGGAGATCACAGATGAAGGTCTCGTCACTTTCGAACAGGATGCCCTTCGTCAGGTCCAGCCGAACAATAACACCACTGCGAATGCCACCGCTACCGTGCTGAACGTGAAGAATGTCACTCAGCTGCCGCTGACTGGTGCTGCGGGAACCGTGCTGTTCACGGTCGTGGCGCTGCTGGTGGGTGGCGCTGGCGTGGCTGTGGCGGTCAAGAGTCGTCGCCGCACGTACTGAGCGCATGCGTTCGGTGTGAGTGAGTTGTGAATTGACTCACTCGCAATAAAAGTCAATGCGGGCGGTTGTGGATATTCCATAATCGCCCGCATTGACGTGTGACCGACCGGTTGAAGTGATATACGGTCAGCAATATTTGAAAAGCTGCTTGTGAGAAGTCGGATATACACTTGCTTCATCACGGGGCATAGCAAAGGGGGTAAAACGATGCGCGGTGGAGGATCATTCAGCATGGACGAGCTCCAAATGTTGCGGGATCTGCCGGCGGTGGCCAACGTATCGAAAGACCGCATCACGTACTCCAACGCTTTCAAACAGGTGTGTGTCATACGGTATCTTGCGGGGGAATCGCCGACCAAAATCTTCCGCGAGGCGGGATTGCCGCCGGAACTGATTGGGTATAAACGTATAGAACGAAGTGTGGCGCGTTGGAAGGCTGCCGTCCTCAAATCCGTGAGTGGTAGCAGTAACATGAGTAACGGCGAAATCATTACGGAGCTCGTCAACCTGTATGTTCATGCGGTGACGCGCAAGGAGAAACTCGACGACCTCGCAGGAATCGCCAATCCCGATAAGGCGAACATTGGAAATGCTCCGCATCCGCTGGACGGGGCGAACGTGTCGGGGGGGGG
>OHJO01000738.1_pt1 | contig 15738 bp, 27 predicted proteins | sample 1568561 | NCBI WGS metagenome assembly OHJO01 (sample SAMEA3879556, study PRJEB24766) | human gut metagenome | biome: human-associated habitat; feature: feces | place: USA | collected 1985/1987
AGAAAGATTTTGTAACACTTGGTAAGATAAACAAACTTTATGCATACGTAGTGGATTCTGCTTACACAGCAAAACTAGCTATTATCCAATCCATGGAACTAAACGACGATAGCGCATATAAAGTATCATTTGAAAAAGCAAAGGCATATAAAGACATTAAGAAATACATGGAAGAACTATTCAACGATATTTTATAATGATTGGTGCCCTCGAAAGTGAGGGTGGCGTTACGCCGGTGGATTATGCGCAGGTTGTAACTGGAAGCTTTACAAAACCATCGTCACTTCCGTCGTCTAGCTATAACCTTGGTTACGTTTTTAACCAGAACATGAAAACGATTAATTTGTACGGAACTATTAGATTCCCTGCTTTTACAAATCTTCCTGCTAATACCCAGCTTTTTAATTTGTCGGATATTCCTAGTTTTCCTACCTTTACCGGGACTAGCACTATTTACACCATATTAGTGAGTAGAAACGGAGAATCTTGGACAAGTCAAATGCTTGACGCTTCTAGAAATGGCACTTCTATTGCGTGCTCTGTTGCTCTTAACCCGGCTATTGATATTTCACTTCAGTGCGTTATTAACTATAGTTTTTGGAATTAAATGTAGCCGCCGCTCATATGAGCGGCGGCTTTTTCATTACCACTTAGAATAAGAAAGGCAGCATTGAAAATAAAAGTTAATAGTATTAGCGGTAACAGAACCTGGCCCAATAATTTCGAGGCCATTTCTTCTAAATCTAGGCATTGCTATAGAATTAGCACCAGAAGAGTTATACAACTGATAGCATAAAGCAAATACTTGTGAAGTACTTGTAATATTAGGCATTTCTTCAACGGAACTAAGATCAAGTTTAACACTATCTACAGGAATAGAAACAGGTGAATAATTTATATAGCCATAAATAATAAGTTGTTTTAGATTAGGGTAATTAACATAAAACAAATTACTTTCATTCGGCGTTACAGTGCTAGTAAATGCAAGGTTGCCCGCGGTAGTATGCGCATAATCCACCGGCGTAACGCCACCCTCACTTTCGAGGGCACCAACGGCGTACATCACGGTACCAATCAGCCTCACAAATACAGGCGCACCCTTAGCAATCTGCCCATTTTTAAAGCTAGTGCCGCCCATATTAACCAGCGTACAAATCACACCATTAACCACATAAGCAAATGTAGTATTAAAATTTTCCGGCATGATAAAATAAAAACTATTTCCACCGCTGCCACTGATTGTAATAGTAGTGCTGTTTAGCGTAGCCGTGTACTGAACAAACACGTCGTTTTTAACCAGATTAACCGTATTAGTAAGATCGGTTACATTCTGGTTAGTGCTGGAAAGCCCGTTTGTAAGCGTTATAATATCCGCACTGTTTTTATTAGACGCTGCCTTGATTGCGCCAACTTCACTTTCTACCGCATCAGCTTTCTGGGAAGCGTTCTGAACACCAGTGTCAATTTTAGACATGTCCGAATTATAACCACCATCCAGATAACTAACAACGTCCCCGCCAGCGTATTGATTCAAACCAAGAAAAGGTGTAGCCATTATATACCTCCTTATTTGTGAACGGCGGTTTTGCCGTCCCAGTCAAAATTATATGCAGTCACCGCCAAAGTATCAAATTCTGTAGCAGTAATAGCAATCGTATCAAATTCAGTCGCAGTAAGCGCATTTGTTTTGCAGCACTTGTTAACAAGTTCAAAATACGCCTGTTCAACCGTAAGCATTTCTCCTGTAAATGCTGAACGAATCGTTTTTGTAAACAGGATATTCTTTGCGTTAAAATCAAACTTGCATGCTGTAAGTCTGTAGTTATCAAACTGTTCTGCCGTTATTCTAGCTCTATCAAACTCACCAGCCGTTATAGCTCCAATTCTAGCACAGTCGTAAAAATCTTGAATCAGTTCTTGTAGCGTAGTAACTTTATTTTGAAACATGTTCCAAACAGGCCAATCGCTTGACAGTTTATCAATGTAGTCATAAATCTTTTTAATTTCATTTTCAACCCATTGATGTTCAATCAAAATTTTATTGTCTGTATATGATTTAAGAACATCTTCCAAGCCTTGAATAGAAGCAAGGATTCCATCAAGTCTAGCATTCAGCGCTTTAACTTCCTCATGAATTTTAACGTTGTCTGCCGCAATTTCATCAAGCCTGCCCTGAATATACTGAACCTGATCTTTAACCACCTGAAACTGATTATACAAATCAGTGCGCAGCGCATTAATCTGTTCGTCTGTGTACGCAATCGCCTGATCTAGCCATTCGCTTTGCAGATCAATAATTTCATTGACTTTTTCACAAAGCCCTCGAACCATTTCAAGGTAGCTAAGCGCGTCGTCATACACATACGGTTTAACAGGATAAAGTTTCAAAAGGAATCTAGAATCGCATACATCCGTTGTTAGCATTTATTCACCTCCCCTTAGTTCATCAGCATCATGAAGCAATTTTGAATCTTTTGATCTTCAATCACTTCCATGTCAATGTTGATGAATGAATCGCGGAACGAAACAATCAACGAACCGATATCACTTGCTTCATTCCCTTTGCGCGTATGTGTTGCATTTCGTTTATTATTCTGTTCGGTTTGGTTGTTCTGATTATTTTCAGTAAAATCAGCACTGGTTAGATATTTTCCGTTTTCGATATCAGACAACGGCCCCTGTGGGGTATCGCTGAATAGGCTTCTATTTTTTGCTTGATTATTTGCAGTTGCGTTTGCGTTTACTTCATCCAATGTATTTTCAGTCATGTTAATAGGCGCTGTGGGGTCTATATTATAAAGCGTTGTTTTATAACGCTGATTGTAGTAAGGCATTATTTCGTTCATGGCAAGGTTCAAATAATAGCGGAACAACCCTGGTGTTTCCTGGCCTATTTCATACATTAAATAATGCTGAATTAATTTTTGATTAAGCGTTTCCCTGTATTCTTCTGCCCAGATCGGATAATCTTTAAGGCCAAAGTCAAAGCCTTGATTAACAAGGTCTTTAACCATAATTGTAAAATCAGCCAATCGTATCGTCCCCCCTGAAAATAGCTTTGGTTACTTCCGCGGCCATTTGTTCAACTTCAACGTTAAATTCTACCGTGAGATTCAGGCCAAAAAGCTTATTGGCTTTTTCAAGGGCATATTGCCGTTCCCTCAATGCAGTTTCGCGATATGCATTTGTAGCCCCTTGCGTTTGATTCGTTTCAGGGATATTAAGTCGTTCCGATTTTTCTGTATAGTTATTTGCGATCCCAAGGAAAATAAGCGCTTCATTCCAAAGGTTCTTTTTGTATTCCAAAAGTTCAGGGGCAATAAATGGAACTTTAAGATCAAGTACCTGTACTTGTTCTATGTCCAAATTTTCAAGGCCATAAATAATTGGTTCATTGCCAATATACTTTTGCATGACAGTTTTCATGCTTTTAATGGCAGCCTTTGGTGCTTTAACCAAAAGCGGATATTTTTGGAGATGAACGTTTGTATCCGCGCTTGCTTGTGCATCCCACAGCTTTTGTGCGTACATGCTTACTAGGGGGAAAGTGGAAGTACGCAATCTGTTATTATAGACAAGAACAGCATTTTGGCTTGACAGCCCAGAAAAGTTAACGCCATTATACATTATAGCACGCCAAGAAATTGGGTTGCCGTAATAATCAAGCCGCAAATCGTAGGCAAGTTGACCGTTCATAATCAAACCGGCGCCATCTTCACGAAAGATTGTTGCGGCCCCATAACCATTTAAGTTCAGTTCAAGCATTCGCGCATTCATGGTATCTGTAAAGCCGCCATATTTAAAACGGTTTACAGCAAGTTCATAAAGGATATTTCTGTACATTGCCCACGTAAAAGTGTTTTCTCTTGCTTGTTCTACAAATTCATTTTGCAACGGTGGATTTGCACATCTAGCCAATTTCTCACCTCCTTTATACTATGCTGTTATCGAGTGTATAATTTGTAACGTCGTCCGTATGCCAGAAAGTAATTCCTTTATCAAAAATCGTTCTGATCTTGTTCAGTGCTTCAACTGGGATATTGCCTTGAAGATTTGCTCCAATCGTTTGCACATAATTCCAAGATTTGCGCCCAAAAAAGTTAGGAATCTTTACTTCATTTACCGTGTACCCATACATAGAAAGATAATCGTCAATCCGCTTTGCGTATCTTGCCGTAGGACACATTTGGTATAAAATGTAAGTATTAAGCCCCATAGCGATATTGATTGGTGCGGCAGCGGAATTTCCCTTTACGCTATTTGGCTCCCGTAGCCTATCCGTGTGCTTTGCTACAGTATTAGCGACCTCTGAAGCTGCATTAAAAATGGTGCCCAGAGCGCTGCCCCATTGCGCTGTTGCCATTTGCGAAACTACCGTACCAGCCGTTGCAAGACCACCAGTAACAGCACGGGTTGCAATCGAGTTTTTATTCTGCCCAAGATACCGTTCATAAGCGTTATAGCTATAAGAGCAAAGAGGCCAACCATCAATGTTCAAGGCTTCAAGATAATTTGAACTCCAGCCTTTATAATTGGAGGGTACCATTTTTGCGCCTGCATCAGGGCCAAAGCTGTTTACTACAGAAAAGTTTGCCGCAGGGTAGGTGCTGAAAAATTCCGGCATATATTGAGCCGTGGAACCGTTCATGTTATCAACAAGCAAATAATTAAATTCGCCCGTGAGCAGCTTTTTATTTTTAGGGGTGTATCCGTTAAGCGCGCCAGAGAAATTAAATGAGTGAGTAAATCCCCTAAGCTGTGCCGTTGTAATTCGTTCTCCCCAGTTATAGCCAGAGGGCAAAAACCTTTGCGGCATCATGGAGATAGATGTTACCATATCAATTTGACCAGTTTCGGTTAAGGTTTGCAGGTTTCTATTTGCTTCATCAGGGTCATTATATGCAACGTATGCAGTCCCGCTATAACGGTTACATTGCATGCCGCCCCCAGCAAATTTTTTGCTGATCTGTGAAACGTCAAGGCTTACGGTCGAATCGCCAACAGACCCAGTAACATTTGATGTGGACGGTTCGCCCGTCCAAGAAAATCCTAGTAAAATGCATAGTGCTTCAAGTTCTTGTACGGCCTGAGATTTATTAATTACAAATTCGCCCGTTTCAAGATTTTCTGGAACTAGATTTTGAGCGATACTGTCATTATTTACATGCTCACGCTTCACAAAGCTTTCTTTTGTAACAAGCTGTTCCCACCACGTATTCAAAACGTCTTCATCATAATAGATAAATGCAGTTGAAATTCCGCCATATTTAACGGACGTTATAAAGTTGTAATACCATTTGCCGTTAGGATTTCTGTACACAAGATAGTTACAGTCTTTAACCTCCTCGAAAGGGCCATCCCAGCGGAGAGGCTCCCCCGGCTTAACTAATGTCGTTGATGTAAATGCAGGCACAGCAGCCCTAGCTACGAAATAGTTAAGCCGGGAGGCTTCATCAGCGAAAAGGCGGGTATGGTCATAATCGTTTGTAAACGGTATACCTTTGCAAATATAGATTGTGCTATCTGCCACTATCATAATTTTACCGCCCTTTCATTTTATAAGTTACGCCTGGGGAACTGTAACCGTTGCGGTTCCAGTTTTGGTGTTATCCGCAACGCTGGTTGCAGTTACGGTGAGGCTGGCAGCAGTTTCATCCGCGCCCACAGTCAAAATACCGTCCGCATCAATTTTAGTGTTGGTGCTGGCACCACCAGTCACGCTCCAAGTCACCAGCTTTTCCACAAGCCCGGTTCCTTCAACGGTTGCGGTAAAGGTAGCCTGTGCGCCCTTTGCTACGGTAGCGGTGGCAGGGTCAACGGTCACAGAAGTGACAGTAGGGGCAGTCTTAACAAAGGCAACCGCATTGTTAAACGGCGACACAGCCATAATGCGCCAGTAATGCGCCCAGTAGTTCCAGTACAGCCCCTGGCCATTCATGTCGCGAGTGAATTTTTCCAGCGCGTCATAGCACTGATAAAAATCTTCGTCAATCAGAATAGCCTGAACATCATTCATAGGGTCGGTCGGGTCATTCGGATTGCCAAAATGATCGACCACAATCTTTCTATACTGGAATTGCTGGTACTCGAGGTTGAATGCGGCGGCCAAAGCCATAACGTCAACGTATGCATCAGCTTCACCAGTAATTAGCAAAATCTGATCGGTGCGCGGGGTCTGCGTCAAAACGCCCAGCGCGTTATACTGGCAGGAAAGGAACGTCAAGTTAGTAGACATGGCGCGCACAGCAACCAAGAATTCTTTGGCGGCATCAGGGGTATTAATTTCAGGAATTACGCGAGTAGCCAGCATACCATTTCGGCCATACTGGTTAATCAGTTCTTTCATGGTGAGATATTCGTCGTTTTCCGCGCCGGTATACATAGCATTAAACACACCAGCAATAAAGTTCGACAGATCGCCCCAGCTGAAGAACGCCGCCCGCAAGTCGTCGTCCGAAATAGTCTGCTTGTAAAATACGCGATAATCACGCTTATAGAAACGCGCAATCACATCAGGAATTTCACGCTTCATCCACTCGGTTTCGGCAACGGCTGGGTCGAACTGGTGAGCTTTGGCAATGTTGACAAACAAATGTTCCACAGTATCGCCAAACTCCAACCGGCCCTTTTTCAGCATACGCAAAGGGTTAGTAAACATGTGGTACTCAATCCACACACGCCCAATCACGTTTACCAAAGTGTCAACAAAGGTGTTTTTGGTAGGCTCATAGTTCATAACGCCAGAGCCAAATTCTTTAATGTTATCCTGCGTGGCCTGTGGAACGCGATTCTGAAAATCGTTGCCGCACTCCTGCCGAACATAGTTCATCATTTTTACAATATCACTAGTCGGCTTCTGTACACTCAATACTTTCTGCATTATAACCTCACTTCCTCAAAAATATCTTCCCGGCGAATTTCTTCTTTCACGTCCTCAAAGTCGTCGCCATCTTCTACATCTTCGCGAGTTTCTTCAAGAGCTTTTGCCGGGGTCAAAATTCGATCAATATATTTTTCTTTCAAATCCTTAAACTGTCTGCCCTGTTCTTCATAGCGATTTTTCAAATCGTCAAATTCCGCATATTCATCACGCACAGACCGTTCAAATTCAGCCAGACGTTCAACGCCCTCAGGAGGAATGCTATAATCCTCCATAAACTTACTATAAAATTCCCTGCTATCCATATCTCACACCTCCTTAACTGTAAAGTCAATAGATAAATTTGTTAAAAGTTTAGAAACTGTTTCTTTATCCCCATCACTCATTTTGCCAGTTTCGATTGTGTAAAAGTCCCTCTTAACCTTTCCAAAGTTATTTAATCCATTTTCAAGTATGATTGGATAAAAATCCTTGAACTGTCGGTTCATGTCAACCCGGCCATTAATTCCGCTCAATTTTCCACCGCTAGTATATTGGCGAATATCACACTTTGGAAGACTTGAATCTTGGGTGGAAGTATAGTTAGCTTGCCAGAATGTGTAACGTTTTGCAAGATCAGAGCCATTAATACAATTTTTATAGTAGTTTGTGTTGCAATAAAAACCTGCAAAATAACGTTCTCTTTCAAGGTATTCGCTGCAATAAGCAATCAGTTTGGAAAGCGCTGCTTTTCCCAGCGCCGCGTGTTTCGGCTCTTCCCAGTCGGTGTATACGGGCAATTCAAATTGCTTGCCTGCAAGCGAGTGTAAAAAACTTTGCATTTCAGCTTCACAAGCTGTTTCATCTGCCGCGTATAAATACCAATAAGCACCAACTTCAAAGCCGTATTTTTTAGCTTCGGAATAATTTCGTTCAGCGTATGGGTCAAACTGGCTGGGAAATTTAAGAGCGTTTCCATATCCAAAACGGATAATAACGCCAGTTACGCCCTCTGATTTAAGCTTCGCATAATCAATCGTGCCCTGATATTTGGATACATCAACGATTGTTTTAGTCATTCTGGCTTCTCCTTTTTCTCACCACTTTGCAGCTGTTCAAGTGCTTCTAACATTTTATTTGGAAAAGGAACGCCGCAACGTGCCGCATTTTCCAAAAGGCTTAGACCCTCGTTGGCAATATAAAATCCAATTACGACAGATCGCAATACACCAGATGCACCAACCGCTACATCAAGGATATTTGCAAGAGCTACAATTGACAAGATCAACAGCTTTTTCGCCAATCCTTTAAATCCAGCTTCCGACGAAAGCGTTTTGGAAAACCACGCAGCAATAACTCCCGTGATATAATCAAGCACGATAGCTCCAAGCATAGCATAAAGCCAAGCGTCGGGGGCGCCAAACGCCCAAGTCAAAACGCCTGCACAAGCTCCCCCGCAAACATTGATAATCGTTCTTACCTGCTCCATTTTGTTCACCTCCCTTTTCTTTATTCTATTAATGTATGCGTTTGTCAAGCGAAATATTTAAACTTTTCCAAGTTTGTGCAAAGCGGCATAAATTGCTACCATAGCGTCAGCGTTTTCATCACCTGTAGGCGGTGGGTCAGGGGGTGGTTCATCACCGGCATATACCGTTTCGTAGGTGCCAACCGCATTTGGTATTCCGGTATATCCACTTGGGTCAATCCAGTTTCCCGCTCCCTCTTGACTTTTAAGGGCAACATGAACATGTGGGCCAGTTACATTTCCAGTTGCGCCCATAATCCCAAGCACATCACCGTTATTTACTGTCATGCCTGTATTAACGGCTTTGCTTTCCATGTGTGCATAATACATGATCTGCCCGTTTGCCATTTTTACGCTTACATAAATACCAAAGCTTTCATTGGCTCCTGTACCCCAGCCTGCATGCTGCACGATTCCAGGTGATACGCACCTAATCGTTTTATCGGGACTAAGCACATAGTCAATGCCGTGATGTTCCCCACCGCTTGGGTAGGTGGGGAACCCGGCTGTAACTCTTGTGGTTGGGTTTGTCGTTAGATATGTTTTATATGGCATTACTTTTTACCAAGTTGTGTTCCGGCCATAATCCATGCGGCCTGCATATTTGTTTTACGCATAGCAAGCAATTTAATCTGTTCGTCTTTTGGCAAGTCCTTAATAAGTTCTTCAAACTTTTCTTCCCGCCGTTTATAGATGGTATAGCAAATCAAAATTGCCAAACAAAGAATGATAATAAACCACAACACACCAGTCAAAATAAACATTTCCATTTTCATACCTCTTTCTTCATTTGTTCATCAGCGAGATCGGACGTTTTACAAAGGCTTAGTGCAAACCAGATTCCTATAGCGCCAAGCCCACCTCCAGCTAATCCACACAGCATTGATACTAAAATAATCGTGCCCAATTTAATCAAGTCCTTTCAGTATAGTTTTTTAATTAAAGCGTACAATTCAGTTTTAACCTTAATACTTGTAAACCTTAATGCTCCCAGTTCAAATGCCTGCATAATTGTTTTAAGCTTGTAGTTTTTATTGATATTCTTCAAAAGCATTAAATTTTCGTTATGATCTTCGTCGCTGAAACAATACACATGCGGGTATGTTTTATCGTAGCTGTCGCTTAAATATACACGTCCTATTTTATAGTTCATGTATACACCGTATTTTTTGCCGCCCCATACAATTGTACAAATATAATCGACTGGAGCTTCAATGCTTCCGATAAAGCTATCGCTATCAAGCAGGTATTTATTTTCGATACTGTATTCTGCGTATTCGGTGCCAGCCGTCATTTTACCAAAACGGGTTTCTTTCTTTTTTGCAATATAAGAATTACTTTCAACTTCTTCAAGCAGCATATCATTTTTTACAACTACGTTCCTGCCTTTAGGCAAATACAATTCCCATGCTACAAAGTATGGATTTTGCTTTGTGATTGCATTAGCAATAAAAAATGCTATTACGTTATCCCTCATTCTGGCAATCGTTTCGTAAAAGTCCAGAAATTTATTTGGCTCATTTTTTAAATAGCCCGGCTTCTTTTCAGTTAGAAATTCATCAAAGCCTATTAATGTAACCAGAGGATAACTTGCGGATTTATAATCCGCTGCCCGACTCAAACTCATTGCATATCCTGCAAGTTCTCCGTTTATAAAGTAACAGTTTCCATTGCATTTAACTTCGGTTCCTTCTGGGATTTTTTGTGAATCACGCAATACGCTTGAAAATGTAGTTTCTTTTACCTGATCAAGTTCAGATTCATAGCGGCGCAAATAAATAAATTCTTCGCCATATTTTAAGTATCTGCTAATTGCGCGTTCCCACCAGCCGAACGTTTTGCCTACACCACGCCCTCCAATTACAAAGTTAAATAATGCATTATAGCTTAACGTTTTATTTATATCATACCATATCTGCTTCATGGTTTAATCTCCAAGACAAAGCATAGGGCGTTTATAGCAGGGTGTTCAATCCTTAATGGCCCGGCGCTTTTTACGGCTGAACTTCCGTAGCTCATTACTATATTTTAACATCCCTATGCCTTGTAACTATATTATATCATATCTTAATGGTAAAGTCAACATCTTCCAGTAAAATTCCTCCTGAATAATGCTTAGGCTGTAATTTTCCCTCGCAAACTAATCCGGGATAAAAATTATCAAATGTTACAGGCACAAAGATTCGGCTATCTTTTTCTACTGTCGTATCTTTAACCGCTTTATACTTACAGTCGTTTGGCATTCCAGCTACTGTTATGTTCAGCTTTCCATCTATTTCTTCCATATAACACTTTTGGCGCAAAAATCTTGCCCTATCTGCGTGGTTTTCATGCGCCCAATATCCTAATTCCAAATCGTCAATTTCCATAAACTTTTTACATTCGTTTAAAGGCAGCGTTGTATGTATACTATCTGTATCGCTATAGATATACATATCTTTTCCATATTTTTCAATGCTGTAACTTTTTATTTTCTGGCTGGTTCGTATCGTTTTATCTCTCGCATAGCTTGTTATAAAAATTCCCATTGGCAAGTAAAGACCTTTTCGAGTTTCTTGTGGGCCCAGTACATACTTAATGCTTCCATCTTCTGATAGCGTAGGATACTTTCCGCGTACTTTGGGATTCAAAGCAAATTTTCCGTAAAGGCTATTTAGCATCAGCTTTGCGATCTGTTTTAATGGTTTATTTCCGTCTTTTCCTGCTTGTATCTTTCTGCCCATCCATTTGTCTATATAATCCTTAAAAAATCCCTTTGCAGCTTTAAATTTAAATCCGTCCAAATATTCGACAGCATACAAATTATAATGCTCTTTTATCAATTCAAGATCAACATTTGTTACGTTTAGTTCTACTTGTTCTCCATCACTATCTTCAAGATATTCTGTTTCACAAAATCGCATTGTATGCTTTAACTGGATTGTTGGTATTTTGCCCTCTTTCAATTCAAACACACATTTCATTCGCTGAATGTATAATGGATAGCGCTTGTCTGCTTCGTATTCCCCGGTAAAATAAACTCCATCCCCGTATGGCAGCAAACAGTTATACATAACACTAGGATATAAGCTATTCACATCAAATATTTCTACGTTAGTTTGATTTTTTCCGCGGTGAATTGGATTAAGATAGGTAAAACCACCTTTGTAAGCTTTACGTATTTGTTCATCATAAAGCGGTTCAGGAAATGTTTTTTCAAATTGCTTCTTGCCAAAAATATTTTTAAAATCATTTAAGGCATTGCTGCCCTGTGTCATTTTAGTTAGATTTTCATCAAACAGGTGAGATAGCGCAATCGAAACGATCTGCACATCATTTTTAATGTAAGCTATTTCTTCATCAGTTAATTTATGCCCAACCGGCCTATATTCTTTATAATCAATTTCGCCCTTTAAAATTTCAAGGTTAAATGCGGTAGCAATATCTCTTACAGGCATTGTTAAAAGTTTAAGCGAATCCAGGATAGATACTTTTTCACCGCTTTCAAAATAAATATCCATACTATAAAACTGGCCCTTATCGGACATTAAAATGTTAAATTCGCCCGGCTGCAAACGTTTTTTATCTTTAAAATGTTTATAACCGTGCTTAAAAAGCCATGATATTATAAATTCACCATCAAACTTTAAATTATGAAAATAAACAGTAGAAAATTCTTCACCCTTTATTAGATCAAGAAATTCCTCCATTGTGGTTCCATAATAAATATTATCTTCGTTTCGTATTTGACAGATCGCAAAGGCCCATATTCTTAAATCACTTTTATCTGTGATTGTTTCAAAGTCTGCTACCCATTTCATAGCCCATGAGCTTCAAGCGCTTCAAGGATATATTCTCCCTTTGCCGCTGCTTCCTCATAACTATAAATAAAATCGAGAAACAAATCTTCTTCTGTTTGGCCCCAGTTAAAAAGCTGCCTACCGCTTACATTTTTTACCTTATTATAAATACTATCAAAATATTGCGGTATATATCGTTGTACAGATTTAAGCCAATTATCTTTATAAATTTCAGATAAAGCTTCTTCACGCGCCCTATTTGGACCAGCACTTGCTCTTACTTGATATGCTAAATCTTTTTCACTCAATGGTTTTTCAAACTTTATCGGCATTAAATTTGATTCCTGCATTACACGCGTTTGTTCTGGCTGAATTCCTTTGCTGCGAATTTCTCTTGCCCTGCGCACATTTTCACGGCGTACATTTTCTTTAAGCCGTGTTTCTACATATTTTACGGTATATGCTTTTCCAACTCGAGTTACTTTTTGCTGGTTTGGTTCTTTAAGTCTTTCCAATTCATTCAAACGCCGGGCAACTTCGCGATCATTTACAAGCCTACGAGTTCCTTTGTAGGTATCAAATAAAATGTCTGCTCTTGTTGCTTTCTTTAATGTTTGGTTTAAAGGTAAATCTGGATAGCGATTATAAATCTCATTCACCCGTCGGTTGTATCTACGCACAATCGTATCGAGTTCGCGCGTTGTCATATTGCGCACTTGCGCCGCTGTATATGCCATACTTCACCGCCTTGTTAATATTGCGGCCCCGGAGCTTTTCCGGGGCCGCTCTTTCTTATTCGGTAACTTCTTTCAGCACAAACATTCTGCCGTTCTTGACTTCTTTTTGACAGACTTCAACTTCAATGGCAGGCTCCCAAGTGGGGGAGCCATGAAAAGCTACAAGCCGCTCAATGCTCTGAATGATACCAGTGGAAGAAGAATTGTAGCTAACGCCATCCGGGTCAATCGCAATGTAGCGCTTCATACGTTTAAGTTCGCCGGTTTCCTTGTCGATAGTTTCAACGATATCAACGTACAAATCCTTGATCTTAATCGTTCGACCAAGCATTGCGGACATTGCTTTGTCCGGGGAGTTCGCAATGTTAAAAATTTTGCTTGCCGCCTTAGGGTCACTCATATCACCGCTATAAGCAAACTTAGGCTGCGCGGAAGCGGAAAAGGAAAGCTCAAATTCATCTTCAGTCGGAATAGCCAAGCTCATTTCATCCATCATTAGTACACCTCGCTATTAGCTTTAAAAGCTTCAACGGTCATACGACGATTCTCACAGGTGGTTTCAACGCTATCAACCACAACAAACAACTTGCTCTTGATCTGCAAAGCAGCACGGGCCTGTTCTGCATCCTTTCGACCGGGAAGCACAATAGTTTCGGCGGGATTCGCGTAACCATCCGCATTCATAGTGTGGTACAGTACAGTGGTTTCTTTAAAAGCGCGCGTTACAAATTTTGCCATTTTCATTTACCTCTTTCTTAAAATATATTTATTATTCGTCTTGCGACGCATAACCTAGATAGATAACAGTTTCGTATTTTTTGGCCAAATACTTCTTAACTGGTTTATCAAGCATACTATCACTCATTTCATCTGTGCTGCCTATGTAATAAACGTGCTTCCCTTTATAGATGCGAACACGTTTTCCCCATGCATTCAGTAACATAAGCACGTCGTATACATCCATGGCGTATGTTCTCCCTTTCAGTTTGTTTTCGTTAGCTTCTATTATAAGTATACAGAATTTTGATTTAAATTGCAATGCACAAAAGTGCATTTCTTTTCGTGGACGATTGTACAAATCTGTCCATTTTATGGGACTTTACTATACTAAAGTGTGATAAAAATTTCACAAAGGGGTAGGTTCGACTTAGAACAGAATTGCATATTTGACGAAATATTTATCTAGAATGTTAATCATTTGCGCTGCTATGTGCGGCTGGATAATGTTTAGATTCATATAAATAATGATATAGTTTGAAAGCGTATCGTAATTATATCGGCTTGGGTCGTCAAGAAACTTTCTGAGTTGCGCTTCAAAATATCTGTAGGCACGTTTACGATTGATGTACATTTTTATTCATCCTTTACGTTTAAAATGTGTAATACACGCGTGAGTTCGTCTAGGGCACCGTTCAAAAAGTCTGTTTCGCCATAATCTTCAAAACCATCCCTTACATACTGATTTGCTTTGCGTAGTTCTTGCGTTACTCGCGCAAATTCTGTGCGCAAACGAATTGCTTCACGTTTTGTCATTTTTCTATTGTTCCATCCTCTCTTTGCCATACTTCACTTAATACTTTATGATCTGCTTTGCGAATTTCCTTTGTGCAGGCTTTACCGCAATTATAACATACCCAATACTTTATTACAATACCATTTTCAAAAAATCTATCGTCTAGAATCATTTCTTCGCCGCAATATTTACATTTCATTTTTCCTGCTCCTCTAGCCAATTATATAGATAGGCGCATTCTTCTGCTTTTGCTTCAAAAATATTCGCTTTAAATGCATTTCCCTCTTGTTCTACAAAAATAGCCATTTGTTTGTAGTATTCCCATTCAAATTTGAGTTTTTCTTTAATTGTCATTTTCGTGCTCCTCCAACCAGTTTAATAAATATTGGCATTCTTCAAGCTTTGATCTATAAATAGCGGCATTCAATGGCATACTGTCGCGTTCTGCGTATTCCCACATCTGTGTATAATACATAATTTCAAAACGCAGTTTTTCTTTGATGCCCATTCTTTTCTCCTTTAATCATTTTTTCAAATTTTTCGGCTACTTCTTTTAACGCTGTATATCTACCTTTGTGATAATTATATTTACAATCGTCCATAATAAATGCCTGCTCAAGCATATTTTGATATTCCACTTCACATTCAACAAGAATATTTGAATAATATTCTAGTAACTTAAACGATACATCTATTAAATGATTTGATTCTTTCTTAGTCATTTTATCACCTTTACAATCTTTACGCTATAACCTTTAGCTTCCCATTCTGATTTATAAAATTCTGCGTCGGATTTGTTGCTTGCGCTGTTAACATGCGCCCATTTGTTTTCGCTATGAATGTAAACTTGAATTTCGTAGATGTTCATTTTTCTTCCTCCAATAATCTAATTGCTTCAATGTATCCATCACAACGGCCTATAAGAATTAATTTGTATGGTGTTTCCTCATGTGAACTTTCTATTACTTCTTTAACTTTCATAAGGCGTAGTTTTAGTTCCTTGATTGCGTTTTCTGTCTTCATCTTATCACCCCTCTTCTCGCTCTATCCGTCTACTAAAACGTCTAATCCACGCTTTGCACATGTCCGCAGAGTAACTAATATACTGTGGCTTACCTTTGTAAAGTACTGTATATTCTGCCGTGCTGTAGTCAAAGATAATTTGCCAATTTTTGTTCATCTTTCTACCTCCGCAATCTTTACTTTGTATCCCTTGTCTTCCCATATCTTCTTATAACGTTGTGCTTCAGTAATGTTAAGTGCGGTATTAAAGTATGCCCAAAATTTGTCTTTCGGAACGTAAACGTGAATTTCATATGCTG
>OHJO01000777.1_pt1 | contig 15011 bp, 13 predicted proteins | sample 1568561 | NCBI WGS metagenome assembly OHJO01 (sample SAMEA3879556, study PRJEB24766) | human gut metagenome | biome: human-associated habitat; feature: feces | place: USA | collected 1985/1987
AATGGAAAAGAATTTTTCGAGGTTGGTTGCGGAGCCGTGAATATCCGATGCTATGAAGAGCCGCATAAAACTCCTTCCGCGCCGTGGCGCGTGTTATCTTCTGTCGTCGTAGTCGGGGTAGTCGTTGCGGCGGTCGCTGTAGCCTCTGTCATACCCTCTGTCGTAGCCGCGGTCGTATCCTCTGTCGTAATCTCGCCGCGCTTCGCGTTCGTAGTAGTCGTTGCGCTCGTAATCGCGATAGCCGCGCTCATAACGGTCTCTGCCGTCGCCGTAGGAGCGGTCGCGGTCGTAGTCGACGGGCGAGGCGGCAGGACGCCTTCCTCCGCGACGGAGTTCCTTTCTGTCGCCGCCTTTTGCGCGCGAGGGCTTGAAGAGCAGCAGCGCTATGATGACCACGGGAACGGCCATTCCGATGATTAAGGCAATGCGTATGCTGTCCGAGCCGAGGTCGGGCGGCTCTATCGTGCCGTCGCCTTCGGGCACCTGCGCTGCCTGCAACTGTTCGAGTCGTGCCGCGTCGTCCGAATGAAGCGGAACGGTGAAGGCTGTGAAGGCGTCAAGAGGAGCGTCGTCGTAGAAACGCAACGAACCGCTCTTGGGAGTCGCGATGAAATAAACGCCGCTTTTTGAGGAATCGGTGTAACCTACAAGGGCGAACGTGTAATTTTCGGGGTCTCCTCTCAGCCAACTGTCCCAGTACGAGGCGTCGGCTACCGCAGTCAGCGTAACCTGAGGAGTGGGGGAGTCCGGGATTTCGACTGTTGCGGAATCGAGCACCCAGGACGGCTCAAGGTCGGTTGCGTTAACATAAAAAGCAGTGTCGGCGACCAAATCCAGGCAGTAGTATTCTCCCGAAACCGTCGCTTTGTACCAATATCCCGAAAACAGCGCAAAAGAATTGCCGAAAGAGTTGCTTGCCCTTACCGAAGTGGGATACGGGGTTGTGCCCGCGAGCAATTCCTCGTCGGTTATCGGAACGTGAATGTAGCAGACCCCTCCGTTTTCGGCGGACGAAAGCGCCGCCGCTTCGGCGGTCGCCGCGGGCGCCCAAAAGACGCACGACACCGCGCACACCGCGAGGAGTGCGACGATGACGACTGTCGGCAAGAGGACCTTCGAGAGTTTCATAGTCATAATTTTACAATAAATATACCCAAAAATAAAGTCTTTAATTACACTTTTCCGCAAAATCCGCGGAGTGCGTTTTTATCCGTCCGAAACGCGGCGGCAGGCGGCGGGGGAGAGCGGCGCGGTGCGCTGTTCGGCGGGACGTTCGGATACAAAAGGGTGACATAATTCGTTGATTTTTCCGAATTTCGGGATTTAGGCTCGCGATATGAATGAGAAAGACGCACTTCTGAAAATCGCAAGCATCGAGCGTGAACTCAGGCGCAGACGTGCCGAACCGTTACGCAATTACAACCTCGGCAAGATTCACGTCAAGCAAATGGAGTTTCACCGTTGCCCGTTGAAAAACAGGTGGGTTTTCGGCGGCAACCGCTCGGGAAAAACGGAGTGCGGAGCGGTGGAGAGTATCTGGCTGGCTCTCGGCGAACACCCGTACAAGCCCAACCGTCAAGACGTGCAGGGGTGGGTTGTGAGCCTGTCCAGGCAGGTGCAGAGGGACGTTGCTCAAGCCAAGATTCTGAGGTATCTGCCTTCCCGCCGCATCGAAGACATCGTAATGGTGAGCGGCAAGAAAGGGTCGCCGGAATACGGCGTGATAGACCACATCGTCGTGCGGAACGCTTTCGGCGGGCTGTCCAAAATCGGGTTCAAGTCCTGCGACCAGGGGCGGGAAAAGTTTCAGGGCGCGTCGCTCGATTTCGTGTGGTTCGACGAGGAACCGCCCGAGGAAATCTATGACGAATGTCGTATGCGCGTGTTCGACCGCGGAGGTTATATCTTCGGCACTATGACCCCCCTCAAAGGGTTGACCTGGGTGTACGAAGAGATAGAACTCAACGAGGGGAGAGACCCAGAAGTGTGGTGCACTCATATGGAGTGGCGAGACAATCCTTATCTGGGCGAGGAGGAAATCCGACATATGCTTTCCGTCACGTCGGAGGAGGAACAGCAGTCGCGACGCTTCGGCAAATTCTTTCAGGGGGAGGGGCTCGTGTATCCCGAGTTCGACCCCGCCAAACACGTCATCGACCCTTTCCCCGTGCCTGCGGACTGGCAAAGCACGGCGTCAATCGACCCCGGTTTCGTCAATCCCACGAGTTGTCATTTCTACGCTGTGGATTACGACGGGCGCATTTACGTGGTGGGAGAACATTACGAAAAGGGCAGAAACGTCGACTATCACGCAGACAGGATTCTCGCGCTTGCCGATTCGCTCGGCTGGCGCAGGGACGGCGCGGGGAGACTGCGGGCGCTGATAGACAGCGCGGCGGGGCAGCGCACTCTCGCCTCCGAGAAGAGCGTGGCGGAACTTTTCCTGGAGAGGGGAATATCCGTCAATACTCGCGTAAACAAGGATTTGTACAGCGGAATTCAACGCATCAAGTCTTTGTTCGAACAAGACCCGCCCCGTATCTTCATATTCAGAAACTGCGTCAATCTCATTCGGGAACTCAAAGGTTATTGGTGGGGCGACGGCGACAGACCGCGCAAAGTCGACGACCACGCTCTCGACGAGTTGAGGTACTTCGTGATGTCGCGGCAACCCTCCCCCTCGCCCGCTCCGCCCGAAAAGACCGCCGTGCAACGCGACCGCGAAAGACTCATTCGCGCGGCGGTAAGGGAGCGTGTATGGATGACGAAATCTTGAAATCCCTCCTTATGAAAGCCAAGGGATATACCCGCGACGAAGTGCAGGAGGAATACGCCGTGTCCGCGGAGGGAGAACTCACTCTCGTCAGACGCAGGGTCACCGGGAAATACTATCCGCCGGACAGCGCGGCTCTCAAAACATATCTCGAACTGTTCTCCGAAAAGAGCGCGGAGGATATGTCCGACGAGGAACTCGAGGCGGAGCGCGAGAAACTGCTCCGCGAACTTGCCCTCCGCGAGGAGGAGAGAAAAGCCCGCGAGGGCAATCCGTAAGAGGAGGTTGTGATGAACAGGGACATTTCCGAAAAGGAAAAAGAGGCCGTAGCCGAGGTGCTCGCGGATTTCGAGGAGCGCAGAGAGGCGCGACGGGCGCTGGAACTGGGGTGGCGACTCAATATGAATTTCGTCATCGGCAATCAGTACGCCGAGATTACTCCCGGCGGCGACGTCGAGGAATCGGAGAGGCGGTATTTCTGGCAATGCAGGGAGGTGTACAACCACATCGCGCCCATTGTGGAGACGAGGCTTGCGAAACTTTCCCGCGTAAAGGCAAAGGTCAGCGTGCGCCCCGCAACTCCCGACGACGACGATACCGCCGCCGCAGAGGTCGCGGGCAAACTCATTGCCGCCGTCACCGCCGAAAACGGTTTTTCCGCGCTCGTGAACCTCGCAAATTCGTGGAGCGAAGTCACGGGCAGCGCTTTTTACAAGGTGGTGTGGGACACCGAAAAGGGTATGGCGCTCGACGCGGACGGAAAGGTGCGCGAGGGAGACGTACGCATTACGGTGTGTCCGCCTTTCGAAATTTTCCCCGCCGACATAGCCGTGTCCGACATAGACTCTCAGCCCTCCGTCATTCACGCCAGGGTTATGAATGTGTCGGACGTCAAACGCATTTGGGGCGTGGACGTCGAGGGCGAGGAAATCAACGTGTTTTCGTTTGAAAACGCGGACGTGGCGGGCGGATTCGGCTATCGTGCCACGGTGCCCGGTATGGTGAGCGAGAAGAAAAAGGACGCGGTAATCGTCATAGAACGCTACGAGAAACCCTCTCCCGATTATCCCGAGGGCAGGTTGCTTATCGTGGCGGGGAACAGGCTCGTACATTCCGGCAATCTTCCCTATATCAACGGGGAGAACGGCACCCGCGGTTATCCTTTCGTCAGGCAGACCTGCCTCGACAACCTGGCTGGATTCTTCGGCACAAGCGTGGTGGAACGCGTCATTCCCGTGCAGCGTGCGTTCAACGCGGTGAAAAACCGCAAACACGAATTTATGAACCGAATCGCAATGGGAATTCTCGCCGTGGAGGACGGGAGCGTGGATACCGACGCGCTCGAGGAAGAGGGGTTGCCGCCCGGTAAAATTCTCGTTTACCGTCAGGGCAGCACTCCGCCCGTGATGATGAATCCCGGCGGGGTGCCCTCCGAATACGGCGCCGAAGAAGAAAAACTCCTCAGCGAATTCGTGATGATAAGCGGCGTCAGCGAAGTCACCACCTATTCGCAGGTGCCTTCCAACGTTTCGTCGGGCACGGCCATATCGCTTTTGCTCGAGCAGGACGACACGCGAATTTCCCTCACGGCGGAAAGCCTCCGCGAGGCGGTAAAACGCATAGGCAGGCACATACTCCGACTTTACAAACAGTACGCCGTCGCCGAACGCATAAAGCGCGTGACGGGCGAGGGCGGAGAGGTCGAAATGGTGGCGTTTTCGTCGGGTGACCTGCGCTCGGAGGACGTTGTTTTCGATACCGTAAACGAAATCGAAGACACGTTGTCCGCTCGCCGCGCAATGGTCTACGACCTGTTGAAACTCGGATTGTTCACCGACGAAAACGGAGCGATGAGCGCGCGCACCAAAACCAAACTCCTCGACGTTCTGGGGTTCGGCAACTGGGAGCAGTCGCGCGACATAGAGGACGCACACATCGACAAGGCGACGCGCGAGAACCTCGAACTCAAGACCGCGGACGTCGTCCCCAACGTGCTGGACGACCACTCGTTGCATATCGCCGAACACACAAAACTGCTGGTGTCCTCGCGGTGCGACAAGAATGCGGCGTTCAAGGAAAGGGTGGAGGCGCACATACGGAAACATCGCGAATTCGCGGGTCTGGCAACGGGTGTGCAGAGCCTTGAAGAAAAACTGGGAGGCGTGCAATGAAAGACAGAAAAAAGGAAAAGAGCGGCGCCGACGTCGCCGCAACCGAAGAAAAGGCGGCGGCAATTGCCGTCGACGGGCTCCGCGACGGTGACGGGTCCGCGGACGACGCGCAGAAAGCCGCGCGGGAATCCGACGAAGCCGCGCACAACGTGAAACCGTCCGCGGAGGACGGAACCAAAGAGCAAAACACGGACAGACCCTTCGGAAAATTCGGGACCCCCGAGGCACTTTTGAAGGCGTACAACGAACTCGAGAAAGAGTTTACGCGGAAGTCGCAGAGGCTGAAAGAAGCGGAGCGGGAAATTGCAAGGCAATCCGCGCCGCACCGCCCCGACGAAGAGCAGTGGAGAGCCGAGGTCGAAGGCTTTTTCGCGACGTTCCCCGCCGCGGAAAGATTCGCGCCCGAAATCGCGGGCGAACTGAAGTCTGACCCCGCGCTGGCGGAAGAGAAAGACTGCCTTTACAAAGCGCTCGTGAGAGTGCTTGCCGCCGCTTACCGCACGCCCGAACAACTGGTAGCCGACGGACAATTCCTGAAAGATTACGTGCTGTCTTCCCCCGACGTCAGAGCGGCGGTGATAGGGGAGTATCTCAGGGGATTGCGCAAGGGCGCGCCTCCCGTCGTTATGGGCGACGGAGGGCAGGCGGGCGTTCTTCCTCCGAGAAAACTCGCCAGCATAGAAGAAGCGGGACGTCTGTTTTTGAAAGAAAATCTGTAGGAGAAAAATTATGGTAACTATTTCCAATGCGGATAAGGCGTTAAAGACGTTTTATCTGGGCGTTTTGGCAGATCAACTCAATGTCGGTGTGAATCCCTTTCTTGCAAAGATAGGTCACACCACGGCCGACGTGTGGGGTAAGGAAATCAAGAAACTCGCTCCTTACGGCATCAACGGCGGTATCGGTTCGGGCGCGGAGACCGACCCCCTGCCCGCAAGCGGCGGCAACAATTACGCGCAGTTCACGCTTACTCTCAAAAACCTTTTCGGCAAAATCGAGATTTCCGACAAGGCGGTGCGCGCTTCCCAGAACAGTGCGGGCGCTTTCGTGAACCTGCTCAACGCCGAAATGGACGGATTGCTCAAAGCGGGCAAGTTCAATTTCGGCAGAATGCTGTACGGTGACGGCAGCGGACTTATCGCCACCACCGTCGCAAACGTTTCTTCCGCAAACGACACCGTCACCGTCGACAGCGTCAAAGCCCTTATGGAGGGTATGACCGTGGACGTCTACAATGCGGGCGGCAGCAAGGAGGCGTCGCTTTCGGGCGCGCGTATTCTCGTCATTGACCGCGCTGCCGGAACCGTCAGGCTGTCTGCTTCGGCGTCTTCCCCCCTCGGCGCGGGCTACAAACTTTACGTGCAGGGCAGCAAGGATAACGAACTGACGGGACTCGAGGCGATATTCGGCAAGTCCGAACAGATTTACGGGCTCAACCGCGCCGACTACAGTTTCCTCAATCCCTATGTCAAAGCCGTCGACGGCAAGGCTACGCCCGCCGCAATTCAGTCGGCTATAGACGTCATAGAGGAAGTGTCCGGCGGAACCGTCGACTTCATCGTGTGTTCTTTCGACGTCAGGAGACAGTACGTCGATTTCCTTGCCGCAAACCGTACAAACCTCGATTATATGAACCTCGACGGCGGTTACAAGGCGCTTTCCTACGCGGGCGTGCCCCTCGTCGCCGACAGATTCGTCGCCGACGGTACGATGTATCTCCTCAACAGCGCGGATTTCAAACTGCATCAACTCTGCGACTGGAGGTGGCTGGAGGGCGAGGGCGGTACCGTTCTGCATCAGATTCCCGGCAAGGCGTCCTACAGCGCGACTCTCGTCAAGTACGCCGACCTGCTTTGCGCGCGTCCTATGGGGCAGGCCAAAATCACTTTCACGGGCAAAGAGGCTCTCTCTTCCGACATAGTGTTGCACACCGTCACCCTCGACGGCGCAAACGGCGAGGCCGCTTCCGAGCAGACCGTGCTCGACGGAGCCTGCGCCACCGAGCCGCAGGACCCCTTCAAGTCCGGCTATGAGTTCGATTGCTGGAAACTCGACGGCGAACCCTACGACTTCGCCACGCCCGTGACTTCGGACATCACGCTCGTCGCGGCTTATCTGTGAGGATATGAACGGCAAAATCAGGATTACACACGACCTTTACGGCGTGGCGGAACGTATAAAAGAAATAGACGACCGCTACGAAGTGTGGTACGACCGTGTCGTCGGACGATACGAAATACACGCGGGAGGGGCACTGCAGATTGCGGTGCCCTTCGCGCAACTCGACGCGCGTACCGTCCGTCTCGTGAGAGAGACCCGGGTGGAAAGGACGGAGCAGATTGTCGGGCAAATCGAGGCCGCCAACCGTATCGCCGAGGAGAGAGCGCTCAAGGCGCTCGCGGAAAGAGCGGAAAGGGCGGCAGGGAGGTTTTGATATGCTTGTGAAAGAAATTCTCGGCGAGTGTCTCGTCAAAATGGGTGCGGAGGACTTCACTTCCGCGGCGGAAAGGACGGAAACGCAGCAGACGCTTATCGGCAGGTTGCTGGCGGCGTTCAACATTGCCTACCGCGAAGCCGTGACGGAATATCTCCCGCTCGTCGCCGAAGAGGAGGTGGAAGTGCGGGACGGGGAAATTCCCGCCGCGTCTCTCGGCCGCAAAATCATATATCCGCTTTCGCTCGTTTCCGAGGGAAAGCATTACCGCATACGCACCTATCCCGACCGCGTCGTCACCGACCTTTCGGGGAAAGGTGTGCTGCGTTACGCTTATCTGCCGCCCGAACTCGCCGAGGATGACGAAATCGGCGATATGCGTCTCACCTCTTCGGTGCTTTCGGACGGAACGCTGGCTGAACTTTATTACCAGGACAAGGTGTTCGACCTGGCTCAGTCATTCGACACCGATTTCCGCGCCGCGCTCGGAGTGCTGCGTTATAAGGGCAGGGCGCTACGGCTGAAAGCGGGGAGGTGGTGATATGCGCGAAGTCAGCGTCAGCCGCCGCAAACAGCGCGTCGGGTTCAAGGGGATAGTAAATTCCACGGACAAAAGTCTGCTCGGTTGGGAATATTCTCCCGAAGCGTACAATTTCGTGTTCCGCGACGGCTTGCTCACGGGCGAAATCGGTCTTGACGCGGGCAGGGGATTCCGTTTCGACCGTCCCGATTCCAGGTGGGATTTGCCCGCCCTGCCGGAGGATTGCGAGGGCATAACGAAAATGTTTCATTACCGCCGCTCGGGCGGCGACGGTTTCAACGACAGACTGTTGGTGCAGACTCCGTCGGGCAGATTCTATTATGTCACGCTCTTTCTGCAGGACGACGCGTGGCACGAGATAGAAGGGCTCACCGCCGTTTACCCCGCGACCGCGGTCAATTACAAGTACGGCGACAAGGACATACTGTTGCTCAGCGGCGAGGATTTGCCGCTCACTATGCTCGACGACGCGGCAGTGTCGAAGATAGAGAATGCGCCGCGGTTCACCTCGCTCACCGTTCACGGCGAAAGGGTTTTCGGCGTGTGCGACGGAGCGCGCGGAAGGGTGTGGTTTTCGGACAATATGAATCCCACGGACTGGTCGGTCTCCAGCGAAACAGGCGGTTACATAGACTTCGCGGACGAGTGGGGCGCGACCACACGCGTGGTGAGTTTTCTCAGTTATCTCTATATCTTCCGCGAGCACGGAATCTATCGCCTGACGGCATACGGCGACCAGGCCGATTTCGTGCTGAAAAAGATGTTTACCAGTGCGGGGCGCATATATGAAAATACGATTGCGTTGTGTGGCGACAGAATTCTGTTCCTCGACGACGAGGGAATAAAAACCTTCGACGGTTACGACGTTTCGCGCGTGGACGTGCCTTTGCCGGAACTGGTTTTCAAACAGAATTGCAAGGCGGCATACAGCGGAGATTCCTATTTTCTCGCCGCACTCGCCAACATCGAACGACGTTACGACCCCGACGGGTATTTCGACTGCAACCTTATCGTGCGCTACGACTTAGGGGAAAAGGAAACCGCTTTTCTCGCGGGGTACGACGTTCGCGATATGACCACGCTCAGGGCGCACGGGGCGGACGTGGTGGCGGTCGCTTCCTACACGAAAGGCCTGAGGCATATCCTCGCTATGACTTCGGCCTCGGGCGAGGCTTACGGGACCCCCACGTACAAATTGTACCGTTCGCCTTACAATACGCTTTCCTACGAAGGAATAAAGGTTGTGCGCGACGTCACCCTGACCGTCACCGAGGGAGAAATTGTTTTCAGATTGCTGGCGGACGGCGCGACCGTGTTCGAACATACTTTTGTCGCGTCGGAGGAGCCGCAGACGGTTTTCGTGGGGAAGAGCGGACGTCGAATCGGCATAGAAATCGTTTCCGAGAGCGCCGCCGTCGAGGTGTCGCCGCCCACACTCAACATAGATTTCGTGAGGTGAATATGAACATCAGAGAAATTACCGAACTCATCGAGGAACTGTCGCTCAGGGTGACTATGCTCGAGAAAAAAATCGCCGCGCTTGCGTCGGCTCAGCAATGAGGAGGAATTATGTCCACTTTCTGGGAAGAATTCAAAGACCTTTTCAAAACCCAGTCGCAGAAAGACGAGGAGAGACGGCAGGAAATTTCCGCCGCACTCGAGGCGGAAAAGGAAGTCGCAGCGCAACTCGAGCAACTCGACCGCGAATACCGCGACAGTCTGCCCGCAGAAGAAGAACCCGACATCGACACGCTGTTTCCCGTGGATTCGGGTTATGAGAAAATAGACTACAAGCCCGCCACGGACGAAGAACTCGTTCACCTTGCCGAGAGCGAAATAAACAGCAAAAAATCGGGGGATGTTCTCGACCTCGACTCCGCTTACGAAAAGGCGGTGGCGGCGGTCGGCGAAAAAACGCAGACGGCGGAGCAGAAGCGCTCCGATACGCTCAAGGATTTGACCGCCGTCTACGAGCAACTCCGCAAGGACGCCGAAAACAGCGCGACCGAAAGGGGACTCGCCCGCAGCAGCGTGCTGTCTTCCGCCGCGCAGGACCTCGATTCCGCGCAGTCTGCCGCCACGGCTGGCGCCGAAAAAGAATATTCGGAGCAGATTGCCGCACTCGACTCGGAACTTATGCGTCTCTCGGACGAAAGGGAAAGCGCTCTCGGGCAGATGGAACTCGAATACGCCGCCGAACTCGAAGGGCGTATTGCGGAACTCAAGGCAGAGCGCGACGCCGAGGCCAAGAAATACGCCGAATACAACAACAAAATCGCGGAGAAAGACAGAGAGTACGCGCTCGAACGCGAGCAGAACATCGCGGATTACCTCGAAGAAAGAGAAAAGGAAAGGCAGGAGCGCGAAGAAGAAATACGGGAGCAGGAGAAAAAATACGGCTACACGGGCGAAAAACAGCAGAACTATGCAAAACGTTACGACATAGCCTACGAATTCTATTCTTCGCTGTCTCCCGACATCGCGGCGGCAGCGCTCGAAGCATCGCCCAATATGCGCTACTATCTCGGCAACTACTACGACAAACTCCTCGACACTCTTTCGGAGAACGGGAAGAAAGTGTATTTCTGACCCGCTTCGGCTCGGGAAAACAACCCGAAGGAATAAGAAAAACGGCGGACTCTTGTCCGCCGTTTTCTTTTTGTTAAGAAGATTTGAGATGAAGGGGTCTTCCTAACGGGGGGAGGGTTGCTCGGCTTTCGCCGAAAGGGAGGGTTTTTTCGCACATTCGTGCACAAGGGAGGATATTTCTGAAGAACAATCTCTTGCTCTTGCAATTGCATTTTCCCGCCTTATACTTAAAAGAACATTGAAATCGAAAATTTTTTTCTTAATGTTTCTTTAATCGTCTGCGGTGGTGCTTTCGGGGGATTGTCGTACGTCACGCAGGCGGTATTTGCGCAAAACCGCGCGGCGTGATATAATATCCGCTATGAGAAAACGTTCCGATTCCCGAAAAACGCGCAGAATAGCCTTGCTTGCGGTTATGCTCGCGCTCATCGTCGTGCTCAGTTTCCTGCCGCTCAATCTCGGGGCGGCGGTGCTTGCCCTTACCATTCTGCCCGTGTTGGTCGTCGCGCTCACTCAGGATTTGCTCACTTCCGTGGCGGCGGGGTTGCTTATGGGGCTTACGTCCTGCCTTATGGCTTACACCGTCAACGCAGGCACTCTCACTGCGCCGATGTTCCAGAATCCGCTCATATCCGTTTTGCCGCGCGTATGCGTGCCTCTCGTCGTGTTCGGCGTCAGGGCGGGGCTGGCGGCGGCGCTTTCCGCAATCGGCAACGGGCGCGCGCTCACCCCGCGTTCCGAAAAGGCTTGCCTGGCAGCCGCGGATTTTGTTTCGGCAGCGCTGGGAGTCGTCACCAATACCGCGCTCGTTCTCGGAATGATATGGCTCGTCTACGGCGGCAAACAGGTGGGCAACGCCTATGTTTCGCCCGAATTCGTTATGGGTATGGTCTCCCTCAATTTCGTTATAGAGGTCATAGTGTTTCCGTTGCTTTCGCCGCCTATCGCCTACGCGGTCCGCAGACAGGGCTGCGCCTACCTCGCAGCGAAAAAAAGGGCAGAGCAGTCCGCGGAAACGGTTGCCGACAATACGGACGTTTGCGGCTCGGCTGCCGATTCTCTGCAAGACGTTTCTACGAACGGAAAAACCTGCGACATCGCTACGGACGACGGAACTTCCTCCGACATAAGGGACGTCGCTCCTCCCGTGGAACAACACCCCGGCAATCCCGATTCCGACGACAAGGACGAATAGCGGGAGGGAGGTTCCGCGCGCCTTTCATTTTTCCGCGTCGCAACAATCGCATTTCGATTGACAAAGCCCACCCGAGACAATATAATCAATAGCGTTGTCGCTTTTGAAAGCACAATTGCGGAGACTGTTGACATTCTACCCGCACGCGGGGTACGGCAAAGCCGTATGAATACAACCGTCGGAACACCTATGCTGATGTAGCTCAGGAGGTAGAGCACTTCCTTGGTAAAGCCATCAGGGGGTAAAAACGCAGGCAGACTCAGGTCGCCGCAGACAGTCAAAATAATCGATACGCTGATGTAGCTCAGGAGGTAGAGCACTTCCTTGGTAAGGAAGAGGTCGCGGGTTCGAGTCCCGCCATCAGCTCCACTCAAAAAAGCCACTGTTTACAGGGCTTTTTCATTTTTCAGAACTTCAAAAATCAATCGACGAAATTCGATTGGCTGTCAGAAAAACGCCCATTGGCTGTCAGATATATTGTCAAAATTCGATTGAGTTTTTCAAAAATTCATCTCCCTTTCCCGACCTGCCCAAACCGCCCTAAAACCCCCTATTTTTCACCCATTGGCTACATTTGGCTGTCAAAGATTTTTGTTACTATGTACGATTGATATTGACGAATGTTTCGTTGTAATTTAAAATAATTGTATGTGACAATGTCGAAAACATATGACAAAATTTTCAGATCTCTTATGCTTAACAAGTTGCTGTAAAATAAGGTGTATTAAGGAAGATTTGTGTTTTGATAGAAACAAGTAGAGTAATCAAAAAAGATAATTTGTTGCTAGCGTTCAGGCGATTGCTTACTAATCCTGAGAGCACTTACAAAAACTTCTTCAGGGACACCTATGCGACTTATGCGATGTGTCCGGAAAAAAATTTGGAATTGCTTCGGACTAAATTAAAGTCAGGGTACCTTCCAAACGAGGCGATTCGTGTATTCATGCCAAAGCCTAATGGACTAAATCGTATGTATAAGCTATTATCTATCGAAGATCAAATAGTGTATCAAGCATACGCGAACATTTTGGCCAATTCACTTGTGAGTGACAAGGAAATAAGGAAGAGATACAAGAAAATTGTTTTTGGCAATATGTACACGAATGAACGGAGCGAATTTTTTTATAAGAAATGGCAGAATGCATATATAGCTTACACAAAGTCTATTATCAACGCTTATAATCGAGGGAATAAATATATCGCTTCATTTGATCTTACCGCATGTTATGATAGCTTGAACCACGAGCTATTATCAAATCTGTTGAAAAGTAAATGCAAGTTCTCGGATGATTGTTCTAAAAGGTTTGTTGACCTTTTAAAAAAATGGGGATCCGTTAAAGATCTTGAGTTAAGCGTAGGGATTCCACAGGGGCCACAAGCTTCTGGCATTGTTTCCGAAGTAATATTAACCGAATACGATGCTTTGGCAGAACAATTACAGAAAAAATTACGATTCCATTATTGTAGGTATGTAGATGATATTAGAGTTTTAGCCGAGGATGAATCAACAGTTCGTTGGGTATTATTTTTGCTTGACAAAAAAAGCAAGGAATTAGGGTTGTTTCCTCAATCATCAAAAATAGCGGTGCATAAAATTGACAATATTTATGATGAGGTAAAGCAGATAAGCAGACCCTTATTTGAGGATGAATTTGATTCGGAAAAATGTGCCGAAATTGCTGCGAGTAATATTAAAAAATTAATAAGAAAAGATCCCGTAGATATAACTGCAATTAGGAGATATTTTCATTTTGTTAAGCAAGAGTCTAAATCCAACAAATTAGTAGTTATGGCCGTGAAGAAATTTCCGCATTTAATACAGTCTTTTGCGTATTATGTGCAAAGATACCCCAGAAAAATTCCACCTGTTATTTATCAGTATATTTACGAGTGTTGTCAAGATAAAACGCAACAATTTGCATCGGGCATTTTGCTTGAATTGGTTATAGACAAGTTGAACGTCAAAGATGCAAAACAAATGGCAGAACTCGCCAAAAATCTACTGAACAATGATGCAAAGAGTGCCTACATAGTTGATAGTAGATTTAGGTTGGCGCTTATTATGTTTGTTTTTTTATACGGAGACAAGTTTGGAGATAAGCAGAAGAGATATGTAGAAAAGAGTGATTGGTGGATAAAGAGCAAGTTTATTTATCAGGTTGAAAAATGCGGCAAAGCAGATTCTATGGACGAAGCATTTTGGGAAAAGTGTATGTCGTCAACAATCTGTGATTTGGCAATTGCTGGAGCAAAAAGCTTTATTTCGTCGAAAGCTGATAAGATAGCTAAGTCGCCCAGAATATTTTCTGATTACGCCCAAGTATATCTCAAAGAAGCCGGATTAATAAAGCGTGGTAAGTTTAGCAAAAGTCAGATACCACGATACTTTAATGAATTGGTGAATGCACCTTTACCTTTTGAGTGGAAAAAGAAGTTGCCTAATAAATATCATGACCAAATTGAACGCGAGATCTTTTTGTCCATTGGTTATCTTAAGACAGATTTGGCCGCATTTGTTAATCTTTGGGATACTATTGACGATCTGATATGTAGCATTGTAGTGAACGATCATCCTGAGTTGGGTGGATACAGTTTGGGGCAAATTGGTGGTATTCAGCAAAGTAAAAAGTTCAAAAAAAACATACCTAATTTTTTTAATATGTGTGTGGAAATCCATGAAATGAGACTAAAATCCCATTTTTCACATGCTCAACATAGAAGTTCACAAAAATTTACGGGACCAATTCCGCAAAAGTATAGAAAAAAAATAATTAAACTGATACATACGGGATTTCAAGAATTAATAGCTTTTTGGTAAGTCTGTTATTAAACTTTGAATAGTTGCCGTTTAGTTCAGTTAAAAATGCTCGTCGGCGGCGGAGAGTTTGTCGACGGGGATCCATTGGGCGAGATAGGCGAATAATGCTTTGATTGTGGAGAAGATAGATAGTAAATAGAATCCCCCACCTTATGGTGGGGGATTTTGTTAAGTAAAAGTGCTTTCAGTCGTCGTCGAAGTGGAATTTCGAGTCGAGTTTGTCGACGGCTTGCTTGAAGTAGGAGCGGTCTACGCTGTTGTAGGTGCGGATTGTCGTCGTGACGTCTTTGTGACCGAGAAGCATCTGGATGACTTTCGGGTTTTCGCGCGACTCGAAGAGCATACTCGAATAGGTGTGCCGCAAGGAATGGAAGTGGAGCTTGTACGGCGCCAATCCGTTCTGACTCATAAGGCGTTGGAATATCGTCTTCGTGCCGGTGTATGTGCGCAATTCTCCCTCGTTGTTGGCAAATACCAAATCGTTCGGACC
>OHJO01000824.1_pt1 | contig 14461 bp, 12 predicted proteins | sample 1568561 | NCBI WGS metagenome assembly OHJO01 (sample SAMEA3879556, study PRJEB24766) | human gut metagenome | biome: human-associated habitat; feature: feces | place: USA | collected 1985/1987
TCCGTCGCCGTCTGCTGCATCGCGCGGAAAAAGGGCAAGCTCTGCCGCATCGTCATAGACCCGGTGAAGAACAGCTCCCAGCTGCTCATAGACCGGATGAAGAACGAGCCGGAGTACAAAAACGCCTTCATCACCCCGCAGGAGGCCATGCTCCAGGCCGACGGGCGGAGCCTCCTCGTCGTGGTGGATACGAACAGGCCGGAACAGGTGGAGGACCAGAATCTCCTGGACGCCTGCAACAGGGTGGCGGTCATAGACCACCACAGGCGCGCCGCATCCTATATCCAGAACGCGGACCTCATGTTCCACGAGCCCTACGCCTCCTCGGTCTGCGAGCTCATGAGCGAGGTGCTGCAGGAGGTCGTGGAGACGGAGGACATCCTGCGCAGCGAGGCCGAGGCCATGCTGGCGGGCATAGTGCTCGACACGAAGAACTTCACGATGCGCACCGGCGGGCGCACGTTTGAAGCCGCCGCGTTCCTGCGCCGCGCGGGCGCGGACACGTCGGACGTACAGCGACTCTTCCAGAGCGACCTTGCCGGCATGATCGAGCGCTATGACATCATCCGTCACGCCGAGCTCGTGCACGGCGACATTGCCGTGGCGGCGGTTGAAAAGGAGATCGACCGCGTGACCGCCGCCAAGGCGGCCGACGAGCTTCTGACGCTCTCGGGCATTCACGCCTCGTTCGTGCTGTTCAAGAACGGCACGGGCGTGAACCTGTCCGCGCGCTCGCTTGGCGAGATCAACGTGCAGTTCATCATGGAAAAGCTCGGCGGCGGCGGCAATTCGACCACCGCGGGCGGCCAGGTAAACGACGCCACCGTCGACGAGGTGCGGGCGCGTCTGCTCAACGCCATCGACGAATATATGGAAGAGTGACGCTCTTCCCCACAACGTAAATCACCCCACAAGGAGGAAACAGATATGAAAGTCATTTTAACGCAGGATGTGAGAGGTCAGGGCAAAAAGGGCCAGCTCATCGACGCAGCCGAGGGCTATGCAAGAAACTTCCTGCTGCCCCGCAAGCTCGCCGTGCTCGCCACGGCTGACGCCATCAACACCATGAACCTGAAGGAAAAGGCCCGCCGCGCCGAGGAGGCCGCGAACCGTCAGGCCGCCGTCGAAATGGGCGGCAAGCTCAAGAACGTGACCGTCAAGCTCACGGCCAAGGGCGGCAAGGAGGGCAAGCTCTTCGGTGCTATCACGAGCAAGGAGATCTCCGAGGGCCTTGCGAGCCAGTACCAGCTCGATGTGCCCAAGCAGAAGATCGTGCTCGACGAGCCCATCAAGGCCTATGGCACCTACGAGGTCAGGGCCAAGCTCGGCTACGAAGTGAGCGCCAGGTTCTCCGTCAGCGTGAGCGAGGAGTAAGGCGCAAGATTACGCAATTAAGGAGGTCTTCTCGTGGAAGATATCTTCTACCGGCAGATGCCTCATTCGCTCGAGGCCGAGCAGTCGGTGCTCGGCTCGATGCTCATCGACGCAAACTGCGTCAAGGACGTGATGGAGCAGCTCCGTCCCGATGATTTTTACTTAAAGCAGAACCGCGAGATCTTCGAGACGATCTACTCCATGTTCGTCTACTCCAAGCCCATCGACGGCGTGACCGTCGCGGGCGAGATGGAGAAAAACGGCACCTATGAGGAAAGCACGACGCGCCCGTACCTCGCCCAACTGATGGACGTGACGCCCACGAGCGCAAACGTGATGGAATACGTCGGCATCGTACGCGACAAGGCGCTGCTGCGCGCGCTCTATACCGTGGCGGGGGAAATTTCCACCATGGTGCAGGACGGCACAGGCGGCGCGTCCAGCGTGCTCGACGCGGCGGAGCAGAAAATTTACGCCGTGCGCCGCGGGCGCAGCGCGCAGAGCATGGCGAGCATCGGGGTTGTTTTGCAGGGCGTTCTCGATCACTTAAGCGAGCTGAGCGCCAACGGCGGCAAGACGCTGCCGGGTCTTCCTACGGGCTTTGGCGTACTGGACGACAAAATGAATGGCCTCAACAAATCGGACCTTGTGCTGCTGGCCGCGCGTCCCGGTATGGGTAAAACGAGTATGGCGCTCAACCTTGCGCTGAACGTCGCGCGCTCGAGCGGGCAGGCCGTGGCCGTGTTTTCGCTCGAAATGTCGCGCGAGCAGCTCGTGACGCGTATCTTATCGAATCAGGCGACGGTAGAGAACCAGCGCCTCGTGACAGGCAACCTGCGTGAGCAGGACTGGGTCAACATCGCAAACGCCGCATCTGTCCTCTCGGGGCTTGACATTCTCATTGACGACAATCCGCTGCTCACCGTCGCCGACATGAACGCCAAGTGCCGACGCATCGACAATTTAGGGCTCGTCGTCATCGACTACTTGCAGCTGATGGCGTCCTCCGGCACGAAGGGCTACAGCGGTGAGAGCCGCCAGCAGGTGGTCAGCGATATTTCCCGTATGCTCAAGATCATGGCAAAGGAGCTGCAAGTCCCCGTACTGTGTCTCTCCCAGCTCTCGCGTGCGAACGAAAAGCGCGAGGATAAGCGCCCCATGCTCTCCGACCTTCGTGAATCGGGTGCCATCGAGCAGGACGCGGATATCGTCATGTTCCTGTACCGCGACGATTATTATAACGAGGACTCGGAAAAGCGCAACATCGCCGAGTGCATCATCGCCAAGAACCGTCACGGCGAAACGGGCAAGGTCGAGCTCGCCTGGTCGCCGCAGTATACGACGTTCTCGTCGCTCGACTACCGGCATGAAGAGGACTGAGCTGCCGCGCGCGGAAGCGCTCTGCGCGCGCTATCTCGACAAAAAGCAGCCCGTGCTCGCCGCCGTGTCCGGCGGCGCAGACTCGATGTGTCTCCTCTATTTTCTGCGCGAGCAGGGCTATGACGTTTCCTGCGCGCACTTCAACCACCAGCTCCGCGGCGCGGAGGCCGCGCGCGACGAAAACTTCGTCCGCGCGTGGTGCGAAAAAGAGGGCATTCCTTTCTATCCGGGCACCGGCGATGTGCGCGCCCACGCGCGCGCGACCGGCAAAACCGAGGAGGAGGCTGGGCGCGACCTGCGCTACGCCTTTCTCCGCGAAACGGCAAAGTCGCTCGGCGCGCAGATCGCGCTGGCGCACCACTTAGATGACAATGCGGAAACAGTGCTCTTGAACCTCGTCCGCGGGACAGATCTGCGCGGCCTGTGCGGCATGCGGCCCAGGCAGGGCGACATTGTCCGCCCGTTTTTGGAGCAGACGCGTGAAGAGCTTGTCGCCTATGCGCGCGCTCACAACATCCCGCATGTCGAAGACCATACGAACGCGGACCCGAACGCCGCCGCACGGAACTACCTGCGGCTTGAAATTCTGCCGCGGCTCAGGGAGCTCAATCCCCGCGCGCCTCAGCATATCGCCGCGACGGCGCGCTCATTGACCGTACTCGACGATGCGCTCGAGCACGCGGCGGAAGCCGCACTTTCCCATGCAAAAGCGCAGGACGGCGGTATTTCGCTGTCGCTGGACTGCTTTCTTGCCGCCGATGAAGTCGTGCAGCCACGTATCCTGCTGCACTTGGCCGACGCGCTCGGCCTCGGGCGCAAGGACATCGGGCGCAAGCAGCTCGACGCGATCTGCGCCCTTGCACAGAGAGGCGGCAGCGCCGAGCGGCGCTATACGCTGCCGCAGAGCGCGACTGTCCGCATCGCGGACGGCGCGCTGACGATGGCGTTCTCCCCCGCCGCGCTGCCAAAGGCGGCGCTTGTGGAAAACGTTCCCCTCCCATGGGGCAATTTCGAGCTGACGCTGCTGCATAAGCCCGACGGCAAGGGCATTTCGCTCCGCGCGCCAGAAGACGGTGAGATCATCACCGTTGCCCCGTGCGACTTGAACGCGCGCCTGACGCTCGATGGCGCAAACGGCGCGCGCAGCGTGAAACGTCTGTGCATCGACCGAAAGCTCTCCCTCACCGAGCGCGACGCGCTCCCCGCCCTTTACGTGGGCGGCCGGCTCGCCGCAGTGTGGCGGCTGGGGACGGACGTTACTTTCCTGCCGGAAGGCGGAGACGCAGCGTGCTTCGTGCGCATCATTCCCAGATAACGTCAATTTGTGCGACCTGCGGCGGAACGCCGCATCAGATACAACAAATACGAATAAAAAGAAAGTGGAGAAAAAAGCTATGGCTAAGAGCAATATGGATCAGGATATCCTGAAGGTACTGTATTCCGAGGAGCAGCTCAAAACGCGCGTGCAGGAGATGGGCGACGAGCTCTACGAGCGCCTCAAGGACAAAAATCCCCTGTTTCTCGGCGTGCTGAAGGGTTCTTTTATCTTCATGGCCGACATCGTGCGCGCCTGCCAGCTCAAGAGCGACATTGAATTCATCGCCGTCTCGTCCTATCAGAACGCGACGACCTCGTCCGGCGTCGTGCAGATCACGCGCGATCTCCAGCAGGACATCACGGGCCGCGATATCGTCGTCATCGAGGACATTCTCGACTCCGGCAACACGCTCTACTTCCTCAAGAATTACTTTATGACCAAGGGCGCTTCCAGCGTGACCGTCGTGACGCTGCTCGACAAGCCCGCCCGCCGCACCAAGCCCATCGCCGCCGACCTCGCAGGCTTTGAAGTGCCCGACGAATTCGTCGTCGGCTACGGCCTCGACTACGCGCAGAAGTACCGCAATATGCCGTACATCGGCGTGCTCAAGCCCGAGGTTTACGCCAACTGATTCAAAAAACAGCAAACGCTGTTTTTTGAGAAGGCTGCACTCCGCTGCAGCGCACTCGCTATCGCTCGCACGTTTGCGGAGCGAGCGGTGTTATTTCCGACGCACTTGTCGTCGGAAATAACGATCTCACATTTTTTCACGCCTGCGGGCGTCTGGACAGCCGTTAGCAGCTCTGCTGCTCTACGGATGTCGCGTGCCCCTTGCGGGCAGAAACTCTGCGAGGCTTTTATCTTTGCAGTGCAAGGAGGATATCCCATTGACTCAACAGACCAAGCGTCCCAATCTTTTGCCGTATCTGCTGGTGCTGCTGGTGCTCGTCGGCGTCTACGGCTTTATGAACAAGCCGGTGGAGGCCGAACCGTCGTATGCCAAGGTACGCGAGCTGTTCGAATCCGAGCAGGTCTCGGCCTTCACGGTGACGGACACCACGCTGCGCATGAAGCTGCGCGAGCCCATCGACGGCAAAACGGAGCTCAAAAAGGACCTTTTCAGCGTGACGCTCTTCTATGACGACTTAGGCGAGCTCATCGAGCAGCAGAAGGCCGACGGCATCATCGAGGACTACGACTTCACCGCCGACCACTCGATCAACTATGTCGCGATGTTCGCGCCTTATATTTTAGCGGTGCTCGGCATCTTCGCCATCTGGTACTTCCTCTCCGTCCGCTCCGCGGGCGGAGGCGGCGGCGACCGCATGGCGAAGTTCGGCACGGCGTCGTTCAAGACCGGCGGGGACAATAAGCGCCCCACAACATTCTCTGACGTCGCCGGTGCGGACGAGGAAAAAGAGGAATTGCAGGAGATCGTCGACTTTTTGAAGGCGCCGGGCAAGTTCATCGACCTCGGCGCGCGCATCCCCAAGGGCGTGCTGCTCGTCGGCCCTCCGGGCACGGGCAAGACGCTGCTGGCCCGCGCGGTCGCGGGCGAGGCGGGCGTGCAGTTTTTGTCGATCTCCGGCTCTGATTTTGTCGAAATGTATGTCGGCGTCGGCGCGAGCCGCGTGCGCGACCTCTTCGCCGAGGCGTCGAAGGTCGCCCCCTGCATCATCTTCATCGACGAGATCGACACCATCGGCAAATCCCGCGACGGCAGCCGCTACGGCGGCGGCAACGACGAGCGCGAGCAGACGCTCAACCAGCTGCTCGCCGAAATGGACGGCTTTGACCCGAGCAAGGGCGTCATCGTGCTTGCCGCGACGAACCGCCCGGAGGTGCTCGACAAGGCGCTGCTGCGCCCCGGCCGCTTCGACCGCCGCATCACCGTCGACCGCCCGAACCTCGCCGGCCGCTTAGCAACGCTGCAGGTCCACACGCGCGGCATCAAGCTCGCCGAGGACGTGGATCTTAAGAAGGTCGCGCTCGCGACCGCGGGCTGCGTGGGTGCGGACCTTGCAAACCTCGCCAACGAGGCGGCGCTGCGCGCCGTGCGCAAGGGACGCAAGCTCGTCACGCAGGAGGACATGCTCGCGGCGTTCGAGTTCGTCATCGCGGGCAGCGAGAAGAAAGGCAGCGTCCTCACCGAGTTTGAAAAGAAGCTCGTCGCCTATCACGAGGTCGGCCACGCGATGGTCGCCTACAAGCAGAAAAACGCCGAGCCCGTGCAGAAGATCACGATCGTCCCGCACACCGAAGGAAGCCTTGGCTACACGCTCCTGATGCCTGAAGAGGACAAGACGAACCTGCGCACGCGCGATGAGCTGATGGCGAAGATCGCCGTCTCGATGGGCGGCCGCGCGGCCGAAGAGGTCGTGATGAACACGATGACCAACGGCGCCTCGCAGGATATTCAGGAGGCGACGAGCATCGCGCGCAACATGGTCGCCATGTACGGTATGAGCGATGCGGTCGGCATGGTCGCGCTCGGGTCGGTGCGCAATCAGTACCTTGACGGCGGCTACGGCCTCGACTGCGCGCAGGATACCGCCGCCATCATGGACCGCGAGGTCAAGCGCATTCTCGACGAGTGCTACAAGGACGCCGTACAGGTCATCCGCGACAACCGCGAGGATATGGACAAGGTCGTCGCCTACCTCCTTGAAAAGGAGACCATCACGGGCGGCGAAATGGTCGCCATCCTCGAAGGCCGCGATCCCTCGACCGTCGAAGAGGCCTACGCTTCCACGCGCAAGAGCGAGGACGGCTTCCGCCCCTCGCAGCCGAGCGTGATCGAAGCGCCCGCCAAGCACATTTCGATGACGAGCGAAAAGATCGAAATGCCGCCGGAGGACAAGGGCGAAGATGCTCAGGCTGAGGACAAGCCCTCGACTGAGCCCGAAACGCCGGATACTTCCGCGGAAAACACTAACGAAAACAAATAAGCAACCAAAAAATCCCCGCTGTTTTTACAGCGAGGATTTTTTATATCAATTTATACCACTTGGAATAAGTAGAACTTGAGGTAATCCGTCTCCGGCACGTTCCAGAGGATCGGGTGGTCGCTTGCCTGTGTGCGCGCTTCGATCTGCCGCAGCTCGACGCCCGCGTCCGCGGCGGCGGAGCGCAGCGTCCGCTCAAAGCGTTCGGCGGGCATGAAGTGGCTGCACGACGCGGTCGCAAGGTAGCCGCCGCGCGGCAGCAGGCGCATCGCGCGGAGGTTAATTTCCTTGTAGCCCTTTTCGGCGTTGTTCGCCGTGCGGCGAGACTTTGTGAACGCCGGGGGATCGAGGATGATGAAGTCATAGGGCTTTTCGTGCGCGGCCTCGAGCTGCGGGAGCAGGTCGAAGACATCGGCAGCGAGAAAGCCCATTTTGTCCTCAAGGCCGTTGCGCGCCGCGTTCGCGCGCGCCATTTCGATGGCGCTCTCGGACACGTCCACCGCCGTCACATGCTCTGCGCCGCCTTTGGCGGCGTTGAGCGCGAACGAGCCCGTGTGCGTGAAGCAGTCGAGCACGCGCTTGCCGCGCGCGAGGTGCGCAACGGCGAGGCGATTGAACTTCTGGTCGAGGAAAAAGCCCGTCTTCTGCCCGTTTTCGACATCCACACGGTAGAAAACGCCGTTCTCGCAAATTTCAGTGATGGGGCTCTCGGGCGTTTTTTTGCCGGGGAGGGAAAACCAACCCTTGTTCTGCGTCAAGCCCTCCTTTTCGCGAAGCACGACATCGTTGCGCTCAAAAAGGCCGTCGATCGTCTCGCCGTCCTGCTCCAGCACCTCGACAATGAGGGGGAAGAGCATGTCCTTGATCTTTTCCATGCCGAGCGAGAGCGTCTGCGTGACGAGAAGATTTTCAAACCGGTCGACCGTCAGGCCGGGGAAGGCGTCCGCCTCGCCGAAGATCAGGCGGCAGCAGCCGGTCTGCCCGTCCATGACCGCCTTGCGGTAGTCCCAGGCGTAGCGTACGCGCCGCCGCCAGAAATTTTCATCAAAGCGGTCGTTCGCGTTGCGCGAGACGATGCGCACGCGGAGCTTACTGAGTCTGCTCAAAAAGCCCGTGCCGAGATATTTGCCCTTTTCCGACACCACATCGACGAGCGCGCCGTTTTCGCACTCGCTCTCGTCCGGCTCGCGGGCGACGTCGGAGTCATACACCCAGGGATGTCCGCTCTCGAGCCAGCGCGTGCCCTTGGCGGTGACGGTCAGGATCGGATAGTCGCGTGCAGCTTTCATAGATCAAAATTCCTTCTTTAAAACAAGTTTTCCCCATCATACCACGGCAAAAGCCGCGGCACAACTCATTTGTTGAGGAAAAACAGCCCGACAAGGCACAGCGCAAGGCCCACGAGCTTGTTGACCGTGATGGCCTCGTGGTAGACAAGATACCCAATGAACACCAAAATCGTCGCGATGGCCGCCGCAGACGACACCTGAAACGCGCTGACCGGCCAGCCCGCCTTGTAGGCGTGCATGCTGCCAGCTTCCAAACCGACGACCGCGAGACCGAGCAGGTACGGCGCCCAGTTCATCTGGCTGTATTCGTGCAGAAGGTTCGCCCCGCCGCGGTTCGTCACAAAATACAGGATGCCCGAAAAGATTGAGCCGATCAGATACGTGACCGTGAGCGACGCGAGCGGATCAACGCTCTCGGGCAGCGATTTGGCGCAGATGTGATACACGGTGTTCGACGCCACAACGAGAATGAGCGGCCAGAAGTAAGCCATAAATATTCCCTCCTATTCAAATGCCGGATGCAAAACGGCAGCCAGACTTCCGCCTGACTGCCGGTAGGTGCGCACCCGTAATAGACAAGGAAAGTGTATCAGCGGCGCGCGCTCTTGTCAAGGAAAATCCCGCCGCGGCGGCGATTCCGACAAATTTGTAAGCGACAGTTCATACAACCTGCCGCTTGTATTTTCCGCTCCGCCATGCTACCATAAAAATGTCATATCAATCCCAGCCGCGCTTGCGGCGCAGACTTTAATGGAGGCAAATTATGAGCTATCCCAAGACCGGCGAAGAAGTTTACGTCAGCCTGAACCTGTCTAACACGATGCTCACGGGTCTCGGCAAGGGCACGATCACCCGCGAGGACGTTTCTGTGGACTACCTGAAAAAGCTGTTTATGCAGCATGGCGTCATTGTCTCGGCCAAGCCCGAGTACCGCAACATCATGGAGCGCGTGAACAGCACCTATGACTTAGGGCTTGAAATTCCCGCAAAGCTCCAGCTCTTCCAGCTCTCCGAGCAGCACCGCCGCCTGGTGGTCGTGAATATCTCCGGCCTTCAGCGCAAGAACGGCTCGCTTCTCCCGTCCTACACGGAAGAGGAGCTCGACGAGGCCACGTTCACGTTCGTCAAGTATTACGTGCAGGGCGAGCACTACGACGAGCTTGTCGAGGAGAACAAGAAGCTGCGCTACGAGCTCGAGCAGGAGATCTCCTGGAGAAACCGCACCGACTCCGAGGGCTAAGTTCTCAACACCTTACATCACAAAACACATCACAAAAAAGGAAGAGGTTCCCGTCGGGAACCTCTTCCTTTTTGGCTTCTTGTAAAAGCGTCGCAGACTTTGCCGTCCGCAGACGGCAAATGATTCTGATTCGTTTTTTCTGACGACATGTGCGTCAGAAAAAACACTTTGCAGGCCGCAAGTGTGGAAAACGCCCGCCAATGGCGGGCGTTTTATGCGCGCAGAGGCCTGAAAGCCTCCTCAAAAAGTGGCTTTGCCGCTTTTTGAAATTACTTCTCTTCGAGCAGGCCCTTGAAGCTCGCGGCGAGACCGGCGAGGCTCTGAATCTCGCTCGGGACGATGATCTTTGTCGCCTGACCGTCGGCGGCCTTTTCGAACGATTCGAGCGCCTTGATCTTGACGACCTGATCGTTGGGGTTGGCCTCGTTGAGCATCTTGATGGAGTCGGCGAGCGCCTTCTGCACGTTCAGGATGGCCTGCGCTTCACCCTCGGCCTTGAGGATGGCGGCCTGACGCTCGGCCTCGGCCTTGAGGATGGCCGCCTGCTTTTCGGCGTCCGCGCGCAGGATGGTGGACTGCTTTTCGCCCTCGGCCACGAGGATCTGGGACTGCTTCTGGCCCTCGGCCTGCAGGATGGACTCGCGGCGTTCGCGCTCGGCCTTCATCTGCTTTTCCATCGCGTTCTGGATCTCACGCGGCGGCAGGATGTTCTTGAGCTCCACGCGGTTGACCTTGATGCCCCACGGGTCGGTGGCCTCATCGAGGATAGAGCGCATCTTGGCGTTGATGACGTCGCGGCTCGTGAGCGACTGGTCGAGCTCCATCTCGCCGATGATGTTACGAAGGGTCGTCGCCGTCAGGTTCTCGATGGCGTTCATCGGGTGCTCGACACCGTAGGTGTAGAGCTTGGGGTCGGTGATCTGGAAGTAGATGACTGTGTCGATCTGCATCGTGACGTTATCCTTCGTGATGACGGGCTGGGGATCGAAGTCGGCCACCTGCTCTTTGAGGCTGACCTTCTTCACAACGCGCTCGAAAAACGGAATTTTGAAGTGCAGGCCCACGCCCCAGGTCGCGCTGTAAGCGCCGAGGCGCTCAACGACGTAGGCGCGCGACTGCTGCACGATCTGGATGTTCGTGACGAGCACCAGAAGCACCAGCAGCACTAAAATGCCGATACCGATATAGCCGATCCATTGCATAGTTCTTTTCCTCCTAAAATGTTGTGTAGTTTGGGTTTACTCTCTTCTCTCGGTTTCTTTACTCTCGCGCACGTAGAGCTTGACGCCCTCCATGCGAACGATTCTTGCCATTTTCCCCTTGGGGATGATATTGCCGTCTTCGCTGCGCGCCGTCCATGTCTTGCCGTCGATGTACACAGCGCCCGCGGCGTTCTCGTTGTCCACCGTTTCGGTCACCTTGGCCTCGTGGTGCAGCACGCGGTCGGCGTTCGTGGGCACGATAGTCTTATCCAGCATCTTGCGCGCAAGGGGCCTTGTTGCGATGAGCGCCAGAATGGATACGATCAGGAAGGCCGCGAATTGCAGCCACAGCGCCGCGCCCAGCTCCGTCGCCACCAGTGCGGCCACCGCGCCCGCCACGAACCAGATCGACACCAGCCCCGCCGTTGCCGCCTCGGCAATGCCAAAGATGATGATGGCGGCGATCCAGATAATGGTCATCATTTCATCTGCTCCTCCTTTCAAACTGCGCATACAGTAGACGTATGCCGGACCGATCATCGCGATGACGGTCAGCAGCATGATCCCGATGCTTTTGTTGTAGGGTGACAGATTCGCGTACAGGTTTGACAACTCGCTGCCGAGCGTGCGCGCGGACAGCAGCGGGGCTTCGACCGGCGGCTCGCCGGGGGTGGGGACTTCTTCTTTGAACAGCTCGTCCATCGTTACGCCGTAGCGGTTGCAGATGAAGATGATCTTCTCCATCTCAGGGTAGCCGCGGCCCGACTCCCAGCGCGAGACCGACTGGCGCGAGACCTGAAGCTGTTCGGCAAATTCCTCCTGCGTCAGTCCGCTGCGTTTGCGGACCTCCTGGAGCCGCTCGCCAAATGCCATTGCGTTCCCTCCGTTTCTCTGTCTGAGGATAAGATACCAAAACCGCGCGTCCATTTCCAGCAACTTTAGTGTTGCATTCCGTATTTTTTTGGAAAATTTCGCGCAAGTTTGATGTTACATTCATGTGACAGCGCGCTTTCCGCGCTGTTTTTCCTATTGTACCACACGCTCCACCGCTTTGCCATGCTTATTTTGACGCGGCGATTGCCTTTTTTGTTCCCATCCGCTATACTAAAGTCAAATCATTTTTTCGGGAGCGTTATTATGCTGGAATTTGTCATTCCCTGCCTCTTGGGCCTTGAGAGCTTAGTGGGCGATGAGATCAAAAAGCTGGGGCTTTCTGATGTGCGCGTTGAGAACGGCCGCGTCCTCTGCCGCGGCGAGGCGCGCGACATTGCGCGCCTCAACCTCAACCTGCGCTGCGGCGCGCGCGTCATTCTGGTTCTGCACAAGTTCCGCGCGACGGATTTTGAATCGCTCTTTCAGGGCGTGCGCGCGGTGCACTGGGAGGACTGGATCCCGCGCGAGGGCGAATTCCCCGTCGTGGGCTATTCCATCAACTCGACGCTCCACTCCGTGCCCGCCTGCCAGTCGATCGTCAAAAAGGCGGTCGTCGACCGCCTGAGCGCGGCCTACGGCATTGCGCAATTTCCCGAAACGGGGCGGCGCTATCAGGTGCGCTTTTCCATTATGAAGGATGAGGTCACCATCGGGCTCGACACCTCGGGTGAGGGACTCTACAAGCGCGGCTACCGCGCGCAGGGCGTGGCGGCCCCGCTCAAGGAAACGCTCGCCGCCGCGATGGTCAAGCTCTCGCACTACAATGGGCGCGACCCGTTCTGTGACCCCTTCTGCGGCAGCGGCACCATCGCCATCGAGGCGGCGCTCATCGCGCGCAACCGTGCGCCGGGCCTCAACCGCAGCTTTGCCGCCCAGCACTGGGCCACGCTCGATAAAATGCTCTGGCTCGACGCAGCCGACGAGGCGATGGACAAGGAATTCCACGGCCACTACGACATCTGGGGCGGCGACATCGACCCCCGCGCCGTGGCCATTGCCAGGGACAATGCCCGCAAGGCGGGGGTGGAGGATATGATCCGCTTCGAGGTGGCGGACATGAGAGACTTCCGCCGGGACAGCACCTACGGCCAGTTGGTGACCAATCCCCCCTACGGCGAGCGGCTGATGGAGAAGCGGGAGGCCGAGGACCTGTACCGGGAGCTGGGACAGGTTTGGCGTCGGCTGCCGGAGGGCTGGCGGACGCTGGTGCTCAGCAGCCATACGGAGTTCGAACGCTCCTTCGGACGGCCCGCCGCCAAGAAGCGCAAGCTCTACAACGGCATGATCAAGTGCGACCTGTTCATGTACGGCAATGTGTAAGGGCTCCGTCAATATCCCACGGTCTTCCCCACAAGTTTTCAATTTGTTCATTCAATTTTCTGCCCTGATGCTACAATAGCCTTTGTAACTTTTTCTTAAAGAACCGGGAGGCGTTTGCTATGAAGCACGTTTTCATCATCAATCCCACGGCGGGCAAGTCCGACAGCCGCCAGAAGATCTATGACATGGCGGAGAAGCTGCGGCAGGATCACGGGCTGGAGGTGCAGTGCCTGCTGACCAAGAAGCAGGGCCACGCCACGGAGATCGCCCGCCGCCTGTGCCAGAGCGGCGAGGAGCTGCGATTCTATGCCTGCGGCGGCGACGGCACCGTCAACGAGGTGGCCAACGGCATCATCGGCTACGACAACGCCTCCATGACCGTCATCCCCGTGGGAACCGGCAACGACTTCCTGAAAAACTTTGGCCCGGAGGATATGGAGAAATTCCGGGATGCCGAAAATCTGTGGGACGCTCCCCAATTCCCCATAGACGCCATCGACGTCAACGGCCGCATCGCCCTGACCATCGCCTGCTCCGGCATTGATGCACGGGTGGCCAAGGACGTACATAACTTCAGCGAGAGTCCCATTCTGGACGGCAAGAGTAGCTATATCGTGTCCCTGATGGTGAACTTCCTCTTCAAGGGCATCGGTTCCCACTGGACGGTGGAGCTGGACGGCGAGGCCGTGGAGGATGACTATGCCTTGGTGGCGGTGTGCAACGGCCGCTACTACGGCGGCGGCTTCATGCCGGTGGCGGAGGCCCGGATGGATGACGGCGTTCTGAACACGCTGGTGGTGAAGAAGGTCAGCCGCCTGACCTTTATGAAGTTCGTCAATCCCTACTCCAAGGGGCAATACTATAAGTTTCCCCATCTGGCCCGATGTTCCACCCCCAAGGTGATCCGCATCCGCTCGGAAAAGCCGGACATCATTACCTGTCTCGACGGCGAGTGCATCACCTCCGACGATGTGACCATCCAGCTCTCCGACAAGCGGCTGAACTTCTTCGGCCCTGTCGGATGCAGCTGCAACCGAACCGCTCGCAAGCCCCTAATTTAATATTTTGTGAACTTTTCAAAATTTTCCGTTTTCCCCCTTGCAAAACCGGAAAAGTGTGGTATGATAATCAGCGTTAGCACTCCTAAACAATGAGTGCTAACGCTGATTTCGTTTTTAATAAAAGATATAAGGAGGAACCAACCATGAAACTGACACCGCTTGCTGATCGTGTGGTGCTGAAGATGACGGAGGCGGAGGAGACCACCAAGGGCGGCATCATCCTCACCGGCTCCGCTAAGGAGAAGCCCTCTGTGGCCGAGGTCATTGCCGTTGGCCCTGGCGGCGTGGTGGACGGCAAGACCGTCACCATGAGCGTCAAGCCCGGTGACAAGGTCATCACCGACAAGTACGCCGGCACCAAGGTCACTCTGGAGGATGTGGAGTATATCATCGTCAAGC
>OHJO01000829.1_pt1 | contig 14343 bp, 17 predicted proteins | sample 1568561 | NCBI WGS metagenome assembly OHJO01 (sample SAMEA3879556, study PRJEB24766) | human gut metagenome | biome: human-associated habitat; feature: feces | place: USA | collected 1985/1987
TAAAAATCCAAATCCAGAAAAATATATTTATAAAGAGGTAGAAGCTAAAGAACAAAAAAGCATAGAAAAAAAAGAAAAAGTTGACGGAGAATTTTTAGGAGGATTAGTGACAGTAGGGGCAACTATATTGTGGATAATTAAACAATTATATATGGTATACACTACAGGAGGTCCCTCACCAGAACCTTGTCCAATAGGAGGGTAGTGTGAAAGAAAGTAAATTAAGGCAAAATTGTGGAATAGAAAAAAATTGACTCACATAGTGAACCGATTTAGAGAGTATTCCTACCTAAAAAGAGAGGTGTACCTGCATATCAATAGGCAAATGGGTCGGTGAATTTCATGAATGTCTTATTAAATCAAATCTATTTCAGCTTGAAAATTTGAAGGTGTAAATCACTTTTATTACTGTCTATGCTACCACCTGAAAAGCTGTAGAATGGAGATTAAAATGCAAAGAAGAGAAAAAACAAAATTAATAGAAGAAATATTGGGTAAATATCTAAAAAAGCAAGGATATATATATAATGGATATACATACTCTGTGAAAGGATGGCGTTATACAAAAACAAAAGATAATGTAAATTGTATGATTACAATAGATGAATATGGAAATGCTATTCGCCTTTGGTTATCTACTGATGCCTACATGCAGGGAATAATTACAGATAAGGAAATAGTATCGGAAGAAAATTATAACGCAAATATATTGGGATTTTGGGATTATACTAATAAGGAGGATTTTAAAAAGATTTTAGAAATCTATAAAGATGCATTAGACAATAAAGGATTAGCGTTATTAGAACAAATAAGTCATCATTATACAAGTATTCGACCAACTGCGGATATGCATAAATATTTATATGAAAATCACGAATATCTCAATAAAACATATCGCTCCCTTTTTGACTTGCCAGTGAAAGAATTTGATGAAAACTTTATTGGTGACTTTTTAAACAACAAACTTGAAAAAATGAATAATTTAGAAAATAATAAATAAGAAAGAACCATGCACCGGCAGGTGCCGGCACATGGTCCGTCATATACTGGTTAAAAATTACTTCAGAGTAACCTTTGCGCCAACTTCCTCAAGCTTCTTCTTGATGTCCTCAGCCTCTTCCTTAGAAGCGCCTTCCTTAACAACCTTAGGAGCTCCGTCAACTACGTCCTTAGCTTCCTTCAGGCCCAGACCGGTTACTTCACGAACAACCTTGATAACCTTAACCTTCTCAGCGCCAACCTCGGTCAGCTCTACGTCGAACTCAGTCTTCTCTTCTGCTGCTTCAGCAGGGCCAGCTGCTGCTACAACAACGCCAGCTGCTGCAGATACGCCGAACTCCTCCTCGCAAGCCTTTACGAGATCATTTAACTCTAATACAGATAACTCTTTGATAGCATCGATTAATTCCTGTGCTGTTAATTTAGCCATTTTAATTTCCTCCATTTGAAATATTTTGATTGATTGTCAATTAGCTGCAATTATTATTCAGCTGCGGGTGCTTCTTCTGCGGGTGCTGCTGCTTCGCAAGCTGCTGCGCCGCCTTTTTCAGCCAGCTGATTCATAACACGTGCAAAATTGGTGATAGGACTCTGTAAGCTGCCAAGCAGTTTGGAGATGAGTACGTCTCTGGAAGGGATGTTAGCGATTGCAGCCATACCCTTAGCATCATAAACAGTACCTTCTACCACACCGGCCTTGATCTCAAGCTTATCAGCAGTCTTAGCGAACTGAGCCAGTACTCTTGCAGGAGCGGTTGCATCCTCGGTAGAGTAAGCCATTGCGCTGGGTCCTTCCAGATACTCGGACAGACCTTCGAACTGTGTACCCTTGAACGCGAAGTTCATCATGGTGTTCTTGTAAACCTTGTAGCTAACTCCTGCCTCACGTAAGCTCTTACGTAACTGGGTATCCTGCTCAACAGTAAGTCCACGGTAGTCTACCAGAACTACAGACTGGGCATCTTTGATACCAGCAGAAATCTCTTCTACTACAGGCTGTTTTAATTCAACTTTTGCCATTTCTTTACCTCCTTATAGATTTTGTGCCGATAAGAAGAATATAAATAGAATCCTGCTCGCAGGATTCTACGCCTGCGGCGAATCGCTTTAGCGATATATTCCACTTCGCCGCAGTGCGATCCTCGCGGAGCGTTTTGCTTTATAGGATAAAATCCTATAAAGTAAAAAAAACTCTCTGTGAAGACACAGAGAGATGATATCATCATACTTATCTCCTCGGCAGGACTTACGCTCGGTCTCCCTTGCACCTGCTGTCTTCGGCATGGTTTTACAACCTCAGATAGAATAGCATAGGAGACCGTGCTTGTCAAGGATTATTTAGTATTTTTTTGCAAAATGTTTTTTTGCAAAAACCGCCTCACTGTAAGCAGTGAAGCGGCTCTTTAGCATTCGTTATCTAATTAGATTAGAGATCAGATTAGAACTTTGCTACGCTAACCTTAACGCCGGGGCCCATGGTGCTGGTCAGAGTGATGCTTCTCAGATACTGACCCTTTAATGCGCTGGGCTTAGCCTTTACGATAGCGTCCATAAGCGCGTTGAAGTTCTCCTGCAGAGCTTCCTCAGTGAAAGAAGCCTTACCAACGGGAACATGCACGATGTTGGTCTTGTCAAGTCTGTACTCGATCTTACCGGCTTTGATATCGTTAACTGCCTTGGTTACATCCATGGTTACGGTACCAGCCTTAGGGTTAGGCATTAAGCCCTTAGGTCCGAGAACCTTACCCAGACGACCTACAACACCCATCATATCAGGGGTTGCTACTACAACGTCGAAGTCCAGCCATCCTTCGTTCTGGATCTTCGGGATCAGCTCCTCGCCGCCAACATAATCAGCGCCTGCTGCTTCAGCCTCGTTGATCTTATCGCCTTTTGCGAATACCAGAACTTTTACAGTCTTACCGGTTCCGTTAGGCAGTACAACTGCGCCACGGATCTGCTGTTCAGCGTGACGTCCGTCACAACCGGTTCTGATGTGAACCTCGATGGTCTCATCGAATTTAGCAGTTGCAGTTTTCTTAACCAGAGCGATAGCATCGTTAGGCTCATAGAATGTAGCGCGATCTACCAGCTTGGCAGCTTCGGTATATTTCTTACCATGTTTCATTATTTTACCTCCTAGGTTCCAGCGGCAATCTCATTGTCGATTGCCTCCCAAATATTTATAAGTTACTCCTCAACAACAATACCCATGCTGCGTGCAGTACCAGCGATCATGCTCATAGCTGCTTCCAGGCTTGCTGCATTCAGATCCGGCATCTTCATCTCAGCGATCTCCTGAAGCTTAGCCTTGGAAATGGTAGCTACCTTGGTCTTGTTGGGAACGCCGGAACCGGACTTGATGTTGCAGGCTTTCTTTAACAGTACTGCTGCAGGGGGAGTCTTTGTAACGAAACTAAAGCTTCTGTCTGCATATACAGTAATAACTACGGGAATGATAAGATCTCCCTTGTCTGCTGTTCTTGCGTTGAACTGCTTTGTAAATTCAACGATGTTCACCCCGTGCTGTCCAAGTGCAGGACCAACAGGGGGAGCCGGTGTTGCTTTGCCGGCAGGGATCTGTAACTTGATATATCCTTCTACTTTCTTTGCCATTGTGGCACCTCCTATAATGTGGTAATTCGGCGCAGGCTGCCTTGTTGCTTGCCTCCTGCTCCCACTGGAACGTTGCCGTTCCTTTTGTGCTGCCTCTCTCAGGCCCTTGCGGATCCGAGAGTTTATATTTTATTCCGGATATCTCCGGAAGAAAATATCTTTGTAAGCTTTCTTAAAGCTTTCTGACCTCTGCAAAGCTGATTTCCACAGGGGTCTCTCTTCCAAACAGTTCTACATTGATCGTAGCTGTCTGTTTGCCATAGTCCAGTTTCTGCACCACGCCGACAGTATCTTTCCATACTCCGGCCACAACAGCAATGCTGTCGCCCTCGCCAAAGTCGATCGATACATTTTCGGTCTTAATGCCCAAAGGCTTCATCTCAGCTTCTGTAAGAGGTACAGGTTTACTTCCGGGACCTACGAATCCGGTCACGCCACGGGTATTACGAACGACATACCAGGTATCATCGTTCATTTCCATATTAAGAAGTACGTATCCGGGGAACATCTTCTTGGATACCGTCTTGCGGGCTCCGTCCTTCAGTTCCACCACATCCTGCATAGGGACTCTTACTTCAAGAATCTGTTCTGCCAGATTCTTGTTGTTCTCTATGGTCTTCTCGATATTGGCTTTGACCTTGTTCTCATATCCTGAATAGGTATGGACTACATACCATTTTGCCTCTGCCATACAATCACCCTCGCTCTATAATGATGTTAAGAAGTTTACGCCGTACTGAATAAAATAATCCAGCACCGCAATAATCACACCAACTACAACTGAAATTGCAACAACCGCTACGGATTGCTTCAATGTGGATTGTCTGTCCGGCCATGAAATTTTCTTAAATTCAGCTTTTGCGCCTTTGAAGAAACTGGGGCGCTTCTGTTTTTCTGCGGAATCTCCCATTTCGACCTCCCATGCTAGAACGGCTGATTATTTGGTTTCTTTGTGCAATGTATGTGTTTTGCAGAATCTACAATACTTCTTGGTTTCCATTCTATCAGGATGAGTCTTCTTATCCTTGGTAGTATTGTAGTTACGCTGCTTGCACTCGGTACATGCTAAAGTAATTTTTGTACGCATTTTTCTACCTCCACGTGTTTTCTGATCTCTAAATTTAAGCATAAAAAAAAGACCTAAATCTCATCTCGCTTGGATACTATAACATAATCCTCGGCTTTCGTCAACTGTTTTCCCGAAAATCCAGCTGTTTTTCTTGTTTCTTCTTATTATATATGCTATAATAGCCTCATAAAAGTGGATGACTGTATTTTTTCATAAAATATCCTTGATTACGGAGGAGAAAGGAGATATCTATGGGTGCTGTTCTCAACACGGTATACAACAACTATCTGGCGGCATATTCTCCCAGACAGCTGACGAAGTATGACACACATAAAAAAAGCGAACTCCGCAGCGTATATAATTCCATTGTAAAACTGAACAAAGATGCTCCCTGGTATCTTCCGACCACCAACAAGGACACACAGCACTATGCCGTATCTCTGAAGGAAAATGCCCGTGAGCTTCATAACGCGATCGCACAGCTCGGCGGTCTGGAGCAGGACAGCATGTTCCGTAAAAAAAGTGCTTATTCCACAGACACCGAAGTAGCAGAAGCAGCCTACATCGGTTCCGACGCTTTGACAAGTACTTCTCCGGAATTTGATCTTGAGGTAAAAGAACTGGCCACCCCGCAGGAGAACCTGGGACATTTTCTCCCGGATCTGGCTACCACGCTTTCCCCTGCGACCTACTCCTTTGATATTTCCATCAACGATATGAACTATGAATTCCAGTTCAATATCAACGAAGGAGATACGAACCGCCAGATCATGGATCGTCTCTCACGGCTGATCAACAATGCGGATATCGGTATCCAGGCAAATGTTGCAGAATCCGATTCCCGTTACGCGCTCCGGCTGACCTCTGATGCTACCGGTGTACCGGCCAACAAGGCTTATCATTTCCGTGTAAGTGACGATCACACCAGCAAAGCCTCCGGTGTCGTAGGCAATATGGGGTTGAATTATATCAGCCATCCTGCCGGCAATGCATGCTTCCTGATCAATGGTGAAGAGCGTTCTTCTTCCTCCAACCATTTCACGGTTGGCAAGCTGTTCGATGTACAGATCAAAGCCGTAAGTCCCGAAGATAAGCCGGTGCATATTGGTCTGAAGACAGACACCGAATCCATTACTGACAATATCAACCAGCTGATCGGCAGCTACAATAGCTTCATCCGGTCTGCAGCTTCTTATCTGGAGACCCAGTCCAGAAGCAGACAGCTGGTCCGTGAATTTTCATCAATTGCTTCCCATTACGGCACTTCTCTGGAAAATATGGGAATGCACCTGCAGGATGACGGTATTCTCTCTGTCAACGATGAAAAATTACAGCAGGCAGCGGCATCAGCGGGAAATGATCTATCATCTTTCAGCGTATTGAAGGATTTCAGCAGTTCCCTGTTGCGTAAGAGCGATCAGGTTTCCCTGAACCCTATGGATTATGTAGACAAAAAAATAGTGGCCTACAAAAATCCCGGTCACAATTTTATCAGTCCCTACACCACCAGTGCTTACAGCGGCATGATGTTTAACAGCTACTGCTGATCTTTTCACAGATCAAAGCAGTAGCTGTTTTTTTGTTTGTCTTTATTTTGTTTTTTTCGCCTTGGCCTTGTACTTATCGATCTGTACAAAATCGTCCATCAGTTCCAGGATCTTATCACGTCCCGTCTGATTCAGCTTCACATAATTCTGCATAACACGATTTTCCAAAAGCTGTGCTCCCAGAGATGCATCTCTCTCCAGAGAGGAAAAATCCACAGGATTCAAGCTCAGCTTGTCGCACATTTTGATCACTGTTCCGTACGCCATCCCTTCAATACCGCGCTCGAGAGCTGTTACCAGTGTACTGTAAGGAATGTTCATCTCCATTGCAAACTGTCTGACACTGCGATACTGTCTTAAAATTTCTTTCTTTAAAATCTCCGCCTTAGTCATATTTATTCCTCCGCATATCCTCCATAATTGGTACAGCTATAATATACGATTTTGCGTTTTTCATTTCAAGTTAAAAACAGAAAATTAAGAATTTCGACGAAATTTTAACAATATTTTTATATTTTTTCCAGCTGCTCCAGCCAGATCCGGGCGCAGGCGTCAGACGGCATCCGCAGGTCTCCTCTGGGCGACAATGCCACGCTTCCCACCTTGGGGCCGTCCGGCAGACAGGACCGTTTAAATTGCTGGGCAAAGAATCTTCGGTAGAAATTTATCAACCATTTTTTAATGATTTCGTCACTGTATCTTCCCGAAAATGTATCTTTTGCAATCCTGTAGATCTTATCCGGAGCATATCCGCAACGAAGCATATAATATAAGAAGAAATCATGCAGTTCGTAAGGCCCTACCAGATCTTCCGTCTTCTGTGCAATGTTTCCTTCCACCGGCGGGAGCAGTTACATGGACATATGGTCTCCGTTGTAGGTGGCCCAGCCCAGTGCCAGTTCCGACATATCTCCCGTACCGATGACCAGTGCATTTTCCTTGTTTGCGATGTCCATCAGCACCTGCGTGCGTTCCCTGGCCTGCCCGTTTTCATAGGTAACATCATGGCATTCCATATCCTGCCCGATATCGGCAAAATGTCTGGTCACAGATTCTCTGATATCCACTTCCCGCAGGGTTACACCCAGAGTCTTCGCCAACAGGCAGGCATTTTCATACGTCCGGTCCGTTGTTCCGAAGCAGGGCATGGTCACTGCTATAATTCCTTTTCTGGAAAGTTGCAGCAGGTCAAAGGTACGTACCGTCACCAGCAGTGCCAATGTGGAATCCAATCCTCCGGAGATTCCGAGGACCGCCGTTTTTAATCCGGTATGCGCATACCGTTTCTTCAGTCCGTATGCCTGAATGGACAAAATATCCTCGCACCGTCTGTTTCGAAGTGCAGGATCCTCCGGCACAAAAGGATGTGCGGCAAATTTACGATCCAAACGGGTCTGCGCAAGCTTTACGGAAAAAGGGACCACGCGGTACTCTTTCTCCGGCTTCTGTCCGAACGTTCCCATTCTTCTGCGTTCATTCACAATTCGAAGCACATCCAGATCCGCATATACAATTCCGGAAGAGAATCGGGATGACTGTACAAGCAGCGTACCATTCTCCGCGATCAGGTCATGTCCTCCGAATACCAGATCCTGGGTGGATTCTCCCTCTCCTGCGGAAGTATAGATATATCCGCACAGGAGTCTTGCGCTGGCAGATTTTACCAATAACATGCGATAGTCATCTTTGGAGACGGTCTCATTGGATGCAGAGAGGTTTGCGATCACCGTGGCTCCCGCAAGTGCATGAGATGTGGAAGGAGGTTCCGCCACCCACAGATCCTCGCAGATTTCACAGCCGATCACCAGTTCCGGAAGTTCTGTGCAGCGAAACAGAAGGTTTATTCCAAAGGGAATTTCCCGCCCGGATAATTGATATTCCGTTACAGTCTCCTCCCCGGGAGTGAAATGTCTTCCCTCATAAAATTCTCCGTAGGAAGGAATGTTTTTCTTCGGGATCATTCCCAGGATATCTCCGTGATGTAATACCGCCGCAACATTGTATAACCGGCCGTCTTTCTCTATCGGAAGTCCCACCAGTATCACGGCATCCATTTTTGCAGTCTGCGCCGTGATCCGAAGCAATGCTTCCTTTGCCTCTTCCAACAACAGGTTCTGAAGAAACAGATCCCCACAGGTATACCCCGTGATACACAGTTCCGGAAATACCACTATTTTCGCTCCATGAGAGACCGCTTCCTCCATCTGTTCACAGATCACCTGTGCATTATAAACCGGATCCGCCACCCGGATCGCCGGTGTGGCGGATGCTGCTTTGACAAATCCCTGTTTCATAGGCTTCCTCGCTTTACAGAATCAATCCTGAATCATTTCCTTTAATTCATCCACGGTAAAGTTATAGTTTTTATTGCAAAAATGGCAATTCACTTCTATCTCTTTGCCATCATCGATCATAGACTGCAATTCTTCTCTTCCAATACTGATCAGCGCTTTTCTCACACGGTCTTTGCTGCAATTACAGGAAAATTCCACCGGAAGTGTATCCGTAACTTCCAGATCCATTCCCTCCAACAGAACACCCAGCATTTCCTCCGGTGTCTTGCCGGCATCCAGCATTGTGGTGACGGAAGCAAGATTTTTGATATTCTCCTCCAGCTTACTGATCGTCTCCTCCTCTGCAAAAGGCATCAACTGCACAATAAAACCGCCGGCCTGTCTTACGGTATTATCTCTGTTCATCAACACTCCCAGTCCCACAACAGAGGGAACCTGCTCAGATACTGCAAAATAATAAGTCAGATCCTCTGCGATCTCACCGGTCTGAAGATCCGTCTGTCCCACATAAGGGTCTTTCAGTCCCATATCGCGGATCACGCTCAAGATACCGGCACCCACTGCACCGCCCACATCCAGTTTGCCCTGGGCATTGGCAGGCAGGATCACATCCGGCACATTGGCATACCCCTTCACATGTCCGTTCCTATCCGCAGTCACCGTCAGTCCGCCGATAGGACCGTCTCCTTTGATCTGCAGGGTGATCAGTTCATCGTCTCCCTTCAGCATACTGCCCATCATAACCCCGGCACTGAGAAGTCTTCCCAACGCTGCTGTAACCACGGGGCTTGTATTATGTGCCGCCCGTGCAGTCTCCACTGTCTCTCTTGTAGTGCATGCGAATGCCCGGATCTGTGCATTCGCTGCAGTTGCACGTACCATATAATCCTTCATTTATTTCACGTACCTTTCTGTCGGCAGCTCCTTTTGCTGCTCTTTTGCTACAATATATACTCTCTCGCTGGTCGCCGTTGCTGCCTCTCCGGTATCGGAATCCATGATTTCGAGGACATTAAGTCCGGCCTGTTCCAACAGCGCCCTCATCTGTTCCGCAGTATATCCACGTTGCAAATGTGTCTCAGTGAATCTGCGGAAAATATCTTCCTCTTCCTGCACGAAAATGGTGAGATCATACTCATTGATCTCCTCTTCGGGATCGTAATAATTCTCCCAGATAAAACTGCAATCCTCTCTGTTCTCCGCAATAGTGGTATTACCGATGACTTCCCGGTATTTGTAGGCGGTATTAAAATCAAAGATAAATACCCCGCCGGGATAGAGATAATTGTTCACCAGCCGGAATACCTGCAAAAGTTCCTCTTCTTCCAAAATATAATTGACGGAATCACAGACGCTGATCACCGTACCCACGGTAGAATACAGATCCAGTTCCCGCATATCCTGATGCAGATAAAGGATCTCCGAACCACTCTCCGCTTTTTTATCCATGGCAATATTCAGCATTTCTTCAGAATTATCCACGCCAATGCAGTCATAGCCTTTTTGATACAGCATTTCCGTCAACGTACCTGTGCCGCAGCCCAGATCCACCACCAGATTACGCTCGGAATCCAGAATTCCCTCCGCATCCCGCTCCGGCTTCGACACTCCATAGGCTGCGATCAGCCGGTTCAGACGTTCACACCACATTTCATAAGGGGTATTGTCCATGAGTTCATCATATACTCTTGCAAAATCGGTATAAATCTCTTCTGTGTTTTCCATAGCTACAGCATCTCCGTTTTCTTAAAAAATAGTCCCAAGTGCCCCGAACACTCCCATGCTGAGCAGTCCCATGATCACACCTGCCAGTACTACTCCCAACATCACGGCAATCACGCTGGACTTAAAGTCCATGTCTAACAGACTGGCTGCCAGAGTTCCGGTCCATGCACCGGTTCCGGGAAGCGGAATTCCGACAAACAGAAGCAGTGCCACGAATAGACCTCTTCCGGCCTTCTCCTGCAGCTTCTGTCCACCCTTGTGGCCTTTTTCCAGACAAAAAGTAAAGAACTTACCGATGACAGGCTTGTCTGCACCCCACTCCAATACTTTTCTCGCAAAAAAGAAAATAAACGGCACAGGAAGCATATTGCCCAGGATGCATACAATATAACTGGGAAGCAGCGGCAGATTCATTCCCACCGCAATGGGAACAGCGCCTCGAAGTTCAATCAACGGAACCATAGATACCAGAAAAATGATCAAATACTTTTTTAACATGTGTTTACTCCAATTCTTTTATTTTTTAATTATACCCGCTTTTCCAGATATTCTTTCAGAAAAGCGATCAGACGGTCCATTTCCTCATCCGTACCGACCGAGATACGCAGGGAGTTGGAAATGCGGGGTTTGTTCCAGTGTCTGACATAAATATCCGCCTCTCGAAGTGCCCGGAACAATTCTTCTGCCGGAACTTCCTTATGAGAAGCAAAGATAAAGTTTGCCTTGGAATCCGGGAAAGTAAATCCCAGACTCGTCAGTTCCTTTTTCACCCGCTCTCTCGTAGCTATAATTTTAGCCGTGGTTGCTTTAAAATAAGTATCATCCTTCACTGCTTCCACGCCCATTACCTGCGAAGGCAGGTTCATGGTGTAGGAGTTAAAGGAAAACTTTACGTCATTCAGATAGTGGATCAGTTTCTCGTTGCCGATGCAGAAACCGATACGCATTGCCGCCATAGCTCTGGACTTGGAAAAAGTCTGCACCACCAGAAGGTTTTCGTATTTTTCCAGTAAAGGCAATGCGCTCCTGGCGCCAAAGTCCACATAAGCCTCATCCACGATCACTACCACATCGGGATTCGCCTGCAGGATCTCTTCGATCATTTCCAGAGATTCCTCTACGCCGGTAGGAGCGTTAGGATTCGGGAAGATGACGCCGCCGTTTGGCTGTTTGTAATCCTCGGGATTGATATGCCAGTTTGCATCCAGTGCACAGGTGCGATATGGGATCCGGTACAGATCTGCCCATACATCATAAAAGGAATAGGTGACGTCCGGGAACAGAATCGGCTTACCACTGTTAAAAAAAGTCATAAAGGCCATAGACAATACATCGTCCGAACCGACTCCCACGAATACCTGCTCCGGTTTTACATCATAATATGCTGCCAGGGCATCCACCAGCGGCTGGGCATTTGAATCCGGATATAATCTGAGTGCTGCACTCTCCATATTTTCCGCCGCTTTTCGCACCCCGGGTGCGGGAGGATACGGGCATTCATTTGTATTTAATTTAATCATATTGGGCCGGTTCGGCTGTTCCCCTGCCACATAAGGAACTACCTTACGTACATTTTCTTCCCATTTCATAATTTCACTCCTCATTCCTGCTATTCAACTCTTCCCGATAGCTTGCTGCCTGTTCCGAAAGTCCCAGGCGATCATAGCATCGGACCAGTCCCTCCAGCGGTTCTGCCCCGGAAGTCCTTAGTGCCAGTACCGGCTGCGTTTCATATACCGCATTGTAGTACCAGATGACCGCTTCCTCCAAGTCCCCGGATGTCTCGTAGAAATGCCCCAATTCGCAGCAGATCTCCGAGCAGCCGTCTCCGGCGATCACCTTCGAGGTGTATTTGAAAAAGCTCACCGCATCTCCCCGCAGTCTTGCCGCTTTTGCTGCCACACAACAGCCTTCCGTGATCTCATCTCCGCTTCTGTCCGGAGAAGCCACCTGCATCTGAAAATAGTTCTCTGCCTCCAGAAAATCCCTGTCCGCTCCACCCAGGAACAGTTCTCTTGCATACATTCCATACAACCTTCTGGAAAGCTGTCTTCCTGCTGCGATCTGTTTACGGAAATTGGCAATATCCCTGCCTGCATGATTCTGCTCCGGCATATGGGTGATCACAATATCACTGTCATAGACAACCGGTTCCAGCCGGACCATTTCATGAATTGGTTCTTCCCATACAAAATTTCTCAGTCTTTTAAACAACTTCGGCCGATATTCTTCATCAAAATTATAAACCGTACCGTTGTGCAGCTGGTTGCCGTATTTCATCTGTACAATTTCAATTTCGGGCAGAAGCGTTTCTTTTAACACCTGAAACCTTGCCCGGTTCTCTTCCGAGAGAACCTCATCCGCATCTGCGGAATAAATATACTCACAAGTTGCCTTGGAAAAAGCAAAATTCCTCGCTGCACTGAAATCATCGATCCATGTAAAATCATAGACCCGATCCGTGTATGTCTGTGCGATCCGTCTGGTCGCATCCGCAGAGCCTGTATCCACGATGACGATCTCATCCACCAGATCTTTTACGCTGTCCAGACATCTTGCCAGGATCCGTTCTTCATTTTTCACGATCATGCATAAAGAAATTGTGATCATCTGCATTCACCGTTCCTTTATAACATCTTATAATACCTTGGATAAAAATTCCTGTAATCTGGGACTCTGCGGATTGGTGAAAAATTCCTGAGGAGTATTCTCCTCCACAATATTTCCGCCATCCATGAAAAGCACTTTTGTACCTACTTCTCTGGCAAATCCCATTTCGTGCGTTACGACCACCATTGTCATACCGCTCTCCGCCAGTTCCTTCATAACTTCCAGAACTTCTCCGACCATCTCCGGATCCAGTGCGGAAGTCGGTTCATCGAATAGCATTACTCTTGGATTCATGGCAAGAGATCTTACAATGGCGATTCTCTGTTTCTGTCCGCCGCTGAGGGATGCGGGATAAGCATCTGCTTTTTCCTCCAGTCCTACACGTTTTAACAGTTTCAGAGCATTTTCCTTTGCTTCTTCTTCGCCCATCAGTTTTAACTTCACAGGCGCCAGCGTAATATTATTCATGATCGTAAGGTTATTGAACAGATTAAAATGCTGGAACACCATTCCCATATGCTGACGGACTTTATTAATGTCAATCTTGGGGTCTGTGATATTCTGTCCGTCGAACCATATTTCACCACTGGTAGGTCTCTCCAACAGGTTCAGGCAACGTAAAAATGTACTTTTGCCGGATCCGGAGGGGCCCACTACTACGATTTTTTCACCGGGATGAATATGATAACTTACCCCTTTTAACACCTGATTATCTTCAAAGCTTTTATGCAGATCTTTAACGATTATCACTCTTACGCAGTCTCCTTTCCAGTTTTGCAAGCAGGATGGACAATACCTTGGTCAATACAAAATAGATGAAGGCAATACCAAGCAGCGGTGTAAATACATCGAACAGCTTGGAAGTCATCTGATTGGCCACACGGGTAAGATCGCTCATTCCTACATAACCCACAATAGATGTCTCCTTGATCAACACGATAAATTCGTTGCCCAGCGGAGGCAGAATGCTCTTGAATGCCTGAGGAATAATGATATAACGCATGGTCTGGAATTTATTCAATCCCAAAGATCTTCCCGCTTCCATCTGTCCTTTATTAACGGACTCAATAGAACCTCGGAAAATCTCAGAAATATAAGCGCCTGCATTCAGGGCAAGTGTAACTAAACTGGCTGTAAATACGGTAATGCGGAACTGTGAGCCTGTAACCGCCTGAACTAACTGTGGCAGAGCAAAATAGAAATAAAATGCCTGCACCAGCATCGGAGTACCACGAATCAGCCAAATATAAAACTTTGCGATTCCACGTAATACAATATTACTGGAAATATTCATAAGACATACGAAAATACCGATAACCAAAGCGATGATCAGAGATAGAATCGTAATCTTAACTGTCATAGTAAGTCCAGTCAACAATGTTGGATAGACTTCACTTAAAACTCCAAATAGATTCATAAATTAACCTCTTACCTAACTTCGTCTCTCAATTATTTCGCTGAGGTATATTTTGCAACGATCTCA
>OHJO01000849.1_pt1 | contig 14049 bp, 13 predicted proteins | sample 1568561 | NCBI WGS metagenome assembly OHJO01 (sample SAMEA3879556, study PRJEB24766) | human gut metagenome | biome: human-associated habitat; feature: feces | place: USA | collected 1985/1987
AGGTTTTATAAGCCTTGCGATATACATTGCTGTTGCTTCGCCCTCGACGTCGGGGTTTGTTGCAAGTATGACTTCTTCCACACCGTCAAGACGCGCAAGCAGTTCTTTTATGCGTATATCGTCGGGACCTACTCTGTCCATGGGCGAAATTACCCCGTGCAACACGTGATAAACTCCGTCATAACCTTTGACTTTTTCGAGAGCGGACACGTCTTTCGGTTCTTTTACCACGCAAATGGTCTTTGCCTTACGCGTAGCGCAAATGTCGCACACTTCGTTTTCAGTGAACGCACCGCATATTTTGCAGAAATGCACGTTCTGTTTGACGTTGCGTATGGCGTCAATCAAAGACTCCACGTCTTCGTCGGACGATTCCAGAATGGCATAAGCATACCGCGCCGCCGTTTTTTCACCGACGGACGGAAGTTTGCCAAACTCTGCAATCAACCTTGCTAACGGTTCGATGTACTTCATAATTCACAAAATCCGACCGATTAGATGTCGGAAAACAACTGTTTATCGCATTCCACAAACGCAAGCGTTTCAAGAACTGTACGCATATTAAACGGTGCGATTTTTGAGCGCACCGACACGGGCTATTCTTACATTATTGCAATCGCGGTTGCATTGTCGGACACACCGCATTCGCGGTTTATCCATAGGCACTCTTTTCTTATCAGAAAAGGCCGCTTCCTCCGAGAGGTCCCATAAGTTCCTGCGACATGCTGTCCGCTTTTTCCATGGCGTCGTTGAGCGCGGCAAGAACGAGGTCTTCCAGCATTTCCACGTCGTCGGGGTCAACCGCTTCGGGTTTGATGCTGACCGAAACGGGCGTTTTGTTGGCTTTGATGACCACTTCGACCATACCACCGCCCGCAGTTCCCGTGACTTCCGCCTCGGCAAGCTGTGCCTGCGCCTCTTGCAGTTTTTTCTGCATCATCTGCGCCTGTTTCATAATCTGTTGCATATTTCCGCCGTATCCGCCGAATCCCATTGTTGCCTCCGTAGCTTTTTATTATTTTATGTTTTATACACCCCGTTTTGACAATGCACCCAAAACAGAGCTTTATCGTTCTTTTCGGAATGTTAAACTGCTAATTTTTGCAAAAATTCCGCTTAATGCCTTACATTATGCACCGCCAGCATTCCGACGTGTTTTGCAAAACCGATATCCAATCTGTCGTGCAATGCTTTCGCAACATAGACAGAGATATTTTGCTGTTTTATTTCACTTCAAGACTCTTGCCGAACATAGAAGTCAGGTAAGGAAGAGCCTTGTTTTCGTTGATTTTGACGACCTCTTCGATGACAAGTTTCATATCGCTGTACATCGCAAAAGTTTCGTTGAGGACGTCGCGGTTTACTTTCTCCGAAAGTATGCGCATCGTGGACGCCGAACCGACTTTAACCCTGAATATATCGCCGTCGGTTTCAACGTCGGCTTCCAATGCGGCAAGCGCAAGGAATTGCAAACCCTTGCGTTCTATCGCGGACGCCACTCTTCCCCACACCTGCCGGGCGTCCGTTGTGGCAGGTGTCGGCTTAAAACCCGATTTACTTATGGCTTGCAACTTCCTTTCGAGTTGCAATACCTTTTGTTCAAGCGCCTTATTATTGCCGCTTCCGCCGGTTGCAGGTTCGGTTGCCGCAGAAATAAGCGCGGATTCCAGCAATATTCTGTGTTGTGTGCTGTATCTGTATTCGCCCTCTATCGAAGTGAAACATTTGAGCACCGCAAGCAGTTTCTGCGTGGTGTGTTTGTCTGCCAGATTTTTGAGCGCACCGTAGAGTTCGGTGGGCAACGAAAGCATATCCGCCGCGTTAGAACACGTTTTGACGTACAATGCGTTGCGAATAAGCGTCGCCATATCAGAAGCCAGCACCGCCATGCTTTTGCCGAGGTCGCACATTGCCGCAACGGTTTTCAACGCGGTGTCGACGTCGCCGTCGAGAACGGCGGACGCAAGCGCAACGAGTTTCATGGGGTCGGAAGTGCCGAGCACTTCAAGAACTCCGTCGTAAGTTATATTGCCCGCGCAGTAGCTCACGCACATATCGGCAATGGACAATGCGTCACGAACGCTTCCCTGTCCCGCCGACGCAATCATTCTGACCGCCTGTTCTTGATACTTGATGCCGTTGTCGTCGAAAATGTATTTTATGCGTTCGGCAATCTGCGACGTCGGAACCAGTCTGAAATCGAAACGCAGGCAACGCGAAAGTATGGTTGCGGGGATTGCGTGGACTTCCGTTGTCGCAAGTATGAATATTGCGTGCTCCGGAGGCTCTTCGAGCGTTTTCAGAAGCGCGTTATGCGCACTTTTCGAAAGCATGTGGACTTCGTCCACAATGTAGACTTTATACTTGCCTATCGTAGGCGGAAAATTGATTTTGTCGGTCAGTTCGCGTATCTGGTCAACGGAGTTGTTGGACGCTGCGTCTATTTCGAGAACGTCAAAGTTGCCCGACAGCGCAAGTTCAAGACAAACCGGACATTTGCCGCAAGGCGAACCGTCCTCGGGATGCATACAGTTTACAGCGCGCGAAAAAATCTTTGCAACGGACGTTTTGCCCGTGCCGCGCGTGCCCGTAAAAAGATAAGCATGTCCGATGTTGCCAGTCTTAATCTGATTGACAAGCGTACGGACAATGTGATTTTGACCGATTACGTCCCGAAAAGTGTCGGGACGGTATCTGCGATAAAGCGAAGTATAAGCCATAGTCAAAAGTATAACTTATTTCGCGCGCGTTTGCAAGCGGGTTTTTACATCAAAAACTATCCGCAAAATGCAAATCGAAATGTTGGAGCATACAAACAAACCGACATAAAGCACACTAACCGACAAGGCATAACGTTTGCAACAGCTTAGGCGTTCTTGCATATTCCGCATCATAACACGATACGTATACTTATACTACACACGTATCGTGTATCAATACTGAACAGATGAAAAACAGCCGATTTTGAATTTCGAAAACATCTTCTATCTTCCCTGAAAAAATATTTCAGGGAAGAACCTACGAGAACGCAATGCGAAAAAATGTTATTGTGCCATATTTTTATCATGCATTTATTTTTCCTCTGTTCAGTGCGTTTTTGAAAAAATGTCGGCGGCGATTTATCGACGGAATAAGCCACATTATATATCATTCCGACGCCTGAATGCGATATGCGTATCGTGTCGCCGGTTTCTCTGTCGAACACGGCAAATCTGCGCTAATTCTACGACTTCACCACGAATAATACGATACGTGTTTTAATCTCAACAACTAATTTAACATGAAAGCGCGATTGGATTGCGGATTATTTTGAAAGGACGTTTGCAAGCGCCTGTCTGCAAAGGACAAGTTGCACGGACTGATAACGCAATGACGATACCGCAACAACGGCGGAAGAGCTTTTAGCGTCGGCTTCCGTATTTTCTATGAGTGCAATTGCCGTGACGAGCGCAAGTTTGATTTCGGTATACTTGCCGTCGTCTTTGCCCGACGACGCGTTGTTGAAGGATATGCGCATTTCGTCAATCTGCGATTTAAGCACGGCAAGCGAAGTCCTGACGTCAACCAGCGTCAACGTTTCTCCCGACAGCCCTTCCGCAAGGTTCTTGAATTTGTCGAATACAATGTCGAAATATCCGAGTGCTTCGGATATGTCTTCCCTGAGCGCTTTGTCCGCCCAATCCGTTTTGATTTCCGATATGCTTATCTCTTTTATATAAGAACCGCCCGACGCGGCATTTCCCAAAACGTTTTCCGCTTCCTCTTTGTTTGCATATATGGCAAGGACTACGTCGTTGAGCTCTTCACCCGCAATCACATAACCTGCGCCGCCGCGGGATTTGACCAGTTCCGCAGAAGAACGCGCAAGCGTCAAATCCTCGTATGCGCCTGCGCACACACAATAATACTTTTCTCCTTCTTCACCATAGTTAAGCGCAAGCAAAAATCCTTCTCCGTTGAGAAAGTAACATAATCCTAGCGTAAACATTATGCACAGCACGACCGTTGCCGCCGCCAGCACGTTCTGTTTGTCCGATTTGCGCATATTTAATGGTATGCGCTCAAATCCGAATTGATTATAATAATGTTTTCGACAAAGCGACTGATTGATTTAATTATTATTGTAATTACCATTATTTGAGTATCTTTATTTGTTTTGTACACGCGCACGCGCTGCGTGCATATACGCGTATCGTGGGTGTCGTGGATTACGGCACGCGATTATGTGCGGAATGTGCACGAATACGCATAACGTAACGTATAATTCGACTATATTTATTCGGCTTTGTCCGTTTACGCAGCTTTACACAAATAGCGCAGCATGCACAGTTTCCAACGATTGCATGATACGATTACACGATATACAGACTGCGCGCACGCGCGGTGCGATAAATAAAAAGACGCGCTTGCGCGCGTCGGTTGTGTTGTTGGTTTGATTTATTGTAGTTTGGCGTTGATTAGCGTCGGAGTTTACGGCAACTGAAAATAACATTCGTACCGTGTCCGACTGCAAAACCCGCAAGTTGTTTGCTACTGATGGACGTAACTATTCTTCGGTGTATTGTTCTACGGTTATTCCTGCCTCTTTGAGAAGTTCCTGTGCGAAAGTGTCGGGATAAGGATATTTGTAGACAATACGCGAAATGCCCGAATTGATTATCATTTTCGTGCAGATTGTACAAGGCTGGTGCGTGCAATAAAGCGTTGCGCCGTCAACGGAAACACCCAACTTCGCCGCCTGAATGATTGCGTTTTGTTCGGCGTGCACGGCATAGCATTTTTCGTGCTGGGTGCCGCTCGGAATGCCGAGTTTGTCGCGCATACAATATCCCTTGTCGCGGCAGTTGAAAATTCCAGACGGTGCGCCGTTGTAGCCCGTTGTCAGAATGCGTTTGTTTTTGGTGATTATCGCGCCGACCGCGCGTCCTTGTCTCGCGCAGCTCGTCCATGTGGCGACGAGTTCGCACATATCCATAAACCTCTTGTCCCAGTTGTCCATAGGAACTCCTCCGTAAATGCAGACGGCATTTTCTTCTGCGGATTAAAAGATACCACAATATCGACACAAATACAATATAAAGCCCGAATTTAAGCCGCATTTTGCCCGATTTGCAATAGGATATCGACATTTTACAACCGTTTTGGGATTTTGCGCACAGTTTGCAATTGGCATAAATTTTGCAAAAATTTGCTTTGATTTTAAGAAACTTTTAAGGCAATTTTATACAAATCAACACGTGTCAACGAATTTCTGACGGCATTTTTCGAAATTTTGCATATTTTTTGATTTTTCCGTCATAAAGTATTGACATTTGGCAAACACTATTATAAACTGTTAGCAATCTGGCGCAATGAGTGCCAAATTCAATGCGTAAACTATTCAGGAGGCATATAATGTCAATCAAACCTTTGTTCGACAAAGTCGTTATCAAAGCAATCGAAACAAGCGAAACCACCGAAAGCGGTATCGTTCTTCCCGGCGCGGCTCAGGAGAAACCTCAGCTTGCCGAAGTAGTTGCGGTAGGCCCCGGCGGTATGGTGGACGGCAAAGAAGTCGTAATGCAGGTCAAAGTCGGCGACAAGGTGCTCTATTCCAAGTACGCAGGCAGCGAATTCAAAATCGACGGCAACGAAGTCGTTATAGTTCGTCAGGCGGATATTCTCGCCATCGTTGATTAATCGGAGGTATTTATATTATGGCTAAACAGTTCAAATACGGCGACGACGCAAGAAGAGCTCTCGAAGCAGGCGTCGATACTCTTGCAAATACAGTTAAAATCACGCTCGGTCCCAAGGGAAGAAACGTCGTTCTCGACAAACCTTACGGTGCTCCCCTCATCACCAACGACGGTGTGACTATCGCAAAAGAAATTCAGGTTGAAGACCCGTTTGAAAACATGGGCGCACAGATTATCCGCGAAGTGTCCACCAAGACCAACGATGTGGCGGGCGACGGCACCACTACTGCTGCGGTGCTTGCACAGGCAATCGTCAAAGACGGTCTGAAAAACGTTGCCGCGGGCGCAAACCCCATGGTTCTGAAAAAAGGCATTCAGTTCGCAACCGAAGCCGCAGTCGAAGAACTCAAAAAGATTTCCAAGGAAGTCGAGGACAAGACGGCAATCGCACAGGTTGCGGCAATTTCCGCATCTGACGACAGCATCGGTCAACTGCTTGCAGACGCTATGGAAAAAGTCGGCAAAGACGGCGTAATCACCATAGAAGAAGGCAAAGCAATGCACACCGAACTCAACGTTGTCGAAGGTATGCAGTTCGACCGCGGATACGTTTCTCCTTACCTTGTCACCAACACCGAGAAGATGGAAGCCGAACTCGACAACCCCGTCATTCTCATCACCGACAAGAAAATCGGCAACGTGCAGGAAATCCTCCCCGTGCTCGAACAGGTGCTGAAGAACGGGCTGAAACTGCTCATCATCTCCGACGACATCGAAGGCGAAGCACTTACCACCATCATCGTCAACAAACTGAAAGGCGTGTTCAACTGCGTAGCAGTCAAAGCTCCCGGTTTCGGCGACAGAAGAAAAGCATACCTCGAAGACATCGCAATTCTCACCGGCGGCACTTACATTGCAAGCGACCTCGGATATGACCTCAAAGCAGTCACCCTCGATATGCTGGGAACGGCAAAATCCGTCAAAGTCGGCAAAGAAAACACCACCATTATCGGCGGCGCAGGCGACCCCGAAGCAATCAAAGCAAGAGTTCAGGCAATCCGCGCACAGATTGCGGAAACCTCTTCCGATTACGACAAAGAAAAATTGCAGGAACGCGTTGCGAAACTCGCAGGCGGTGTTGCGGTCATCGGCGTAGGCGCGGCAACCGAAGTCGAAATGAAGGAACGCAAGATGAGAATCGAAGACGCACTCGCGGCAACCCGCGCGGCGGTTGAAGAAGGTATCGTTCCCGGCGGCGGCGTTGCTCTGCTGTCCGTAATCCCCGCAGTCAAGAAGGCTTGCAAGGCGCTCGAAGGCGACGTCAAGACGGGCGCAAACATCGTCATCAACGCACTCGAAGCACCTATACGTCAGATTGCACAGAACGCAGGCGTCGACGGCGGCGTAGTTGCAGCAAACATCATCTCCAAGAACAAGACCAACTTCGGTTATGATGCGGCAAAGAACGTCTACTGCGATATGGTCAAAGCCGGTATCCTCGACCCGACCAAAGTCACCAGAAGCGCGTTGCAGAATGCTGCGTCCGTTGCGGCAACCCTGCTTACCACGGAAGCGCTTGTCACCGACATCAAAGAACCCGCACCCGCTATGGCAATGCCTCAGGGCGGAATGGACGGAATGTATTGATTTCGCACCTTTACGAATACGAGCGCGTCGCAAATGCGACGCGCTTTTTTCGTGCGTTCTTTATGTGTTTTTCGTGCGTTTTTTCGTGCGTCTTATGCGATTTTGATAAGCTGTCAATGATTTTTTTCTGCACTCTTTTCCTGGTAAACTGCCGCTTTATTCTGCTATATTTTGCCTGCTGAATTTAACGGCACAAACGAACGGATTTTGCCTTTCCGATACTTCGGTTTTGTCGTTTTAATACCGCTTTCCGACAGTCGTTGAACACGCGTAAAAAATTGTCGAATTTTGTACTCTCATTCCGTTGACATACGCCCCCGTATTCTCTATAATGTTTTTCGTCGGTCGGTTTAGTATTGCTAAACTTTTGCCTTACAATCTTTGAACCCGCTAAACCGAAAGTCATTTTTGTCTAAACAGGAGGGATTATGGAACTCGGCACTAAAATCAAAAGGCTGAGACTGCAATGCGGACTTACGCAAGAAGAGCTCGCCGACAGGTGCGAACTGACAAAAGGTTATATTTCCCAACTTGAAAACGAACTGACTTCGCCGTCCATACAGACACTGCTCGACGTGCTTTCCGCACTCGGAACCACCGCTGCGGAGTTTTTCAGCGAGGACGAAGAGGAACAGGTTGTGTTCACGTCGGACGACTTCTTCGAAAAGGTGGCGGACAATCACACAATCACGTGGCTTGTTCCCAACAGCCAGAAAAACGAAATGGAGCCTATCAAAATCGAGATTGCGCCGCAAACCGTACTCGACAAGGATATGCCCCACGAAGGCGAAGAATTCGGGTTCGTGTTGCAAGGCAAGGTCGTACTCCACATAGGCAAGAAAGAGTACGTCGCCAAAAAGGGAGACGCGTTCTATTACGAAAGCGGAAAAGTTCATTATCTTGAAAACCGCACGGCGGAAAAAGCCGTTGTGTTGTGGGTGGCCTCACCCCCCACTTTTTAATAAGGAGAAGGGATATGTCGCAGAACATCATCGAGCTTAAAAACCTCACCAAGACCTACGGCGGAAAAGACGCCGTCAAAAATGCAAGCCTGAACATCAAACGCGGCGAATTCGTCACGTTGCTCGGACCTTCCGGTTGCGGCAAAACCACTACGCTGAGAATGATAGCGGGTTTTGAAATGCCGACTTCCGGCAGAATTATTTTCGACGGTAAAGACATTACCGACACGCCCCCGCACCTTCGCAAGGTCAACACCGTATTCCAGAAATACGCGCTGTTCCCGCACCTCAACGTGTTCAACAACATTGCTTTCGGTCTGAAAATGAAAGTCATTCCGAACGGCACCAAAACCAACCGCAAAGGCGAAGAAGTCCAGCTTTTCCGCAAGTATACAAAAGCCGAAATAAAAGAAAAAGTCGACGCCGCACTCAAAATGGTTGACCTTGAAGACTACGGTCACCGTTACGTATCCTCTCTTTCGGGCGGACAGCAACAGAGAGTTGCAATCGCCCGCGCGCTCGTCAACGAACCCGAAGTTCTGCTGCTCGACGAACCCCTCGGCGCACTCGACCTCAAAATGCGCAAGGATATGCAGATTGAGCTTATGAACATGCACAAGCAACTCGGCATAACCTTCGTATACGTTACGCACGACCAGGAAGAAGCGCTCACCATGAGCGATAAAATCGTCGTCATGCGCGACGGCGTAATTCAACAGATTGCAACCCCCGAAATGATTTACGACGAACCCGCAAACGCGTTTGTCGCGGACTTCATCGGAGAGTCCAACATACTTTCGGGCGTTATGCTTGCCGACTACAAAGTGGAATTTGCGGACACTGTTTTCGAATGCGTCGACAAAGGCTTCAAGAAGAACGAGCCCATCGACGTCATAATCCGTCCCGAAGACCTCAAAATCCGCAAACCCGACGACAAGAAAACCATTCTTACCGCGCAGGTTATCTCTTCCGTATTCAAGGGCGACCACTATCAGATTACCCTTATGGCGAACGAAAACGAACTCATCGCGCACGATACGGCAACCTACGAAGTCGGTTCCACCGTCGGACTTTACATCAAACCTTTCGACCTGCACATCATGCACAAGGCACGCGTCATCAACGAACTCGACACCGAAATGGCTGGCGAAAATTCCGTCTACATCTGCGGCGGCAAGTTCGAGTGCGTGAGCGAACTCGAAGCAGGTACCCCCGTCAAAGTCAGCGTTGACTTCGACGACGTCATCATCACCGACGACGAAGAAGACGGCACCATCGGCGCAACCGTCGTAAGCTCCATATACAAAGGAAGCTACTATCAGTGCATTGTCAGAACGGACGACTACTACGATTTCTTCGTGGACACCGAAGACGACTGGCTGAAAGGCGACCGCGTCGGTATCAACATCGACCCCGCAAAAATTATCATCGAAAAACGCGAAGTAACCGAGGACGGCGAAGCCGTACCCTCCGAACAGGAAGTTCCCGTCGTAGTCGACCAGACCGTTGACCCCGACGAGGAGGACGACGACGCGGAAGTCTCCGAAAACGTCGCCGAAACCACCTCTGCGGAACAGTCCGCAACGGATAAGGAGGTGCAGGAGTGACAACGGCAGTTCTCACCGCGCAAAAACCGCGCAAGAAGTTCAAACTCACAAAACGGGTGTTCAGCTATCCTTATGTGCTGTTTATGTTGCTGTTTGTGGTTTTGCCGCTCGTTATGATACTTGTCAACGCCTTTTTGGACAGCGACAACAATCTGACGCTCGAAAACTTCAAAACCTTTTTCAGCGAAAGCAGCAGCCTTATAGTTCTCGGCAACTCCGTTTTCGTAGGTCTGGTCACAACGGCGCTTTGCCTGCTCATCGGCTACCCCGTCGCATACTTCCTTTCCAAAATGAGCAGCGGCAAAGTTCTCGTCCTGTTCTTCGTGCTGCCGATGTGGGTCAACTTCCTCATCCGCACGCTTGCGACCAAAGCTATTTTCCTCGCCATGGACGTAACCCTCGGCATGGGCACCGTCATATTCGGTATGGTCTATAACTACCTGCCCTTTATGATACTTCCCCTGCACACCACGCTTTCGTCCATCGACAAGAGCTACATCGAAGCGGCACAGGACCTCGGCGCGGACAACACCACGGTATTTCTCAAAACGATATTGCCCCTCTCTGTGAGCGGTATAATCAGCGGAATTACCATGGTGTTCATTCCCACCATATCCACTTTCGCAATTTCGCAACTGCTGTCCAACGGCAAAATATTCCTCTTCGGCGACAGCATACAGATGAAGTTCGACCAAGGCCTTTACGGCGTCGGCTCCATAATGAGCCTGGTAATGCTCGTATTCGTTCTCATTTCCAACTTCATTATGAACCGCGTCGGAAGAAACGGTAACAATATGGGGAGGTCGTTATGGTAAGCAAAATCAAGAATTTCTGCGAAAAGTTCTACCTTTTCATTATCCTCGCCATACTCTACGCGCCTATAATTCTCATCATCGTATACAGCTTTTCGAACAGCTCCAACTTCAACTTCTCGAACGGCTTTACGTTTGACGCGTACATCTCGATATTCACGTCCGACAAATCCCCCGCGCTTTGGGCGGCTGTCAAGAATACGCTCATCATCGCGTGCATATCCTCCGTCGTCGCCACGGTCATGGGCACTTTCGCCGCAATAGGCATTCACGCCATGGGTCGCCGCGCTCGCAGAATTGTCGAGAATGTCAACCAGTTCCCGATTATCAACAGCGAAATCGTCATGGCGGTGTCGCTCATGATATTCTTCGTGACGTTCGCTTTCCCCGAAGGATACCTTCGACTCATCATCGCGCACATAGCGTTCTGCACGCCTTACGTCGTGCTCAGCGTTCTGCCCAAACTCGAAAGCATGGACCCCAACGTCTACGAAGCCGCACTCGACCTCGGCGCAAATCCTTTCAAAGCCCTTGTCAAAGTGCTCTTTCCGATGATTACGCCCGGCATTCTCAGCGGTTTTGTGCTCTCGTTCACGCTGTCAATCGACGACTTCATCATCACGCAAATCAACAAAGGCGCGGCTACCGGTATCAATACCCTGTCGACCTACATCTACTCCGACGCCAGAGTTCAGGGTCTCGAACCTTTCTGGTACGCCATATTCTCGATTATATTCGTGGTTGTCCTTGCAATTCTGCTTTCCGTCAACCTCTACAAAATCAGCAAGCAGAAACAAAAGGCAAAGGAGGCTAAAATATGAAAAGAATTTCACGCCTTCTCGTCCTTGCGATAGTTCTTGTAACAGTTCTCGTACCTTTGCTCTCTGCGTGCAATAACCCGACTTCGGGTTCAAGCGGCGGCGACAAACTCGTGGTCTACAACTGGGAAGACTACATCGACCCCGACATTCTCGACGACTTCGCCGACTACTACCGGGAAGTTACCGGACGCGCACTCGAAATCACTTATACCACCTTCGACACCAACGAAACCATGATGACGAAGGTTTTGAAAAAGGACGCCAACGTTGACCTCATTTGCCCGTCCGAGTACGCCATCGAAAAACTGATGACCGCGGGCATGGTCAAGAACCTGACCGAAGTCGAAAAAAGGCTTTCCGAACAATTCGACGAACTGGGCATAACCCTCGACTATATGCACGGCAACGTCGAAAAGGAAGTCATGAGCGCCATATCCAACATGTTCAGCGCAATTCCCGTGGGCGACAAAACGCTGGATATGACGGAATATATGGAAAAGCAATCCGTTGCCCGCCTCATCGGCGCGCCTCCCGGCTATGTGGGCCATGATGAGGGCGGCCAGTTGACGGAGAAGGTGCGCCGTAAGCCCTACTCCGTGGTGCTGTTCGACGAGATCGAAAAGGCCCATCCGGATGTGCTGAACATCCTGCTGCAAATTCTGGATGACGGCGAGGTCACGGATGCCCACGGGCGGAAGGTGAACTTTGAGAATACCGTCATCGTCATGACCTCCAATGCCGGGTCCGGCAAGGCGGCGGGCGCTGTGGGCTTCGGCCGCAGCGCAGACGATCAGGATAAGGAGCGGGTGATGAAGGCCCTGCAGGAGTTCCTGCGCCCGGAGTTTATCAACCGTGTAGACGAGATCGTATATTTCCACCAGCTGACGGAGGAGAACTTCCGGGGCATCGCCGGGATCATGCTGGAGGAGCTGAAGGCGGCGCTGGAGGAGAAGGGCTATCACTTCACCTACGACGATGCGTTGGTGGACTATCTGGTGAAGAAATCCTATTCGGCGGCCTATGGAGCACGGAATCTGCGGCGGTGCATCCAGAAGGATGTGGAGGACCCCATGGCGGCCCGCATCATCGAGAGCTACGAGACGCCCATCACGCAGATCAAAGCAACGGCGGAGGATGGGGCTGTGGAGCTCTACACGCTGTGATGAAGGAGGGAGCGTACCATGCTGTTTCGCAAGAAGATCGAGCCCCGGTGCAGCTACTGCGCCAGAGGCGGGCGTGCCAATGACCATGAGGTTATCTGCGCCAAGAAGGGCATCGTGCCGGCGGAGTCCCACTGCGGTGCGTTCCGCTACGATCCCCTGAAGCGGGTGCCGCCCCGTCCGGCGAAGCTGGAGACGGAGGAGCTGCGGCAGGAGGTGCGGCGCATCAACCGTCTGTTGGCGGGCAAGGGCCTGTGTCTGCTGCCCCTTCGCTTTGACGGCAGCCGTGCGCTGCTGTACCTCTACCGGCCCAGCCGCCTGCGGCAGGATCTGGAGGATGCCGAGGCCGTGCGCCTGCTGGAGGAGTCCGGGTACCCATGTCACAGCGCCGGGCAGTGCGTGGCCTGTCTCATCCGCCGTCTGCGGGAGAGCGAGGAATTCCCCCACGAGATCGGACTGTTCCTCAGCTATCCTCCGGAGGATGTACGGGGCTTCATCGAGAACAAGGCCTGCCGCTTCAAGTGTGCCGGACTGTGGAAGGTCTATGGCGACGAGGAGCGGGCCAAGGAGCTGTTCCGTCAGTATAAGCGCTGCACCGACCGGTGCTGCGCCCTGTGGCGGGCGGGCTCCGGACTGGCGCAGCTGGCCGTGTGACATATTTTCAACAGAGAAAGGAAAGAAACCATCATGAAAAAGACTGCAGTAGTGTATTGGAGCAGCACCGGCAACACGGAGGCCATGGCTCAGGCGGTGCTGGAGGGCATGAAGGAGGCCGGTGCCGAGGCGGTGCTGCTGACTCCCGACGCCGTGGATGTCGGCGCTCTGGCCGGTATGGATGCCATCGCCTTCGGCTGCCCCGCTATGGGCTCCGAGGTGCTGGAGGAGTGCGAGTTCGAGCCCATGTTCTCCGGCTGCAAGAACCGTCTGGGCGGCAAGAGTGTGGGCCTGTTCGGCTCCTACGGCTGGGGCGACGGTCAGTGGATGCGTGACTGGGAGAAGGACTGCGACGACGCAGGCATCAATCTGGTGTGCGAGAGTGTCATCTGCTGCGAGACGCCGGACGACGCCACACTGGAGGCCTGCCGGGCCATGGGCAAGGCTCTGGCGGAGTGATTTTCTCCATGTCTCATCGGCTGAAAAACCGTCTGGCTGCTCTGGCGCTGGCTCTGGGCCTGTGCCTGCTGGCGGCGGCGGTGAAGCTGCTGTGACTCCTACTTCTCCTCAAACGTAAGTGATCCCTCTCCTCAACATAAGTGACCTTTTTCCTCAGCGTTTTCTCCGGGGCCATGCCGCAAGGCATGGCCCTCAGCATTTTTCAAAGCTTCAAAAAGCTCTGAAAAATGGGGATCATCATCGTGCAGG
>OHJO01000861.1_pt1 | contig 13911 bp, 15 predicted proteins | sample 1568561 | NCBI WGS metagenome assembly OHJO01 (sample SAMEA3879556, study PRJEB24766) | human gut metagenome | biome: human-associated habitat; feature: feces | place: USA | collected 1985/1987
CATCATTATTACCTTTTTTACCTTTCATCATTTGATATGCCATGAAACTGGGATATCCAATAAATACACTCATAGCTTTAAATGTTTGAAGGATTTAATATACTGATAGGATTAGGACCTCCGATTGGTCCAGGTTTTCTTCGATTAACAACCTTAGGAACTTTAACTGTTCTAGGTTGAGTACAGATTGGGAGATAAATACATAGCCTTCCCGCAAGCATACATAGATTAGCCTTTAATGTATCAATTACTCCACCCGGTTGTAATGCTCCTGTGATTGTTTTAGCCAAAGATGATGCTGAATCTCCAGATAATCCTTCGTAGAATTGAACTTCTGTTGGGCCTGTTGTGATTGCCTTTACTCTTTGGTTTGCATTAGCTTCTCCACCTTCACCTTCTCCAGGTTTTTGTGTTGAGCTGTTTGTTTCGTTTTGGATTATATCCGTAGCTGATCTCATCATATTGATGATTCCCACTGTAAGGAAGTCATATGCGGATAACTCCATTATTAATTGGTTTTCTAGAGCTTCATAAGCAAGCTCATTGTTATATTCTTCTAATGGGATTTCTTTTCCACAGGGTCGACAAACAAGAGGTTGGATATATAATTGCCATTTTTCGATGTAGGCTTGTTTGTCGATATCTGAAAGGTAAGGAAGCAAACTTTCTGGGATATAGGAATTGATAAGGTTATATATTGAATCTGAGAGTTGTGTTTTGGACATATCGCTGATTCCTAACCTTAATTGTTTTTCACCTACTTGAGGTTCTTCTTCTCCAACTGCAGGAGCTGTGATTTTAAGGGTCACTATGTAAAACCCAGAGCTTTCATATTCATGGGTAATATTTCTCTCTTCGGACCCTTTAAAATCGCCAAAGTCCCAGTGATATGTACTACCATCTGGGACTCCGGTTGAAAGGTCTCTAAAAGATACTGATAACCCGTTTTTTTGGAATGAAAAATTTGTTACCATATTTTTAGGACTTTTAGGGCATTCGCCCCATTATGAATTTATATTGAGTATGTTGAGAGGGGTTTACTCTTCATCAGTTTCCTCATCGGTGGATTCAATCTGTTCGATGATGGCTTCTACCAAACTGGATTTTGTATCTGCTTCTTCTACTTCCAATTCCGCAGCTTCAGCAATCTTCACCAACTGAGCTTTATTGAAAGCATCAGCTAATTCCTTTGTTGATTTCCCAGACTGGTAGAGATTATAGAATTTCTTTGAAAGGCTTTCTACGGTGTTGTTTTCGGATTCTGCCTTTACACCGTTAGCTTCTTCATACTCTTCTTTGGTTGCATAAATCAAATGACCGCCCTGAAGAGCTCTTCTTGTTCTTTTACCTTGATTAATGTAGGCTTCGTTTACAGCAACTACATCTTTACCGGAAATTTTAAGGCCAGTCCCCATATCATAGAATGAGGTTGCGTTATCGCCTAATTTCAAATACTTCATATTTTAAATTATTTTTATATGTTGTTATGTGATAAATCCCAGCCCATGAAAATGTATGAGCTGGGATGAGATAGAAAAAGACCGAAGAAAAAGGAAATTACTCCAGATTTACTGACATCAGAGGATCCAGGTTCATATATTCTGGGAATCCATTGGAAGTGAATGCCTTGCTGGAATCCAACATAACGATTGCATCTCTGTACATTTTTGAGAAGCCAGTAGTAAGAGAAGCATACATAGCTTCAGTCTGATTGGAAACGATTCTTTCGGATTCCAACATCAGAGGCTGAGCAGTAAGCTTAATCATACCAGCAGCTTTATCGATAAGCATCAACTGATTTGCAGGGATACCACCATGAATCCAGAAGTCTGCACGGTTAGGTACCGGAGTATGGAGATTCAGAGTAGCTTCTGTAGTACCATTTGATCTTACCTTGAATTCGGGCAAATCCAAGATATTCAATGCTTCATCTTCTCCTCCAATCATTGATGTGAAGTTACGGCCCATACGAGAACCTCGAATCCAAATACGGAGCAAATCACGATATTGGATACCTTCTGAAGTTGTACCTACGCCAATAACTGGAGCGGATTCTGAGCCATCGATTTTGTCACCATTGATACCCGTGTCGATTGCAAGGTTATCCATTGCATACCCCAACTGAATACCAAAGTCACGAAGGAAAATTCCCATCACATCCAGAGAAACGTAGTTTTTAACTTCATCAGTAATTTTGATACCCTTACCGATTTTGAAGATAGAAACTTGTTTCTGTCCGTAAGAGATTGTTCCCAACGGAATTGTTTCAGCTTCGTTTACTCTTGCCGGAGCAGCATCAGACATGTTGATGTACGGCATAGTTACCTGCAAACCATTTACCGGTTGATCACCAGCAATGATGTTCGGATAGAATGGAGCCTGACGAAGACCCAATGTGATAGCAGCACGGATGATTTCAGGAACTACCCAGCGAACTGACTGATCGGGCATTGTGAAAAGGTTCTGCAATGTATCTTTTTTTGTATCGATACCCAAAGTGGAGAGATACTGATCCATTGAAACTCCATATCTTTCGTTTACTACTTCTGCCATTGAGATATCGGCAGATAACTCGGTATTCGTACCTTTTCTGATTGCATCAAGGTTTTTTCCCATTTCGGGCAATTCCTTGAGCAAGTTTTCTTTTGTTAAATTCTTCTTTGTTTCAGACATATCTTTCTGTTCTTTTTGTTATTTACATAATACCTGAATCAGCTCATCTTTTGCTGAAGCTTTTGTCAGGGAGATAAAATTCACGGGACGAGTTGCAGCATCAGCACCAGCCTGAGTGAAAGTTTTGAACTTAGTGAAATGGTTAGTAGCATCCATGCCAGTACCAATTTCTACTGGACCCGCATTTAAAGCGGCTTCTGAGATTGCATTGATAATCATGAAACCCTGAACAGCAACTGTTACTTCCACGGGACCTGCATTTGCTGATTCTTTGTAAGCTGGGTTATTGTTATCGGTAACTGCGATTCCCAAGTAGTTAGCTTCGTTATCCTTTGTCAACAATTCAATTGTACCATCAGCGGTAATTGCTACCGGGTTTCCAGCATAAATCTTTACGGAAGCTTTAACAGGGAATGCCTGATGTAATTTGTGGGATTCACTTTTGTAAATCACCACTCGAGGAGTAGTTCCTCCGAATTTAGTGAAGTCTGCCATATTGATTGACTTTTAGAGATTATTTAAAAATGATTGACCCTTTGTTTTTGTTGCTTGCTATGTTGCGAGCAATGTCCTGAAGAGATTTGGGTTTGTCTGTAGAGGTAGTACCTTCTTCATCCTCAGCCTGAGAAGAAGCTCTAGTTACATCGTGAGAGCCACATGCAGAACAAGTTAAAGGGAACTGTTTTTCCAGTTCTGCATCATAAGTTTTCTTTAATGCAGTTAGCTGAGCAACATCGGAGGTTCCTGTGATCAAGGTTACAATTGCTTCATCAGCCTTTTCACCATAGATCTTTTTGTAAGTTTCTACTGTGCTTTCCTGCAAGCTCTTCAAATAATTGGCTCCCAGTTCTGCCATTACTTTGTTAACCTGAGCTGCATTTTCCAATTCAGTTACCTTAGCAGTTAACTCAGTAACCTTGGATTCCAAACCAGTTTTGGAATTATTCAATTCCTCTACCTGAGTTTCTAAAGAATTTTTCAAAGCTACCAATGAAGTAACTGCCTCTTTAACGTTGTCAAGGTTAACTTCCTTGCCCTCGGCAAGTGTTAACATCCCTGTACCTACTAAGAGGGCAAGCAATTCCTTTTCTTTCATATTGATAGAATTTTTGTTGTTTGAATGATCAGATGAATTATCAGATTTCATATTAAATACCGTAGTATTGTTAATACTCTCAGTATCTATGAGTTTTTTATAATCCATGAAATAATATTCGATATCATTACCTCTGTTTGCCGAGTAACTTTGTTTCGAAGCAAATTTCGGATCATTGATATTCCCATTTTCATCGATTTTCTGGGCAAATGGGTCAGCTCCGTGAGATACCAGAGAGGTTTCGTAATAGGATACAATTTCCTTTACTACTCTACAAATCAGATTACCCTTTTCATCGTATGTACCCAATTTATTCCAGAATTCATCTTCATCCAAGTTCGGATGTGATTTATCCCAAATGAATCTTACAGATACTGAATTGGAATGAATGCTTGGTGGGTCCATTAATATTCCTCTAGCAAGTCTGGGATTTGCCTTAGCATCAATTTTTAATACTCCGTTAATTCCCGCGGGGATTACGATGCCATCCTGTTTAAATGATTCTTGCCAGAAGGTTTGTTTTACACTACCGATTGCATTTGCTACATCAGTTGAATGATCACAGTTAACTGTTTGCCCTACCAACATTTTTAATGAAGCTTTTAATGCTCCATTACGACTGAAGTCTACTGGGTTCCATTCTTTGTTTACGATTACCTCGGAAAGCAATCGATAAACTGGTTCAATGAAATCAGTATCCTTAGGCATAAATTCCTCTTGGGTTACTCCTGGATAAAATGTGTTATAATTAATGGAATTACTCCAAAAACCATAACTCTCTATCCCTGACTTGTTTAAGCCAAAGTTTAATTCTGAATAGGCATCTGAAGGAATCGAGTTTGGCATATGCCCAAGCATTAGAGAATGGCCTTCTCCAATTACTATGGTATCCTGTTTCCCTTTTTTAAATTGTCCCATAATATTTACCTTTCTTTAGTGTCACCATCTTTTCGTTTAGGAACTGTTTTGGACTTATCCCTTTGTGATCTATCGGATTTATCCTTGTCAGCTTCCCTTTTCTGTTTTTTAGCCCCATCATCACCATCTTCTAATTTGTTTAATGGAACTCTGGGTTCCTTTTCATTGGGCTTTTCATAACCCATTTCGAAGGCATATTGATCTTGGCTAATGATACCCGCTGCATATAGAGAATTAAGATTACGAATCTTATACTCTTTACCCTGTTGAATTTTGACTTCATCATTAATCGTAGAAGTAAAGAATCTAACCTTACATCCTTTATTTGGAAGTCCAGCTAATCTCAATTCTAGTGAATAGATAAATTCAAGAGCATAAACTGCAAATTCCTGTAAATTCGCAAGCTGAGAGATCATTTTGGAGAACATGATACTTGTTCCACCCTCTGTTTTGTTGTCATTGGATACCCCAATAAGAGAACCAGAAATACCCAAACCATTAGCCACTGATTGTTGATTCATGTTCCAGGGTTTATCCAAGTTACCCATATCCTTGGTAGTGGAATTTAACTTGAATTCATGATCATCGATAAAGCCAGCTACAGTACCATCTTTTAATCCTTCCCTTGTGTTAACCTTTAACTCCCGAAGCATTCGATTTAATCGGGCTTCGTAGGCTTTAGGATTTTCATTTGGTAATATATCTGGCTTTGCCATTTTGGCTTCTAAGAATCCCATCATACCAACCAATTCCATAATATGCTTGGTATTAATTTTCATATCTGATTGGGTCTTTAATGAATCCAATGCAGCCATGAAAGTTGGAATCCCATAAGGTTCATCAGTATCATTGAACATTGAAAGGTAGATGTAGGTATTTAGGTTAAGTTCAATTAACCTTTCTGATTTACCATGATTCCAAGTTTTGTTCAATTGGTAGGGTCGATATTTACCATTTTGATCTCTTTGGAATACAATGTCCTCTGGTTTAATGAAGATAATGCTTTCAATCCCAGATAGGTCTTTTTTTGGTACTGCTTCCATACTCATGGCACCAGAAACAAGCATTTGAACAAACATCTTGTTTACTAAGCCAAAGATACCTGCTGTATAATTAGACCAGGTTTTAGAAACATCCCTGAGATGCTTCCTCATTTTTAAAGCTTCTTCCGGAGTATTATGTGGGAATTCGATAAAATGTTTCGTATTTCCCAACTTAAACATATCCTGAACAGCTATACCTACATCTGGGTTAACTTTATAAAGACTTCTGATAAGTGGGATGATTTCTGTACGAAAAGAAGGAGTAACAAAGTCAGCTTCTCCCTTTAATACAGATAACATATCAGTAGTATCATTAGACACAGAAACCCTACCTGGTGGGATAGGGGCTGTGGTTCTTGGATTGGGGTCAGACTTTGGTTTGTCCTTATAGGCATTCGAATCATCCCTCCGAACACCAATTAAGTTTAACCACCAATTCCCAATTGATTGTAATACCATATATTTTGTTATTTAGGTTGAATTATCAATGAAGGTTTGTAATTCTTCCTCACATGATTGTATATTGCTTTACCAAAAATACTATCATCCGAATAGGTTTCCTCATCCATGTCAATGTCTGAGGTTTGATTGTTTCTGTTGTGTTTACCCATTGCTACTGGCCTGCCTATTGAATCATAGATAAAGGTATAAGCCTCTTGAACAAAAAATGGGTCCTTAATTGTAATGTTATCTTTTCTGATATCTTCTTCCAATCCATCAATGATTAGGGATCGGTTCTTAGATGTGGTTATCCATCCGGGATATTGTTCTACTTCTGGCCTTGACTTTCCTTTCTTTTTGAGAAGCTTTTTATGATAATACAATTGAGGATATCCTTCGGTTTGAAGTAAAGTTGTTACTGCCAAACCAATATCATTAGTTTCAGGGGCAATTGTTGCCCAATTGAATTCTTTTCCCAGGTTGCCCAAGATTTTAGCATATTTCTCTACTGGGATTCTCCCTTTAAATACTGCAGCTTCTTCTCCATTAGAATCACCCAAAGTAAAAGCTGAGTAGTCATTAGAACGTCCCGTAGCAACGTCAGCACCAATAAAGTATCTTACACCTTGTTTTGGTTTATCCATGATTCTTAACTGGCCATTAAACCTTGTTTCGATTACTGGGTATTCCGATAGGGTATCTTCTATTGCCTTTATATCTGTAAGATCAAATACAGTACTACCAGAAGAAAGGAAGTCACCATCAATTTCTTGGGCAGTTCTTCTTGGGCCCAAAGCTTTGGACATTGTATCGTACCATTTCTGATCTCGCTCGGGGTGCATTTTCCAATATAATCGAATAGGGTGAAAAGGAGAATCAGAATCTGTAATCGCTTCAACCCATTTTGAATGATAGAAGCCAGAAATTCCATAGGGCGTTGAATTTAGGATAGCACTCCCACCAGTGGAAATTGCAGGAGCTGCTGCTGCCCAAATCGTAGAAGCCCATCTTACAATTGCAGCTTCATCGATTACCAATAAAGAAAGAGATTCTGAACGTCCTGCTTCTTCCGAGGTTGGGATGGATTCTATAAAAGAGCCATTGATAAACTCTATCATAGACGCGGTGCCCAGCTCACCCATTCTACCATTTACGATGGGAACTTTTAAGTGCTCTGGGAGATTCTTGTACATGTATTTGATTTTCTTTAAAACCTTCTTTGCTACAGAATCCTTGATGGAGATGATATTCACCTTTTTGTTTGGGTGATACATCGTTAGCCATAAGCAATAAAGAGAAATCAATTCTGTGATCCCCGCTTGCCTGAATTTTAGGATGATATTAAATCGATGTTTTAGGAAGCAATACAGTACTGATTTTTGGTATGGATATAAAAGGAACCTTGTTTTACCTCTTACTGGGTGAACCACATAAGCAAATGTTGAGAAGTAAAAGACATCCTTTTGTACTTGAACCAATTCTCTAAATTGTTGAGCATTCAGATGAGAGGTATCTATTTCCTTTTTCGCCATTTTCTTTTCTTCTTTTAAAAATCATAGGTTAAACCTATTGTGATATCCCATCCAGGATCACTCTTGAATTTGGGATAGTAAAATCCGTTTAGCCCAAGTTCGTAATTAAATCCCTTAGTCTTGAAATTTAACTTGAGATCAATGTCATGAAAATTATTTAAAATTCGATATTGATATCCAAGTGTTGGATAAAATTTAAAATTTGGCTGTTTTTTGCTTGTTAAAGAATTTCCATTCCACCTATAGGAATAATTCTGAAGGTTTAATGGATAAGATATTCTAGACGTGATCCCATTAATACCTGATAATCCCAAGCTCAACTGGTTTTGATTCAAATCAAGTGATAATAGTTTTGGATTCATTGGAAGATTCTTCAAATAATTCAAATCAATAATCAAGCTGTCTAATCGATTTGGTGTGAACAACACCAAATCTTTTTCCCGAAGGGAAAATTCATTATACTTTGAAGTTGTATCCTTTCGATAAATTTCAACCTTTGAAGGATTCATAATAATTTCGAAAGGTTCAGGGATTGTAAAAATCTCTGGGATATAAACTGTGTCTGTTTTTTGGTTTTCGAAATTATTCGATGATTCCTTTTTAAATTTTCGTTTTGTGATTTTATAGGTCACCCAGGAAACCCCAATCATTGAAAATAAAATTAGGATTGCCATGACCAATGAAAAAATTTCATCTCTGTGTTTCATAGGATTTTCGTATTATGCAAATTGGATATTAGCCATTAGCCAATTACCAATTAGCCAATTATCAAATTAAAAAAAATATTAACTACCATTTAGCTTTAGCTAAATGGTAGTATTACTATCATGTAAACATGATAGTAATATTATCATGTGTTTTGGTGGGTTTTTGTTTTTTCTTTTTAAAGATTAATTTTTTCTTTTGCTTCTTTTCTTTTTTATCAAGATTTTTTTTCTTTTTTATTTTTTCTTACCTTTTGTTTATGTCCTCCCGTTCCAAATCAGTTTTAGGATTTTTCAATGTTACTTCAACTGAACCAGTACACATACATAAGAACCAAAAAATTTTATAAATGACTATGACACACCAAAACATCAAAGATCAAAATCATGAATAAAAAGAAATCCACTTCCAACAAAAAAACTTCCGAAGAATTAGAAAAGGAAGCAATCATTATTCGAAGAAAGATTTATGAGCTTTCAAAATCTTACATGTTTATTTGCCTTGCGAACTTGAATATGGCAAGAGCAGAAGATGATAAAGAAGCCCTGATTAAAAAATTTTCTCATTCACAAGGGATTTTTTCCAAAAAGGTTCAGGATGCAGTAGAATATATGGAACCCTTGATTAATTCGGGTGAGTGTAATCCGCATATTGATTTGGACCATTATTGGAATATGGTTCAACTTTGGAAACACGAATTAGAATGTTGTTAACGGTTTAATAGGCATTCTTTAAACCATAATCCTATTTCATAAGGGAAGGTCTGAGTAACGATTAACCTTCCCTTGTTTATCCAATAATTTTTCCTATCTTCTCCGATGTGAATTTTAAATTTATCAGGGATTCCCATTATCCTTGCAAGTTCTCTTGGAGACATTGGTAAACCATTCCATTTAAACTGTCTATCCGCTTTCCTAGCGGTCATTGGATAACCATTCGGTTTATTTCTATATACACCGGGTAATGTTCCTCTAGATCCTTTAGAATTAACCCAAGGCCATTTCCACTCATCCCTGAACTCATTTGTCCATAATCTTTGTACTTGTTTCAGGGATAATTTGGTTTTATTTTTATCGTCTGGGTGAAACATTGAAACGATTTTACCCAAATCCTCGATTATATTACCATCCTTTGGGAGGTTAAATAATAAATCTTGCGTTGTCCTAAGAGCTTTCATTTGTTTAACAAAAAGAAATTGCTCTAATTCGAATAAAAGAGAGCTCTTTTTTACTCCTATTATTACTAATCTGTTCCTTGATATTTGAGAATTGCCCCATTCTGAAACTGAATGGTTGTGAAAAACCAGGTTATAATCTGGGAATATTTCATTTTCCCATTGATTTTCTGGGATTACTTCTAGCAATTTGGGTAAATTTTCCAATAAAAATACATGAGGTTTAAAATGATGAACACTTTCGATAAAATTTACCATTGTAGGGTCTGCCTTTTGCTCTTCGGTAGATTTAAAATCCTTTTTTCTACTGATTCTGAGTATAGATTGTCCTCCACAGGAAGGATTACCGATAATTATGTGTACTTTTTTACCTTCAAGGTAATTTTTACATCGCTTTAAATCCCTGAAAAGAGGTATACCTGGGAAATTATCTACCCATTGTTCATTTTTTGGAGTAAAATACACCCCTCTAACCTCTAAATTACCCAAGATTTTGAACCTTTTGTCACCCTTAAATGGGAATAATCCTATGCCTTGACCATTGCATACTCCCAAAACTTTATATTGCTTCATATTTGATATGTTTTGTATATGAAAAATGCTATAGTATTGCTCATACCCTGTAGAATTATGTGTTTACTATACAATATCACAATCAAAAATTAATCACATGAAAAAGAAATCTGTTAAAAAAGAGGATAAAAACATCAAATTGTTATCCAAAGATCAAGAAGTTTTAATAAAAGGCCCATCACATTGTGAACTCTGTAAGGTAATCGATGTAAATAAAAATTCTGCCCTACTTTCGAATGGGATATCAGTAAATCCCAAATATGATCGAAAGATCAAATCCTTGACTCCTTTAAATTTAAAAGGAACCCAGTTCACGATATTGGTTCATGGAAGTGAATCTAAAAGAATTTGGAAAGAATATTGCTTAGGAAATACTGCTTCTAAATTGCAGAGTGCACTAGAAAACTTTAAAAAGGGAATCCCTAATAATTCATATTCTACAGAAGAATTAGATGGCTACTCTATGAAATTGAATGAGTTATTGGAAAGTCTACAGAAGGAAACTATAAACGAATAGGTTTTGGTAAATGTTTTTAAAATTGAGAATTGATTTTTTCAGCGTAATCAAAAAAAAACGTAATCGCGGACTCTTATTTATGGGTCAGGTTTTTATCCCTATTTGCTTGAGAAAGTAGATAGGGATTTTTTTATTGTGCATATTCAGCGTATTTCTCTTTTGGGAATATTTTATCAATCTGGCCAATGTTATTCAATATAAACGTAGACCTATAATCTGCTGTATTAGTCTCTGCTTTAACTTGATACATAATGTAAATATTACCATTATAATTGAAAAATCCGAACTGGATTATATCCGAACTAGAAGCAACATAATTTATGTATAATGGGCCATAGCATCTATACCTTTGGCTATTTTCATCCCATACTAATAAGTATACTTTATAGCTAGTAGGATCTTGAAAAAACATGTAGTGATAATCTTTGTTATTGGTTTCATCTGTTTTTCTTAATATCCCAACCCAATATTTATTAACCGATTTACCTACCCAATCAGTACTAAAACCATCCAAGATTAATTGGTTAGTTTTGTAATCCCATTTATAATTAAATCGATCCGATAATACATAAAGAAACTCTTTATTCTCATCGAAATCTACATAAAGGTGTGGATCCCATGCTCCAGTAGAAGTAGCTATAGAAACCTTTTCCCATCGGGTACCATTGTTTGTGAAAGTAGGAACTCCACTTTCATTAAGTTTTCCACTCCAATAATAAAGGTCCATGTTACCACTAACTAACTTACAATCCCAGAACCAAAAGTTTCCTTCAGCATCCAATACTCCATCAGCATAGCCTAAAAAAGCTCGGTTCTTACTGTAAGTTGTTCTATGTACTACTTCTGGTACTTCTTTGGTATGATCCAAAACATGTAGCTGTAACATCCAGGAATCAGGGTCATAGATCTCCATATAATATTTACTATGGTATGACCTGAATGGTTTTGGACCAGCTACTCCTCCGATACTGGGAGAAGGTTGAGAGATTCTGGTTTTTGTTTTCCCAGTTATTAGGTTGTAGATTGCCTCTAATGTGAAATAATTTCTACTCGAGCTATAATTTATCTCAGTAATTAATTGATTTGGTCCACAAATCTTTATCCATGGCCTTTGAAAAGATTGGAAATTATATGTAACAATACCCTCTTGGTAAGTTTCTGGGATATCCCATTTTATAATATCTGATAATGTGGGAGAGGGAACAGAGCCTATGATCTCTGAAAAACTTGGTAAGGGTTCACTGGAAATCCCAACCTTCGAACATAAATCTTTTTTTACTTGTGTAATGTGATCTTTTTGATCCTGAATTCTTGATGTTAAACTCATTGTATTATTGCCTTAGTGATTAATATAGATAAGATAGTATCTTATAATATTAACTTTAATACATCACAAATATGTCACTCAAATCAAGAATTGAAGCTCTAACTACACAAATCAGTAATGCAAAAACAAGTTTAAGGGATGCTCTGAGAAATAAGGGGGTAGACCCAGGATCTCAGCCATCCTTTGAAGCCCTAAGATTGGGAATCGAAAGAATCCCATCTGGAGATAAGTACAAAGAATTAATAGGAAAAGGTTCTATCTTTAGTACCAATTTGGATACTAATGAAACCGCTAGAAAGATGGTTATGGCTCCAGATAAATCCACAGTCTCCATAAAAGTCAATTGCAATTTAGACAGTATCCAATCAGCCTTAGATGAAATCAATGGAAGCTTCCATAAAGGCGATCTGGTAGTAATCATAACATATGCTATGCCCATAGATGGCAATTATGGATTATGTATTTATAATTTATCAGAAGATCTTTTTTCATACTTTTGGGGATATGGTAGTTCAACCGGTATGAAAAATGGATACCCCTGGGTAGAAAACTCATTATTTCTTGAAAGTGTAAATATCACTGCAGAATACTGGTAGATATAATTTCTCATTTACTGGGTACGCATTAAAAGTTGGAAAGAGCCCAGTGGATTAAAAAAAATCCTTAGTGATTAATAATAATAAAGGCCTGGGATAAAAATATCTTAGGCCTTTCTTGTAAGAGTCCCCAAACAACAAACATAAAAAATGAAAAAAGAAAATCCTAAGATGATAAATAATAAGAGAGTAAACCTTGAATCCCAATAAACAAATGAAATAAAGGATAACATCAAAGGAATCTCATCGAATAATCATATCATAAAAATCCAATATGAATACAAAAAATATGTAAGGGTAATATAATTCGAAGATTTAAATGAAATCCCCTATTAACGTTTCGATAAAATCATATGTAAATTTCAGAGGCACAGGATTTCAAGGATTTCCCTTATTAGCTTTATCGAAAAATCCTATATGATTTTTAAAGGAAGAGGGATTGTATTCTTCGAAGATTCTGGGATTTCCCTTATTATGTTTTCAGAAAAAAGTTGTGGCAATCCTAAAGGGATAGGGTTGCCCATTAAAGCAAAAAAAGAGTATATTTTATAGGGGACAAAAATATACTCTCTTTATTATTTATTATGAATTGCAGCAACACCAAATATATATAAGGAATAAGAGTGCAAATATTATGCACTCTTTTATTTTTTCTTTTTTCATTTCAAGTTCTTTTTTACAATTTCAAGCATTTTCTTTAAATTCTCTTTTTTTAATTCCTCTGTATTATTAGAAACTAAACTTTCTACGGAAAAATCATTTATTCTATAAACTTGTTCATAAAATAATTTGAATTGTTTGCAATGATTTTCGCAAATTGTTTTATTCTTTTCTGAACGAATAATGCTTCCTATAAAATTGTCCAAAAGATTACGTATTTTGCGTCTAACAGACTTTTTATCTTTATCGGTTAAGCAATCCGCATAAATGGAAGAGTTATATAGATTCTCTTTCTTTAGACCTGAATTGGTATGCAATCCCGTTGTGTCCAATGTTTCGAGTAATTTAGAAAAAGAAAGTTTTTCAACTTCTTTTTTTTCTACTTTTGCACTTTCTTTTTTTGTGCTCTTTTTTGCAGTTGTTTTTTGTGTTTTCTTTTTTTCAACTTTTGCAGATTCTTCTACATTGTTGTTTACTCCATTTACTAACACATTTTCATTTACATTTGCATTCATGATTTTTAAATTTTAAAAGTGAAACATTTTGTTTGTTTTTCTGTATTGCAAATATACAATGTATTTTTTAAATACAAAAATATTTTGAGAAAAATTTTTATTGAATTTTTCTATTAAACAAATAGATTTTATTTATTAAAA
>OHJO01000865.1_pt1 | contig 13815 bp, 9 predicted proteins | sample 1568561 | NCBI WGS metagenome assembly OHJO01 (sample SAMEA3879556, study PRJEB24766) | human gut metagenome | biome: human-associated habitat; feature: feces | place: USA | collected 1985/1987
TCTTTGCTTATGGTGGAAAACCTTGGTTGACACAATATTGGGTACGTCAGGTAAAAGAACGTGCGTATGGAGGAATTACTCCAGATAAAGGGTACGGTGGTCATGATGAAGATGAAGGTCAAATGGGAGGGGTCAGTGCATTGATGGCACTTGGACTATTTAGTGTAACAGGTACGGAATCTGATACTCCATACTACGATATTACTTCACCTATTTTTGATAAGATCACAATCAAACTGAATGGGGATTATTGTGAAGGAAGTACATTTACTATAACTACCCACAATAATTCTGCTGAAAATTGTTATATCCAACGTGCGCAATTGAACGGTATGGAATGGAATTATGCACAATTTAATCATGCAGACTTTACGAAAGGAGGAAAGCTTGAGCTATGGTTAGGCAATGAACCCAATAAATCGTGGGGAAAACTTAAATATTTGGCTCCGGACTCAGATTTATAATTGAAATAAAACAGTTGTTATTTCTCTATTAAGTGATTGGAATAATGCCGAGTAGTGGTTCTGTTATAACTAATCATGTTGACAGAACCACTTCTTTTAGAGGCGTCTATTAAAGAGAAGAAGATGCTATCTTCGCCCGAATCCTACTTAGCGACTGCGGAGTTATCCACAAGTAAGACGCAATATGTTTTAAAGGTACATATTGCAATAATTCAGGAGTCTCTTTGATAAGGTTGAGATAGCGTTCTTTAGCCCGTGGGCTTCCCGAGCTGATAAGCCAGTTCTCCTGTTGAAGAAACTGATGATCCATGAGGCGGAGCCCCAAATTAGCGAGTCCGATGGATGAGGCGAATAGCTGATTCAGAGCTGTTCGGGAAATACAATAGGCCACACTGTCACACATGACCTCAATATTTATTAATGAGTAGGCATTATCTACATAGCCCCAGACGGAGAAAGCAGCTTCTCCGTCTGAAGCAAACCAGATGGTAGTATCCACTCCGTCTTTATGATAATAGGCTCGCCATATTCCTGTCTTGATAAAATAAAGATTACAGTTCTTTGTCCCTTCGCGTACTATTAAATCTCTTTTTTTGAAATGTACCTCTTCCATATAGTTCAGTAGAGACTGTACATCGGTTTCAGATACCTTGTATCTATCGCAAAGTTTTTCAATGAATGTTCTCATATTGCAAAGATACTTATCGTCGGCAGACAATGAAACGATCTTTCAAATAAATTCCGAAAATATAGAAAGTGGTTAATAACTCTGCCAATGGTACGGCTAGCCAGATACCCGGTATACCCAATACCGGAGGGAGCGCAAAGAATCCGATCAACATAAATACGACTCCCCGGAGAAGAGTGATAATTGTTGCTCGCTGACCTCTTTCGACACTCTGATAATAACCAATGCCAATCATGTTGACGGCAAAGAAAATGAATCCTACTTCGAAATAAGGAAGCCCGTTTACTGCTATATCAAATGCAGCGTAGCTGCGGTCAATGAATAACGAAACGATGTCTTGGCAGCATAGTACGGTAAGAATGAAAAGGCTGATACCGCAGATTAAAGCGGTCCGAATGGCGAGATGCAGTGTCTTTCGTACACGCTCGGGTTGTCCGGCTCCGAAGTTATAGCTGATAATCGGCTGTGCGGATTGTGCAATGGCATTATAGACCATGAAGATGATAGGGAAGAAGTAACAGGCAATACTGAATGCTGCCACTCCGTCTTCACCGAGATGGCGGATGAAAACGTAGTTCCCCAGAAACATCATACAGGCAATGGAGGCTTCACTGATAAAAGCAGAACTTCCCAGTTTAATCATATAACCGATGTTGCGAAGAGTCAGTAACAGACTTTTGATACTTAACTTTATCCGGCATAGATGGAGGGTACGAGAGAAACGGAGTAAGTAAATCAGTGTCATCAACCCTCCCACGACAGTTCCCAGACTGGTGGCAAAAGCTGCTCCCATTATTCCCCAACCAAGTTCGAAGATGAATATATAATCCAGTATGATATTGAGTATGGCTGCAACCGCATTACACATCATGGCATAGGTGGGTGAACCGTCCAGACGGATGCAGAACATACCTATATTTAAGACTTCGTAGAATACGAGAAAAGGAATGTACCATGCCATATATTCTACAGCTAACGGCAACAATCGGTCCGAACTACCTAATAATCTGGCTAATGGCTCTATAAAATAAAGGCACAGAGCAGACAGGATAAGTATGAGCAATGTGGAAAAAGCAATTGCCTGAGTGATATTAATACTTGCTACTTTGCGTTTTCCCTGAGATAAATGAATGGAAGCCACCACCGAAGCTCCCACTCCGAACATCAGTCCGATACCCGCTGCGATCATAAAAAGCGGTGCAGTGATATTTACTGCCGCCAGCGCGTCACTGCCAATTCCTTTTCCTACAAATATCCCGTCCGTAATAACGAACAGAGCCGAGAATACCATCCCAAGTACCGTAGGAATTAGTAACTTACGGAACAACGTGGAGATGTTCATACTGCCGAAACCAATACTATCTTTCATAACTTTCTACCTTTGTCGTTGAAAATGGCGACAAAGGTAGGGTTATGGGAGGAGATAAAAATTACCATTTGGTAATTTTTATCTCTATATTTAATAGGGAAAAGAATCTCTTATGTATATTCTATCAATTATTTGAGCATGTTGAAATCCTTTATTCCAAAAACTTCAGTGGATATTTCACCCAACCAACCGCTTTTACTATTAACACCCACTTGTACTTTGATAAAATCAACGTACTTCAGGTTTGCATCCTTACCGTCGAAAGTTACAGCATGGGATATCTTGAAATGATTGTCAGACGGTCCGGCATTATAGTTGTCATCATCTGTCAGACGATCAATGGCGCTGAAATTATCAGCATATCCCCATTCATAACTATCATTTACCCAATAAGTACCATTACCGGATTGATCGTAATTACGCTCTTTCAGGCGAGTACCTCGCAAAGTATATTGTTTTTCCTTTACCCAGGCGGGATAATAATAATCTTGCCGGTGAAAAGCACCCAGATAATCAATAGACCCACTTTGACCATGATTGTCTGTCCATGGGGTGGGAAGCTGAATACCAGTTGGTTTATGATAGGTGACGGCATAGTCCTGCCAGGTTTCGGCTTTCCCATATTCGGATCCGCGCAATTCATACCAAGTGTCATTAGGTAACCCATCACCATTTTCGTCCTGCATTACCCATACAATTCCCGGTTCTGACGAACCATCAAAAGCGTTTCCTGTAATAGCAATGTTGTAATCTCCATCATTCACGATACTATGATCGAATCCAACGATGATGTATCCACCGAATCCGCCTAGGGAAACATAAGCCGTCTGATTGATTCGTTCTTCTGCATAGGTGCAGGCTTCTGCCATAGTTGTTGTGTTATGATTCTCATTGATGAATTGACCGGGAGCCGGTAAATATTCATATACTTTGTTCATTGACGCAGAACTTGTGGCGCTAATCTTCCGCTGGTATGTTCCTGCGGGAGGGCAAACATTGACTTTTAATGTTTGCGTAGCGAGTATATATGAGTTCTTCATTTCGACCTTTACCGTGTGTTCTCCCTGCTGCTCGGATGTAAACAGATAAGTATCATTTTCTCCGGATTGCACTTGTTCATTGTCCACGGTCCATGTATAGACTGCATCCAGTGCATTATTCACGTCAACCGGTTTGATACGGATAGTTCTGCCGGCTGACATGTTATATTCCGTTTGCAGGAATGTCCAGTTGAAATCTACTTGATCCGGTGAACAAACTTCTACTTTGAAAGTTACTTCGTCATCGCCATCTTCATTGTGAGTAGCAAAACGAACTTGATATTCGCCAAGCTCGATTGTGGGGAGAGTACAGGTTAATTCGTTCGAAATATCTTCACCGTTTATTTGCCAGGAGTAACTGGTTTCCAGAAAAGAATCTACTATAGGTGTAATGGTTAGTTCAGAGCCTTGAAGCACTTTGAAACCTTTGTCGGCATCCGCAATAGAGATAGTCGGTACATCAAGTTGAAAGACATCGATACGTATCTCCTTTTCTGTTGTCCCTCCGGCATTGGTGGCAGAAATCAGAATGAAATACCTGCCTGCTTCATCGGCTGAAAATGTCAGGGTGGAAGTGGTACAGATACTCTTTCCATCTATTGTCCAGTTAAAGGTCGTTTCCGAATCGGTATTTTCATAAATGGGAGCGATGGTTATCTCCCGACCAATTTTTGTTTTATAGATGGGGGATTCTTCTTTCAAGGTAATGACAGGAGCGGAAAGAAGAGGAGAGTCCTCCTCTTCTTTCACGCATGATATTAATGCTAACAGAACAAATAAAAAAAGTATAATATGTTTCATTAGAATCTCACTGCTACATCATCATAAGCAAAATAGGCAGGTTGGCTGAAACCATATCCGTTATCATTACTTCCAGTGACATTAAAGTCTATTTTGACCACTTTGCCTAATGCGGATAAATCCCATTTTGTCCATTCAAGTATATTACCCTCGGCTCCAACCAAATAAAATTCCGGACGTGTAGCTACTTCTTTTCCATCTTCATCATAACCGATAGCAACCAGTTTCACCCAATCATCTTTGCCTGCGGGTGCGGTCAAACCGTTACCGTTGGCCACACAGTTGGCTAGGTAGGTCGTCATAGTCACATACATGTGGTCAACTACACGAGCAACTCCGTCTCCAAAGTAAATATAGGGTAATGGACCGTTGGCATATCCGGAATTGTCTGCATAGCCGTAATGTACGCAGAAGTTTTTGGAACCATTATGTCCTCCAAAACCAGTTTTTGCATCCTGATAATAAACGGCTAGTTGGTGCTGGAAGTCTCCATGAGTAAGATCCATATCCAGATAATTGGAAATTGCGTGTCCGCCACCCCAGTATTGGTAATCACCCCATCCGTTAGGAAGTTCGGAAGCAAGAAAAGTGTTGTTTGCATCACTCCAGTTATAGAGTTGGTTATTCTTAGGATAAAGTAGTGGGCCACCATATTGTTGGCTGTCAATTAATGATGACCAGTTTCTTTCTCCTACCATGTTAGCATCACCTTTATAATCAACATCCTCGAATGTCAAGAAGTGTGCTTCACGCACTGCTCTTAATTGCATTTTTATTACTTTACCGAAAGCTTTGGACGGAGTGACAAGTATTTTAAGTTCACCATCTTTGACATCATCACCTGAAACTGCCGGAGCTGTGATTCTTAAGTCTTTATCATTAAGAACCGCTGTCCATCCTTGCGGAATAGCAATTAATGTTGCGTCGTCTATATTGGCAGTTGTAAGAAGATACGTCCTTGTTTCATTAGACGAGAACAAGGTATAATCCCTATTGGCAATGTCAAATGTATATGTTTCCCCTTTGGGCAATGTGAACGACGTTCCATCTGCAAGAGTAACTAGTACATGATTGTCATTAACTGTAACAGATTTGAAGAAAGAGTCTCCGTCTTGTCCTTCCGCTTTCACAGGTTTGCCGTCTGTTCCGTTAATGCGTTTGGCTCCTTCGCCTGTATCAACGGTCCAGTATCCGTCACTGTCAACTCCCATAACTGGAGTTGTACCTGTCACTTTTAACTTGTTAGTTGCATCCGGCAGCCATTCTGTAGTACCGTTGGTAGTAATGGTCCAGTAATATATTCCGTCTTCGTCAGCTTTCACTCCAATCACAGGAGCATCTGTACCATTCTTTCCATTTTTGATAGATACGGTGCTTCCATCACTGAAGGTTAATGTGTAGCCATCAGATGTCTGTTCCGTGCTGGTGATTACTTTCCCTTGATTTAATGCGTCTACCAAACTCTGTAAAGTTGTAATTTCAGAGTTCATTTTCTTGACTGTTGTTTCTAGTGTTTCTACTCGTCCGTCGAGATCATTGACTTTATCCCAGAGATCATCGTCATTGTAGCAACTGCATACCGTGACGACAGTGAGCAGTAAAAATAGAATTTTCTTCATTGCTTTTGTTTTTAATTATTAATAGAATTGTGAATTATTGAATCTCTTTTAGTTTCTTATCTGTAAAGGCAATATGTGCCGGAATGTCCCCCGTGATGACTGACCATTTCTTTTTTCCATCCCGGGAGAAACAGTATAATGTGCCGGGAGTCACATAGTCTTTGGCATCGGTGACGAAGAATTCACCTGTTTCCGGATTGATTGCTATTCCATAAGGTATCTTGATAGATTTTTCCGTACCATCTGTAATAAAATTGCGGGTATCAGTTTTCTTTGTTTTTGTATTATAGATGGCGTAAGAGACTGTCCAACTGTTGGTGTAATAACTCCATTCTGTACTGTATACATACAGTGAATCTCTGCAAATAGCCATTTCTGTATTGGGAAGAAGCGGTAATTCTTCGATTACTTTATCGGTATTGGAATCTATTACAAATGTTTCGGAGTAAGTGTCATAATAATCTCCCCGGGATGAGACATAAATATTTCCGTATTGGTCTAATTCCATTCTATGCAAATTGATTCCCACATCAATGGTTTTGATAACTTTGAATGTGTTCAAGTCGATGACGGATACCGTGCGGTCATAATTAGGTACGCGATACCCGCCGGAGTTGGCTACATAGAGTTTGTTGCCCACAATCACCATTTCTTCCGGCTGGTAGCCGACCACACAGGTGTCCTTGACAGTCAGTGTGGTAGTGTCAACACGTGCTACATACCCCAGTCTGGCGTTGGGATCTATTTTGACAGGGCCTGCATACGAACTGACGTATGCATATTTATCTTTAAAGACGATATAACGGCAATTAGGTATGGAAATTTGCGTGATGTGTTTTGCTGTTTCTACATTCATCACTTCTACGAAATGAGAACAGTTGATGATGGCATATAACTTATTTCCATAGATTTGGATATCATTTCCCACATCCCCCAATTCTTGTACGACTCCCGGGTTCCGTTCCGCATAGATATTCTTATGATAGATACCGGTTTCGTAATCAAAGTAATCAAGGGTAGCCTTGTTGCTTCCCATATTTCCTTCATTGAGTAGAAAGAAACCTTTGACAGAGGTACCGCTTACTCCGGGAGTAACTTGGTTGGGAGTTGACGGAATAATGCGTTCATCTTCGCGACAAGAAGTCGATAGAAGAACAAAACAGATAATGATGGATAGAACAGATATTCTCATAACATGACGTTTAATTTGATTTTAAAACTTGTACCGGGCATAGGATAGCATTGCACTACTTCATATTGCTGATTGAAGATATTATTAATTTCTGCCGTTACACGTATTCCCGTTTTCCCCCATTGAAAAGTTTTGGATAGGGAAAAATCGTGGGTATACCAGGGCTGTGCGTAGTTCTCCGGGATATTGGCGACTGCTTCATAACGTTCACCTGTATAAATGAAACTATAGTTACAGGACCATGTTTGGTAACTTCCATTGAGGATGATGGAACCTCCATGCCAAGGTATATAAGGAATCTGGCCTCCATACCATTCACTGGTAGGATCGGTAAAATCCTGTGCCTTTTGATAGGTGTAATTGAAGAGAGTGCTAAGTTCCACCTTTCCGAAGCCCCATTCTCCTCGTATGGCTGCGTCTAATCCCCGAATTTCCACATGTCCGAGATTAATCATAGTCCAACGGAACTGGTTGGAGGTAGGCATGGCAATGATTTTATCATCTACTTCATTATAGTAACCATCTATTTGTAAGTCCAGGCTTTTCAGCCAATGGTTATTCCAGGTGTGAGAGAAAGTGATACCCACATCGTATTGGGTGGTATATTCTGGTTTTAAGTCCTTATTGCCTATAAAAGTATAATACAAATCATTGAGAGTTGGCATGCGAAAGACTTTCTTATAAAAGGCCCGTACATTCAGAGGGAGCTTGGTCAATGGTTGCCAGGTGGCTATGACAGACGGAGTGTATTTGTTTTTGGTGCCTGCATTGGCTCCTTTGGTACGTGTATTGTCGTCGACATGAGTATATAACAGGCTCGCCTGCAACATGAGGCGGTTGAAGTCAAAGGACGTGGCAGCAGAAGTCAGGATTGTATTACGGGTTGGATAGACAAAATCTATGAGATCGGCCCGTAATGCATTCCATTGAAAATCGTTGGATAATGACATTCTCCACCAGGGATAGATGGTGAATAAATGGGCGGCCGAAGCATAGATTTCTTGCTGTCGGTAGTGATTGTCTACGTACATGGTGGTGACATCCAGTCTGGGATCGGATAAATAGTGGAGATAGTCATAAGCATATTTTCCGTTGGCTAGCAGACTGTACCAAGGCTTAAAATAGTTTTGAAAAGAGCCTTGCACAAACAGATTGGTATCCCACTGCCGGTCCTGATGGCGAAACTTACCCGGTTCTTCTCTTACCGCAGCTCCGGGGTATCCCCGTTCCGAATTGTATAGGTATGCTTTGGCTTTCCATTCTCCTTTGGGGACTTTTCCGAAGAATGCATTCTCCAAACGTAACATTCTTACGTCTCCATTTTGACGAACAGCTGTTGTGTCGTAACCATCTTTCTTGGCGTATGTGAATTTATATCGTCCTGATGTATACATATACTCCGTACTGATGGAACTGCTTATTCGTTCGTTGAAACGATGTTCCCAAAGTAGTGACGGATTGATGGTAGAGAATGAACCGCCTTTCACCCCGATGTTCAGATTGTTTTTCTTTTCCCCTTTGAATAGGGGTTTTCGTGTCTGCATATATATGGCACTTGCGGAACTATAATCTTTGGCAGGTTGGAAGATGGCACTTTTTTGACCATTATATAGTGAAATGACTTCCATATTATCTAATGAAAAACGGCCTAGATCGACGACTCCATTTTGCGCATTTCCTAATTCAATACCATCGTAAAATACTCCGACATGATGACTGCCCATACTTCGTATATTGACGGTTTTTAGTCCTCCAATACCTCCGTAATCTTTTATCTGTACTCCGGAAAAGTAGCGCAAAGCATCAGCAACGGAGTAAACATTGAGCTTCTCAAGTTCTTTGCCGGACAGAATCTGTACAGGAGACATCTTTTTTTGCATCCGGTTGCTGTAGATAGTAACTTCTTTGAGTTTGAGAAGTGTATCAGACAGAGAAGTCTGATGCCGAACCCTGGACTGGGAAATGGCTGGTACTGTGGTAAATAGAGATAGAATCAAACATAATATCCACCGTAAATGGATATAATGCTTATTGTATGAATGGACTTGAATAGAAAGCATGTCTTTTATTTTATAGGTATAAAAAATCCGTTTGTTCAGATCTGAATTCAATCTACACAAACGGACATATAGCTATTATACCAAATAAAAGATAATTGCTTATTTTCTATTTGACTACTACCCGAAATCCCGCAGGTGTAAATCAGAGCATCAAGGCAGGTCTTCTGACTCATCCCATTTTGCAACGCCTTCCCAGATAAACTATCCAGTGACTTTTGTGTTGCAATTTTGCTCTTTGATTACAAGGAGCGGAGATTTACAGCAGCAGGTACTGTTGCCGGTTTACACGGCATTCCCTTTTCATTCCTTTACAACGCAAAAGTTGTTCAAGGAAACCTTAACGGCACAAAGTTAGAAAGTTTTTATTAATTAGTTTGTTTTATTCTAAAAAAATATCCCATTGACCAATAACAAATATTCCGGCATCTGATCCTATTCTCTCCATTTGTTAGTAATCAATTGGATGGAAAAGGATATATTAATATGTTATCCCAACGACAGAATCAATATTTGTGCCGTCAATACTCGCAGAAACATGGTGAGCGGATACACCGTAGCGTAGCCGACGGCAGGCGCATCACAGGAGGTCAGGTCATTGGAGTAAGCCAATGCCGGCGGATTGGTGGTAGAACCAGCCAGAACTCCGATAAGCATGAAATAATTCAGCTTGCAATAATACCGTCCTATCAATCCCGTAATCAGAAGTGGCAGGATGGTTATGATTACTCCGTAGCCTACCCATATATATCCTCCGCCATGAATGACTGTGTCTACAAAGCCTTCGCCTGCTCCTAAACCTACGCAAGCGAGGAAGATGGAAATACCGATTTCACGAAGCATCAGGTTGGCACTCATGGTGGTATAAGTAATCAGCTTGTATTTCGGACCGAAACGGCTAATCAGGATAGAAACGATGAGCGGACCGCCTGCCAATCCTAGTTTCACAGGTTGCGGAATTCCGGGAAATGCGAAAGGAAGACTTCCCAGAATACATCCTAAAGCGATACCTATAAAGATAGGAATCAGGTTCGGATGATTTAAGCGTTTCATGGAGTTGCCAAGTACTTTCTCTGCATGGGCAACAGCCAGTTCGGAACCTACAATGGTGACACGGTCTCCCATTTGTAACTGTAATTGTGGAGAGGCTACCAAGTCTACTCCCGAACGATTGACGCGGGTGATGTTTGCTCCGAAGTTATTTCTGATTTTGAGTTGTGAAAGCGTTTTCCCGTTCAATTCCGGTTTAGTAATCAGGATACGGCGTGAAATGAGCTCTTTGTTCAGTTGTTCCCATTCCATTTTGATTTCCTTTCCGAAGAATATAGTGATTGCTTCCACGTCAATCGGGGTAGAGATCACTAATATGATATCCCCTACATGTAGAATTGTTTCGGAATTGACCAATTCGGTTTCTCCACCCTCGCGGTGTTTGATGCGGGAAATGACAAACTTACGGTTCAGTAACGGGCGGAGTTCTTTAATCCTGATGCCGTCTACCGATTCGTTTCTCACTTCAATGGAGATAGGGCGTACGGTAAGTTCCTGGAGATGTCCCAGACCGACTTCTGCTTCTTTTTCTTCTTGAGCAGTATTGATGCGAAGGAGATATTTCAAAGCAAGCAGGGAAAGGATGATACCTACTACACCCAGCGGATAGCTGACAGCATATCCTAAAGCAATTTCGGGAGCATCTATGCCATTCAAATCACTGTTGGCCTGTTGTGCGGCTCCCAGTCCCGGAGTATTGGTGACGGCTCCGGACAAAATACCTACCATTGTGGTAATCGGAGTTCCGGTGGTGAAGTGCAGGATAATAGTAATGGTTACTCCTAATACTACTACGAGCATAGCTAGCATATTCAGGGTAAAGCCCCCCTTTTTGAATGCTGAAAAAAAGCCGGGTCCTACCTGCAAACCAATTGAGTAAACAAACAGAATCAATCCGAATTCTTTTAGAAAGTGGAGCAGGTGTTCGTCCAGATTCATGTTGAAATGGCCGAATACGATTCCGACAAAGAGTATCCAGGTAACTCCCAGAGATACTCCCCGCACTTTGATTTTTGCAAGGATGATTCCAAACGCTATGGTTAGTGACAGAATCAGTACGGAGTGTGCCACTCCGCCGCCCCAAAGATTGGGGTAACCTTCAAATAAATTTCTTAGAACTTCCATTGTGATTATTATATGATGATATTTAGTTTAGCTAAAAGTAACCCCGGAGAAATCACTTCTGCGGGGATACGCACACATTGAGCATGACGGTCTAATGCCGTCAATCATTTCCGATGTCATGACTACTCGATTCTTTTTTTACAGTCTGCCGTTTTCCTATCCCACGAGTAAAAACAACTATAAAGGTATGAATGGCAGGTCTTCTGACTGACTCCCTTCCTGATTCCTTCCCGACCTTGACTATCGATACCTGGTCAGTGGTAAAAGTAAATATCAAGAAGTTGAATGGAGTTTCACAGCAGCGGGACTGTCCGGGATTTACACCCGATTCCCTTTTAATTCAGATAGTTGATATGGCTATCTGAAACCAATTCGGGGCAAAGATAGCGAATTTATATAGGAACCCAAATGAATGCTACCTATTTATTTTATACACAGTCTGATTCTTGTCGGATATCTGTTTGTTTATTTGATGCGTACTCTCATCTCCTGCACATCAAACGTGACGGATTCATTTCGGAAAAGTCTTTCTATATGTCCGCTAGCCACCATTTCCGGAGTAGGCAGCGTGTACATCTGCGGATTATCTATGAGCATGATGGAGTCGCAAAGCGATAAGGCGATGTCGAGGTCATGAGTGGAGAATAAGACACATTTTTTTTCTTCCTGTGCCAGTTTCTTTAAAAGCAAACAGAGCTCGTAGCGGTTAGGTAAGTCCAGGAAGGCGGTCGGTTCATCAAGCAGGATGACGGGAGTATCCTGTGCAAGAGCACGGGCAATCATGATTCGCTGACATTCGCCATCGGACATTTTATCCATTGTCTTTTCTGCATAACCGGACATACCGACTAGCTGCATAGCGTCATCCACCCGCTTTTGGTCTTCCGGTTGCAGTTGGCCGATCCAGTTGGTATAGGGAGCACGCCCTAAGGCTACTACATCTTTACAGCGGAGATTAGCGATACGTACTTTATCGGTGGTGACAAAGCTTATATTCCGGGCTAATTTTTCCGGTTTCAATGATGCTATGTTTTTTCCTTGCAGAGTAATCTCTCCTGATTGAGGCTTTTCCAGCCCCATCATAGCACGGAGCAGGGTGCTCTTTCCCGTTCCGTTACGTCCTAACAGGGCAACGAGTTGTCCGCCTGTGATTCGGGCGTTTACCGTTTTCAACAGCGTGCGCTGTCCGTATCCTAATGTCAGTTCCTTAAGTTCAATCATTTGAATCCATGCAAGTTTTTAGCTATTACCCATAAAATGACCGGAACACCGAGCAAGGCGGTGATACAGTTCACCGGAAGCAGGAATTTCTTGGCGATGATGTCGCAAAGAAGCATGCTGATAAGTCCCGTCAGCATAGTGCCGGGGACAAGTATCCGGTGGTCGGCGTTGTTGAACAGCAACCGTGTGACATGCGGCACTGCCAACCCGATAAAACCTACCGGGCCGCAGAATGCGGTCACCGTTCCTGTCAGCAGCGCGGTGGAGATGAAGATGAGTGTACGTGAACGCTTGATGTTCATTCCCATTGTCCGTGCATAGTTTTCTCCAAGAAGCAACAGGTTCAACGGTTTGATGCAGACTATGGAAATGAGCAGTCCCAGGCATAACATAGGCGTCATGATTCCCAGTTGGGTAGTGGTGATGTGTCCGAGAGAACCCATTGACCAAAGCGTGAACATTTTCAACTGTTCGGCAGAACTCAGATATTGCAGTATCTGGATAATGGCGCCTGCCACATAACCTATCATGACTCCCATAATCAATACACCGAGGATATTTTTTACTTTCCGGCTGATAACGGCTACTCCCAGTAAAATGACAGCCGTTCCTATCCAACCGGAACCGACGATGCCCAATGACTGGAGCAGTGGAAATTCAGACCAGCAGAGCAGTGGAGCTCCCAGTATAAACAAGGCAACCCCTAATCCTGCACCGGAACTTACTCCCAGCAAATAGGGATCCGCCAATGGGTTTTGGAAAACTGTCTGCATCTGCAAACCGCTTATCGAAAGTCCCGCACCCGCCACCAAAGCGGTCAACGCTTGGGGAAGACGGGATTTCAATATAATATTCTGCCATGCCACCGGATCTCCCTCGCCTCCCGTCAAGATATTCCAAACCGCACGAAACGGGATGGCCACTGAACCCAGCAACAAGTTTAACAACAAGAACACGAGAATGGAAATCGTGATCGCAAAAACGAGTATCGTGTACTTACCTCTCTTCATCGGCTCACTTTTTTAAAATATCATAATACACCGGTTCATGATCAGGAAGGATTTCCGGGTGGAACACCCGTATCATATCCGCCAGCACGACTTCCGGTTCGGCAGGCATACTCTCGTAGAACGGTTTTTCCCGCATATTACAATAGACCACGTGTTTTTCCTTGAACGCCTTGAAGTCC
>OHJO01000869.1_pt1 | contig 13759 bp, 10 predicted proteins | sample 1568561 | NCBI WGS metagenome assembly OHJO01 (sample SAMEA3879556, study PRJEB24766) | human gut metagenome | biome: human-associated habitat; feature: feces | place: USA | collected 1985/1987
TCCAGTAGATGCGCTGAGCGTTCTGAGCCATTTCGAGCTCGGAGACGGAAACGCCGCAGGCGTTAACAGCCTTGGAAGGAGCGACGGTGAGGTGCTTCTGGCTCATCAGGAAGGCCAGAGCATCGTTGGTGGTGGGCATGTTGCCGACCTCGATGTAGTAGGGAACACCGGACTCAGCGATCTTCTTGGCCCACTCCATGTTGACATCGTTCTGGGTAGCGGCGGGCATGTAGACGTCGACGTCCTTGACGCCCCAGCACTTCTGACCCTCAACGAACTCAACGCCGAACTTGTCAGCATAGGGCTTGCAGTGCATCGGATCCTTGGCGCGCATCTCGAGGATGAAGTTGAGCTTCTCTTCGCCGCAGACGCCGTCGGGATCGTGGATGTAGCCATCGGGGCCGGCGAAGTAGGTGACCTTACCGCCGAGCTCGTCGATCTTCTTCATGATGCCCCAGCCCACATTGCCGTAGCCGGACATGGCGACACGGATGCCCTTGACTTCCTTGCTGTCGTGCTTGAGGACTTCGCGCAGATAATAGACAGCGCCGAAACCGGTAGCCTCGGGACGGAGGATGGAACCGCCGGTCTTGATGTCCTTACCGGACATAGCACCGAACTCGGCAGCGCCGACGATGCGGCGATACTGACCGTACAGGTAACCGACCTCGCGGCCGCCGACACCAACGTCACCAGCGGGGCAGTCGATGTCCTGACCGATGTGACGATGGAACTCGGTCATGAAGGCCTGGCAGAAGCGCATGACTTCGCCGTCGGACTTGCCAATGGGGGAGAAGTCGGAGCCACCCTTAGCGCCGCCGATGGGCAGGCAGGTCATGGCATCCTTGAAGATCTGCTCGAAGCCGAGGAACTTGATGATGGAGAGGTTGACGTTGGAAGCGAAACGCAGGCCGCCCTTGTAGGGGCCGAGGGCCGCGTTGTACTGCACGCGGTAACCACGGTTGACGTGATACTGAAGGTTATCGTCCATCCAAACGACACGGAACTCGATGGTGCGCTCGGGCTCGACCATACGCTCGAGCAGGCAGGCCTTCTCGTACTCGGGGTGGGCGTCGATGACCGGCTCGATGGAAGTCAGGACTTCTTCGACGGTCTGCAGGAATTCGGGCTCATTCGCGTTCTTGGCCTTGGTTTCGGCAAGAACTCTCTCAATGTAAGCGTTCATGATAAGTAGCCTCCTCTAAAATTACCCTGAGAATCAGGGCTTGATGGTTCAGCCATCTTGTCTATGAGTTTATCACCAAAGGAAAAAATTCTCAAGCAAAACGCTATTGGCGCTGTGCAAGAAATTCTTTCTGACTTTTTGTGCATTTGGCAGAAAAATGGACAAAAAACTTTAACTTTTTTAATAAAACATATTAAATCACTGCAAGCTGTCTTTCAAAGTGGCCATTTTATCGAGAAAAACTGGTCACAATCTTGCATTTTTGTGCAATGCATTCCAAAAAGAGATAGGGGTGTCGCCACCCCTATCAAAATTTGTAATAGAAAGTGCTTTGCCGCCGCTTTACGGCATTTCCTGTGCGTTTTCAACGGGAGCCGCGCTGTCCTCAGTCGAAACGCTCGTTTCTACGGGCGGTGCGCTCTGGGCGCTGCCATCCAGCAGCTCGACGTCGGACGCTTCGATCCAGTTTTCCGTGACGTAGCCGTCGCGGTAGTAGACGCACACGCGGTCGCCGACGTTCAGCAGCGGCGCATAGGCGACCTCAGCCGCGCTCATGCGCACGGAGAAGGCGCTCTCGCCGTCAAAGCGCAGGAAGTAGATGCTGTTGCCATCTACGACCGCCGTGCGGATCTCGGCGATCGTGCCCTCGACGCTCTTATAATCGCTCGGCGTGACGTCGATGGAGCCCTGATCGTCGGAGATGAGGTTATTTTTGAGCAGCATTTGACGATAGTTCGCCTCGCAGTCGGCGAGCGTCGCGCCGGTGGCGACGATCTGGTACTGGTTGACATTGACCATCGCGTACATCTTGACGAGCTCGCTCGCGTCCTTGAGCGCCATGAAGTACGTCGGCTGCTCGGCGACGTTCAAAAGCAGCGGGAACGTCGCGTTGTAGCGCAGATTCTGCACCTGACCCTCGGCACTGTCCATGGCGCTGTACTCTGTCGCGCCTGCGCAGGGATAGTACTTTGTCTCCTTTGTGCGCTGGTTGGAGAGCAGGAAGCCGATGTTGCTCTCGTCGCCGCCGACGCTCGTCACACCCGTGTAGAGGTAAACGTCGTCACCTTCAGCAAGGTAGTTGTAGCCGTCGGTCGTGACGGTCACGTCGCGCTGGCCGAAGATGGAGTTCCAGAAGCCGTTGTGATACTGGCCATAGTAGTCATACTGCTCGATGATGAGCTCGGCAGAGTAGACGTGGTCGACCCACGCGGGCGGCTCTTCATAGTATTCGCTCTCGCCCGTGACGGCGTTGACGAGCACCGCGCCGTGGTTGTCCGTGCCGCCGAACAGGCCGATGGTCTTTTCCTTCTTGGCGCAGACCCAGTAGGGCGTGCCGTCCTCGTCGATCTCAAAGACCGGTTCTTCAAACATATAGGTCGGGTACGCGAAGCGCAGATGGCGGTAGAGGTTGCGGGAGAAGTGCTCGGCGGTCGTGTACTTCATGCCCTCGTCAAGGCGCACGACCTCGACATTCTGCGTGACCATGTCGATGATGATGATAAGGTAGGCGGGCAGCCCCTCCGAGCGGTTGTTGAACCACTTGATGATGTCGCCGTAGCGCAGCGGCGTGACGCGCACGGGGCGGCCATGGTAGTTGATCTGCGTGTAGTTTTCCGCGACCTCGAACTGCGAGACCATGTCTGCCAGTTCGCCGAGCTTGCGGTCGCCGAGCTTTTCAGCGCTGTCGCGGTCGAGCATCGGGATGCGGTCATACGAGACCTCTTCAATTTCGCTTGCAAAGCTGCCGCTCTCGATCGGTAGCAGCGCCTGATAGTCCTTGGCTTGCAGCACGACCCACGACGTCAGCGCGCCGACGAGCGCTGTGACGATGAGCGCCGCCACGACAAAGAAGGGCACCGTGCACTGCTTTTTGACGAACGTGAAGTAGCCCTTGGCCCCCGTGCCCTGAAAGCCGGAGGTGAAGAGCGCGCAGATGCAGTACGTGACGCAAAGCAGCAGCACGAAACCGTAGAACTCTTCGGCATGCAGGTTGATGGCGGGCATCTGCACGTAGAAGAAGACTGCGCCGACAAGCAGCGTGACGAGCGTGTTGACCGCGATGCGGCCGCCCTTGCTGCCGATCGACTTGCGGGGCTTGCGCTCCTTTTTGGGCTTGGGCGCGGCGTTCGGGTCGAACTGAAAGCCGCCGGCGTCCGAGCCGGAAAATTTAATGTCCATAGAATATTTCCTTCCTGATGAAATGGGAACGGTGCTTATTCTTATAGTATACCGTGATTGCCCCATAAAAACAAGGGCAGGGCAAAAATCGTACATCGGCGGCTTGAATAGTGAAAATGCGAGAGCGGAAAAGAGATTGTGCATATCACACGGAAAAAGTGGTCGATGGGTTGTATACAGTGGCTAAAAATGCAATTTGCCGCAACTTCGACTTGCTATTTTCACTTTGCCTCGTTATCATGGCGGTAGAGCGGCATGCGCGTGCCGCCCAATATCGAACGAAGGAGAATTTGTATGAAAAGATTGTCTCTGAAAGCAACGTCCCTGATCCTGGCACTTGTTCTCGCGCTCAGTCTCTCCGTCACCGCCTTCGCAGATGATAACGCCGCTTCGATGACCCGCGCCGAAGTGACGCAGGAGGTCATCAAGAACATGGGCCTCGCCGCACAGGCGGAAGCGAGCGCCAAGGATGCGAGCGCATTCAAGGATGTTGCCGAGGGCAGCAAGTTTGAAGGCGCGATCAACCTCGCCTACTCCAAGGGCATTGTCAACGGCGTCAGCAAGGACGCATTTGCGCCCGACGCAGCCGTTACGCAGTTGGAAGCGGCCGCGATGATCCTGCGCAGCACAGGTCTGGACAAGGCGCTGCTGAAGGATTGGCCCGCGGACTATGACGATATGGCCGTCTGGTCCGGCCTGATGGACGGCCTGACCTACGAGGCGTCCAAGCCCGTGACGACGGCGATGCTCGAGCAGATGCTCAAGAATGCCGCGGCGATCGCGGACAAGCCGGTCATCGGCATCAGCTGGTCCTACAACGGCCAGAATTACGACTCCCACAAGACGATCTTCAAGACCGTCGGTGCCATCCCCGTCGAGCTCAATCAGGTGACGAGCACGGCCGTGAAGTACGATGCCGAGGGTAAGATCGAGTCCGCGTATCTCGAAGAGAGCGGCATGCTCAAGCAGGAATACGCCGACAAGGTAAAGGAGAAGGATCTCACGACCAGCAACGTCGGCGCTGTGATGCAGGCCATCGACGGTGTGTTCTTCACCGGCGGCGAGGATGTGAGCCCGTCCCTGTTCAAGGTCCCCGAGAAGGAAAAGAACGAGGGCGAAGAGATCAACGCTACGCGCGATATCTCCGACTACATGCTCATGGCCTACTGCCTTGAAAAAGACGTGCCGACGTTCGCGGTCTGCCGCGGCGAGCAGGTGATGTCCATCGTCTCCGGCTGCACGTTCATCCAGGATATCCCCAACTACTATAAGGAGCAGGGCGCGACTCGCACAGAATGCCCGTCGGCGCGCCTGACCGCACCTATGCCCGCCACGATGTGGTCATCAACAAGGACGCCTCCAAGTGGCTCTACAAGATCGTCGGCTCCACGGAGCTGAAGAACGTTTCCTCCTGGCACCACCAGGCGGTCCACGGCGTTGAGGGCACGAACCTCACCGTCGTCAGCACGGCGACGATCGACGGTGTGGAGATCATCGAGGCGGTCGAGCGTCAGGATAAGACGTTCTGCCTCGGCGTGCAGTTCCACCCCGAGAATGACTGCAAGTTCGTGCTCTACACCAAGACCCCCGAAAAGGCCCTGTGCGACTATGAGACCTGCCTGAACTTCTTCGAGATGCTGGTCGAGTACGCGGGCAAGTAAGGACACGTACCGTACAACAGAATGCATAGAAAAAAGGTCCCGTCCGAAGACGGGACCTTTTTGATGTATTGTAATTGTTTATGACGCCTTCTGTGCTTTCAGGATGGCGACGGCTTCACGGGCGGAGGCACCGGCGTCCTCGGCGTAGTAATCCGCGCCGATCTCGTCGCAGAAGCTCTGGCTGATGGGCGCGCCGCCGACCATGACCTTGATCTGATCCTGCAAGCCACGCTCGTGGACGAGCTTGACGACCTCGCGCATTTCCTCCATCGTGGTGGTCAGCAGCGACGAGCAGGCAATCACGCCGCAGTGATTCTCCACGGCGGTGCTGACGAACTGCTCCGCCGACGTGTCTACGCCGAGGTCAAAGACCTCGATGCCGCTGCCCTCCATCATGATGCGGACGAGATTCTTGCCGATGTCGTGCATGTCGCCCTTCACGGTGCCGAGGCACACGCGGCCGACGGGCTCGGTGCCCTCGCCGACCATCAGGGGCTTCAGAAGCTCCGTGGCGGCGGACATGCAGCGCGCGGCCATGAGCATTTCGGGCACAAACGCGCGGTTGGCGGAGAACGCCTCGCCGAGGCGGTTCATGCCGACGATCATCCCTCGTGAGAGAATGTCACTCGGCCCGCAGCCCTCGTCGAGTGCCTGCTGGCAGAGGGTGAGCAGCTTTTTCTGCTGGCCGCGCTCGAGCGCGCGGGCGATGTTCTCGAACACATCGGCGGATTCCTGTGCGGAGGCCGCGGCCTGCACCACCTCGGCCTTTGCGGCACCGATCTCACGCTTCGGCACGGCGGGGAGCGGCGTGACGGGGATGTGCAGCCCCGCGTTGTACTCGTTCACGGCCTGATTGAGGTACTGATCCACGTGCGGGAAGACCGTACCGGCAAGGCCATAGGTGATCGAGGGGATGAAGTGCCCGCCGGGGCAGCAGCGCGCGAGCGTGTCTCTTGCGTAGGCGAGAATTTCATCGGGCTGCGCGTCCGCGCGGTCGATGGCCGCGCCAAAGCCGCCCATGAGCGTGAGCTTGCCGTTCAGGTGGCGCTGGAGGGCGGGAATGTCGTTCTCCGGCAGCGTGCCCTGCCAGACCTGAATGCCGATCTCGGCCATGTCGTCCACGATGGGGATGAGGTACGAGTCGGCGTGGTGGATGGCGATGACGCCGCGCGAGCGGATGTAGCCATAAAAGCGGCGGTAGGGCTCCTTGAAAAACTCGCGCCACATGTCGGGCTTCATAAAGAGGGCGTTTTTCGTGCCCCAGTCATCGTGGGAGAAGATGACATCGGGCTGCAGGCCGTCGATCAGGCGGCGGACATAATCGAGGCGGTACTGCGTGATCGTCTCGATGAGCTCGTGCATCTCGTCGGGATGCTCGTAGAGCGCGGTCAGCGTATCTTCAAAGCCCATGAGGAAGTGGCACTGCTCAAAAATGCCTGTGCCCATGAAACCGGCGAGGAGCTTGCCCTCGGCGTCCGCGGCGGCGCGCGAGCGCGTGCGGCACTCCTCCCAGCCCTCGGAGCAGACGCTCAGGTCGGGGACATGGACGGTGTCCTTCCAGTGCGTCACATCGGGACAGACCGTCAGCTCCAGTGTGTGGACGGGGATGGGACCGGGCGCATCTTCGGGGAAGCTGATGGTCGTGCCCCAGCGGTCCTTGCTCACGGTGCCGCGCTTGCGGTTGCCGCGAAGATAGGTGTTGATGGGGTCCGTCAGGCACATGTGCAGCGCTTCATACTGGCAGAGCTGACGCTCGGGCTGGCCGTCGGGCTTGATGAGTTCAAGAAAAATTCCTTTCGGGGTAGACATGGGGAAGATCTCCTTTATCAATACAGCACGCAGGCTGTGTAGGTCAAAGTGCGGGGACCATAGTTGTAATCGAGGTTCGAGCGGATGCAGACATCGCTGACGAACAGCCCGTAGGCCTCCATCGAAGAAAGCCTCTGCTTGGGATGTCGACAGGGACGGTCCGGATAGGTGCAGGTATGGCAGAGCGTGCATGTGCCCGCCGTCAACGGCAGACAGTGAGGGAATAAGAGCCGCGCCTGACGGGCAAAGGTCAAAAAGCGCTTTTTGTGCACCTCCGAAAGCGCCGTCATGCCGGTGTAATCAAATTCATCCTCGAGCTGCGCGGTGCTCTGGACCAAAATCCCCTGTGAATAGCGCTTGATTTGCGCCCTTGCCTGCTCGAGTGTGCTGCAGGTGGGCGGGCAGCTCCAGCTTTTGCCGTAGCGGCCGCAGCGGTCAGCTTTGCACATGTCGCGAACGGCTTCGAGCGGATCGAGTGCATCCATATTCACTGCTGCGCACTGGGAAAAGCCGACCTCGCGGGCGAGGGTGAGAAGGTCTGTCATAAGCAATGCCTCTTGACAAGGGAATTTATTTCTGCATAAAATACTATTTATACATTATTTATCTATTATATGGGTGGGGGAAGCTCGTGTCAAGCATTCAAGTTCAGCAGGGGGCGAAAATCACGCCGGTCCCGTTCGAAGCAGGGGAGACGCTGCTCTTCGCGCTGCGGCGGGCGGGATATTCCATCCCCGCAGCCTGCGGCGGCAAGGGCCGCTGCGGCAAATGCCGCGTGAAGGTGAACGGTGTGCCGCGCCTTGCCTGTAAGACGAAAGCGCAGGACGGCGATTGGATCGACCTGCCCGAGACGATGCGCGGCGTCATCCTGACGGACACGCTCACACTGCCAAAGGCGCAGGCGGGCCGCTCGGGCCTTGGCGCGGCAGTCGACCTCGGTACGACGACGGTGGCGCTGCGGCTCTTCGACCGCGCAGACGGAAAGCTGCTCGCGCAGGCTCAGGACTGGAACGCGCAGGCGCCCTACGGCGCGGACGTTATCAGCCGCATCCAGCACACGATGGAAGCGTCCGACGGGCTCGGCGAGCTGTCGCGCTGTATCCGCGCGCAGACCGAGACGCTTTTAGGACAAACACTTTCCGCCGCCGGACGGAAGACGGATGAAGTCAAGGAGCTCATCATTGCGGGCAATACCGTGATGCAGCACCTTTTCGACGGGCGCGAGGTCGCGTCCATCGCCCGCGCGCCGTTTCAGCCGGAAACGTTGTTTGAAGACGGCGTGGGCAAGCCGCTTTCGGGCATTCCCGTGCGATTTGCCCCGTGCGTCGCGGGCTATGTCGGCGGCGACATCACGGCGGGACTGTTGGCAGACGGGCTTTTCGCGCAGCCGGAATTGCGGCTGTTTCTCGATATCGGCACGAACGGCGAAATGGCGCTGGGAAATGAGAGTGGTGCGCTCTGCTGCGCGGTCGCCTCGGGCCCAGCGTTTGAGGGCGCGGGCATCAGCTGCGGCATGCCGGGCATCACGGGCGCGGTGAGCCATGTGAGCTATGACAGGGGCTTCCTCTGCGACATCGTCGGCGGGGGCGAGGCGAAGGGCATCTGCGGCTCGGGATTGGTCGACCTCGTCGCCGTGCTTTTGGACCGCGGCGTGATCGACGAGAGCGGGCGGCTTCTGCCGCCGCAGGACGCGCCGGAGGACATGCGCCGCTATCTGACCGAGGACGGTCAGGGCAACGGCGTCTTCCACCTGACGAAGGCCGTCAGCCTGACGGCGCGCGACGTGCGCAACCTGCAGCTCGCCAAGGCGGCGGTGGCAGGCGGTATTCGGGTGCTGCTTGAGCAGCGCGGCGTGACGGCGGACGACATTGCGAGTGTAGAGCTCGCGGGCGGGTTTGGCAACTATCTCTCGCCCGAGAGTGCGGTGCGCATCGGCATGCTGCCGCGCGCGTGCCTTAGTAAAATCAGGCCGCTTGGCAACACGGCGCTCGCGGGCGCTTCGATGCTGGCGCTCGACGGGGAAAACTGGCGAAAGCTCGCGGAAATTCCGCGAAAGTGCCGCTACCTCGAGCTTTCCGGACGCGACGACTTTTCCCGCGCGTTTACCGATCATTTGACATTTTGAAAACCATTTCGAACAGGAATTTTTAATGGAGGAATACCCTATGGAAATGCAGTTTCCCGTGATTTTGGACGGCGCGACCGGCACAGAGTTCCAAAAGCGCGGCTTCACCGGCGACATGAGCGCCGAGCAGTGGGTGCTCGAGCATCCCGAGAGCATCCTTGAAATTCAGCGCAAGTATGTGGCGAGCGGCTCGAATGTGCTCTACGCGCCGACGTTCGGCGGCAACCGCCAGAAGCTCGAAGAGCGCAGCATCTTCAACCGCACGGAGGAGATGAACAAAGCGCTCGCGCAGCTCTCGAAGCAGGCAGCGGACGGAAAAGCATGGGTCGCGGGCGATATCGCGCCCACGGGCCGCTTTTTAGCCCCCCTTGGCGACGCGTCGTTTGAAGAGCTTGTCGACATTTACACCGAGCAGGCGGCGGGCCTTGAGCAGGCGGGCGTTGACCTCTACGTCATCGAAACGATGATGACGCTGACCGATGCGCGTGCGGCGGTTCTGGCGATCCGCAGCATGAGCAAAAAGCCCATCCTTGTGTCCTTTACCTGCGATGAGAGCGGCAAGATCCTCTCCGGTACGGACGTGGTTGCGGCGCTTTCCGTGATGGAGGGCATGGGCGTGAGCGCATTCGGCCTGAACTGCTCGGCAGGCCCCGAGCAGATGTTGCCGCAGCTCCAACGCCTGCATAAATACGCGCGCGTGCCGCTGATCGCCAAGCCCAACGCCGGCATGCCGGAGATCGTGAACGGCGAGGCCGTGTACAACTGCCCGCCGGAGGAATTTGTCGCGCTGGTGCCCGAGATGCTCAAGGCAGGTGCGGCCCTCTTCGGCGGCTGCTGCGGCACGACGGAGGAGTACATCGCCGCGCTGAAAGCAGCGCTCAAGGACGCGGAATACGTTCGCCCCGCACCGGGATGCCTCGACCTTCTTCCCGCAGCAACGGAGAAGGGAGCCTTCTTCCTGCCCGCCGATGCGACGCACGGCGCGGTGCTGACCGCGGACGGCGATTTGGAGGACAAGCTCTCCGACGCGATGGATGACGAATGGCCGATGGTCGCGCTGAAGCTCGCGTCCTGGGCAGATGTCGACGCGCTGGCGGACTACCAGTACATGATCAGAAAGCCGCTGTGCCTTATCTGCGACGACGCGGAGCTTTTGGAAGCGGGCCTGCGCGCCTATCAGGGAAGAGCCTTGTACGAGGGGAATCTCACCGAAGATACCCTTGCGCCGCTGGTCGAAAAATACGGTCTGCTGGTGTAAAAAGAGAAAAAGAAGAACGGGACGGAAATGAACATTTCCGTCCCGTTCTCTATATAGTAAAGCGCGTCACGCCGCGGCGCCGCCAGTGCTGACGATGCGGAAATACGCATTCGATGTCAGGCGGTACATCGCGCAGTAGAGCAGCGCGAAAAGAAGCAGCGCCGCGCCGGTCACGCCGAGAAACAGCGTGAGGTTCTGGATGCCGAACAGCTGCATGATCTGCCAGACCATCGGCTGGGCGAAGGCGAGGTGCAGCGCCGCCGCGGCAAGCGGCAGCAGGAAAATGAGCAGCATTTGCGCGTTCACGCTCTCACGGATGTCGCGCTTGGTCATGCCCACGCGCTGCATGATGGCAAAGCGCGAGGCATCCTCATACCCCTCCACGACCTGTTTGTAGTAGAGCATTAGAAGCGTTGCGAACAGAAACAGCACACTTAAAAGAATGCCGAGGAAGAAGAGACTGCCGTAGAGGGAGAAAAATTCCGCACGGACGTCCGCCATTTCCGTGGGATGCCAGTGGTTCTGGACGGCAAGCGTGTTGATCGCGTCCTCCGCGCCAAAATAGAGGCTCGCCGTCGAGGCAAGCATCACCAGCACCATCGTCGAGAGAATGCAAATGGAGGCGAGGCCTGCGCCGTTTCGCTTCATGCGGTAGGTGAGCGACGAGAGGGAGACGAAGTTGCGCTTTTTGTAGTAGAACTTCTCGTCCTTCTGGAGCGTTTTGCAGAGCGTCACACTGCCGGAGATGAAGAGAAGATACGTCGATAGAATGACCATGATGACCGCGAGGAAGAAGAGCAGCATCGCCTGTACGGGGTCGTTGATGGTCGCGGCGATGTAGTACGCGCCGAGCAGCAGCGCAAGACCGGGGATGACGAGCAGCCATTGCGACTTCGGCGGCTTTTCGCCGACGTTTTCGCTCTTCAAAAGCGCCGCGCCCTGCGCATGGCGCAGCGACAGCACACCGCGCACATAGAGCAGCGCGAAGATGGCGATGAACGTGATGGCGCACTGCTTGATGGCGGCAAGGCTCACGGTGAAAGCCGCGGCGGGGAGAGATAAAAGCCGCAGCAGTGCGGACTGCGAGACATAGGAGAGCAGCAGGCCGAGGCCAAGCCCCGCGATCAGCGTGAACGCCGCGGCCAGAAGTGTCTCCCAGAAGAGAATGGCGCTGAGTGCGCCGCGGTCCATGCCGAGCACGCTGTAAAGGCCGAATTCCTTCTTGCGGCGACGCAGGAGAAAGCTGTTCGTGTAGAAGAGAAACAGCGCGATGAACACCGATACGACGAACGAGCCGAGGCTCATCGTCATCGCGACCGCAGAGGTGCCGGAGCCGTTCACCTTGCCATTGACCGTATAGAGCGCGGGGGTGACGGCGAGGTACGCAATGACATACAGCATCGCTGCCATGAACGCGCAGGAGAGAAGATAGGGCACATAGAGCCTTGCGTTCTTTTTGATACCCATCCACGCAAGACGGGGGTAAAAGGTGGGCTTCATGCGCACTCGCCTCCCGTCTGCTGCTGCGTGAGCGCATCGGTGATACGCTGGTAGAACTGGGAATCCGTGTCCTTGCCGCGCTTTAACTCGAGCGAGACCTCGCCGTCGCGCAGGAACAGCACGCGCGAGGAGCAGCTCGCCGCGCGCACAGAGTGCGTGACCATCACGATGGTCTGGCCAGAGGCGTTGATCTCGCCGAAGAGCTTCAAGAGCTCGTCGGTCGAGCGGGAGTCGAGCGCGCCGGTCGGCTCGTCGGCCAGCAAGATCTGCGGGCGGGTGATGAGCGCGCGGGCGACGGCGGCGCGCTGCTTTTGTCCGCCGGAGACCTCGTAGGGGTACTTTTTGAGCAGCGTCTCGATGCCGAGGTCGTAGGCGAGCGGTGAGAGCCGGTCGCGCATCTCCGTGCGCGATTTGCCCGCGAGCACGAGCGGCAGGCAGATGTTATCCTCGAGCGAAAACGTGTCGAGCAGGCTGAAGTCCTGAAACACAAAGCCCAGATTGTCGCGGCGGAAGGCTGCGGCGGTCTCCTCGGGGATCTCGGAGAGGTTCTTGCCGCCGAGCAGCACCGTGCCGCCGGTCGGCTTGTCGAGCGCGGCGAGGATGTTCAGTAGCGTCGTTTTGCCGCTGCCGCTCTCGCCCATGATGGCGACGTATTCGCCGGATTCGACGGTGAAGTTGACATTTTTGAGCGCCTGGACCTTGCTGCCGCCAAAGCGCGTGGTGTAGGTCTTTTGAAGACCGGAAACAGTCAGGATTTGCATGAGATGACTCCTTTCAAACGAGTGAGTTAGAAGATGACGGTTGACATAACTTTTTGCTTTCGAAAAATTCTGCCGAAAAAAGGGCGCAAAAAAGCAGCCGGAAAAGCGGAGGCCTTTCGCGGCTGCTTTTTCGAAAACGCGTTACTCGAGATTCAGTTTTTTCGTCGTGAAGTACCACGTCACGGCGTAGCCGATCGCGCAGAAGAGAAGTTCGCCGAGCATGCCCCAGAGGAGCAGCAACTCGACGCCTGTGGGCAGGTTGTTGGCGTCCAGTGAGATCCATGTATCAGAGAAAGTCTGGATGAACAGGCCAATCATGGCGATGGCGGTGAACTGCGCAAGCTGGAAGAACACGAGAATCAGGATGACCGTCCACAGCTCCTTGCGCTTATTGAAGCTGTAACCGATGGAATAGGCGGCGTAGACCACGAGCTCGGCGGCAGAAACGGCAAAGACGAAATTGCAGAAAAGCTCAATCTCCCGTTGGGAACCGTAAAGAGCAGGATCTTCTTTACACGCCAAAAGCTACAGGAAGAATTGAAAGATTTCAGATAACCATATTATATGACCTAAACCGACAACTAATCAATTTCCATATAATTTTTAGTGTAATTTTTTAGCTGCATTAATTCAGGAGCAAGAGGAAGAAACTTCCACACTTGCTCCTTTTTTTTAGTTTATTATCGTTCGGCTTCAAAAACGCTGTAAGCCGAAGCGAAAAGTAATTCGCTCCCCAATCAGCCATAAAAATAGCGAATTTTCAAAAAATGCAGTATCTTTTTCTGGTAAATCACATTCAACCGGCAAAGCTGCTTGTACTCTGTATTTTTCCCGCCCCTTCGCCGGTTTCACCTTCCTTGCTCAAACATCCTATTCATAGGTAATCCAGGGCAAAGGAAAGTTTCTGCTCCCTATGCTCCGTGCAAATGTCTTCTAAGGGCCGTACATACGTTCCATAAACCTCAAGTATACGGATATCCCCATACGCCAATCAGTATCCGCAAACAAGTATTTCCGGACATAGCATACTCTACAACACATTTAACCATTTTTTACAGGGGCATTATCATCTTTTGCCAAATGTTTCCTTATATTTGAACAACAAACATGGAAGATTATTCCAAATATGGAAAAAGCAGAAGAGAACTACAAGGTTCCGAATCTCGAAAAAGGGATCGCTGTACTTGAGTACTTGTCGCTTCACACCCAGGGTGAGACGCTTCAGGATATCAAGTCCGCCCTTGATATTTCACAGACTACGGCCTACCGTATTTTAAATAC
>OHJO01000872.1_pt1 | contig 13682 bp, 8 predicted proteins | sample 1568561 | NCBI WGS metagenome assembly OHJO01 (sample SAMEA3879556, study PRJEB24766) | human gut metagenome | biome: human-associated habitat; feature: feces | place: USA | collected 1985/1987
AGATATATTATATAATATACTGCCCTTGCTTCGCTTGACCGCTAATCTTATCAATAGATTTTTGCACATCTGTAATACAAATATAACACCCCATTTCTGGGGTGTCAATTTAGTAGTACCCTCTTGACCTCTTACACCCTTTTACATACCACCTTATCAGCACATAAACGATATGTACCAGTATCAGCAGTAAAAGAAGATTGATAGGGATTACCACCCTTATAGGCTCTGCAAAGTACACCGATACTGCAAGGCTTATGAGGAATACGGCAAGGCTCATGGTGTCCGCATAGTCCTCTGTGTAGAACTCAAACACCTTGCTTGCTCCAAGGAAGATAAGAAAGCCCACACCGATAGCAATACCGCCCACAAAGACGATTAAAAGAAGATAATGCACTATGGTAGCCACTACTGGCTGTGGTATCTTATCTCCCAGTTGTGAAGCCCACTGACCGCCTTTAAGAAGCAACTGGAACGCATTCACAATGAACTGCCATATAACCATGAAAAAGGTCTTAAAATCGCTTACAAAGGCTTCTGAACGTACTGCTGTGAATACTGTGGTAAGCACTCCATACAGTAGCAGACCTAACAGAAAGCTGTCATAGCTCGCTGTCTGGGCTTTGAACTTCCTGTCAAGCTCTTTCTTCTGGTCCAGATACTTCGCTGTTGCTCTCTGCTCTATATCTTCGCTTATGCTCTGCCTTTCGGATTTAAGGCTTGCCGACTGCTTGGCAGCTTCTCCGATTCTGCGGTCAAGCTCTCTGCCCTTGGCTTCATATTCCCTTTTAACGCTCGATACCGTAGCTTCGGCTTCTTGCTCTGCGTTGAGCTTGTCTTGCTTCAGCTTCTCGTTTTGCTTCTTCAGCTCTGCGTTGAGCTTCAGCACGTTGTCTGCTTCGTTCAGCTTCTCTATTTGCTCGGTCTGCTCCGCTATTCTCTTCCCTTGTTCGGCTACTGTCGATACCAGCTCTTGCTTCTCGGATAAGAGTTTCTGTATCTGTATCTCCGATTTCTCGGCTTGGTTCTTCCATTCCTCGGCTTGGCTTATGGCTTCGGAGGCTTGCAAGCCTTTCTTCTGCAAGGTCTTTTTGAGGTTCAGTTGTTCTTCCAGTAGTTTCCGTTCCTGGTCTTTTGCCCTGGTCTGTTCCTGGTCTGCCCTGGCTTTCCATTCCTCGGCTTGGCTGATAGCTTCGGAGATTTGAGAGTCTTTCTTCTGTGACTGCTGTGTTATCTGGCTGATATGCCTTTCCAGTTCTGCTATCTTCTGCGACTGCTGTTCTATCAAGTAGCTGTCTTGCTCTTGCTCTTTCATCAGCTCCGCTATTCTCTGCGACTGCTGTTCTATCAAGCTGTTGTCTTGCACGCTCTGTTGTGGCTGTTCGCTCTGCTTCTCTGCGTGCATTGATTTCAAACCCATGCTCTAAGCTCTCCTTTCCAAAGTCCACTGCATAATACTTTTCCAGTTTATTGTTGCGGACTTTACATTGTTTTTCCCCTTGGCTCTGCCTTTCAAGGTCTGTGAATGTGATGTATTTATGGCTGTCTTGCCAGTCCACACCATAGCCCCTTGATTTCATCTGGTCTATGAAGTCCTCTCGGCTTGTGGCTGTTTCTCGGCAGTCCATGACCGCAAGGGCTGTATCTTGCACATAACTTTTCACTTCTCCCTTTTCGGCTTGCTTCAAGAGGTTGTATGTTTCTTTATTCCACGCAACAGTTTCTTCTCTTTCTTCTCCGGAGAATGTCTTTCCCTTTTCCGGAATATGAAGCCCTTGTTGCCGGCTCTGCTCATTGCACCGGTCTTTCAGGTTCTGCAGATCCGCTTTGCTCCACTGCAACTTGTGACCATTCTCATAATTCACGCTGTTCACTATAAAATGGCTGTGAATGTGTCCTCGGTCTATATGAGTGGCAATAAGCACTTCATGCCCTTTCCATGCTTCTGTGTTCTTGGCAAGCTCCACAGCGTTCTTATGGGCTTGCTCTGGTGTGATATGCTCGTCCTCGTGGTAGCTCTGAACGAAGTGCTTATAAGTTCTGCCACCAGTCTTGCCCCACAGCTCCTTGGTGGCTTGCATTTCGTCCTTAACTGTATCTGGTTCACAGTGCAGACCACTGACAAGCTTATCTTCCGTCTTTTCCTCTTTCGTCACATAGTCCAGTGCTTGCCCTATGCCTGCTTTTGAAGAAACTGCTTTAATGACTGCCATATCTCTGTCAGCTCCTTTTGATTTTCCGTTATCAGATTATACGAATAATAGCTGCTGCCATTCAATGCGTGTGCTATCTGATTGAGGTTATTACCTACTCGCTTTAACTCTGGTATAAGTTCCTTAATTCCGTCTGTGTTGACAATATTCGACTGTGTAAGTGCTTCGATGATATACTGCTGTTGGCTCTTTCCAGACTGTTCTACTTTTTCTTTTATCTGTGCAAGTTCTTCCTCTGACACTCTTATGACTATCTGCTTTGGTCTTGTCCTATTCATTGATAAAGTCCTCTCTTTCCTTTACCCACTTCTTAATAAGTTCGATTTCCTCGTCCATGTTCGGCTCTTTCTCTGGCTTCCAGTCCGCTATCATATCTTTCAGTTCTTCCAGTGCTTCTTCTAAGTCTGCCTTATAGCTTTCTAAATCTTCTTTTTCGCTTGCTATATACTCATCAACACTATTGTAACAAGGCACACACTCATAGCTTGTTCTATCATCATTGTACTTGTGGTACACAATGTCTTTCCATTCATCACTCGGCTCTGCTATGTTCTGTTTAGTGATTTCAATGTCGGATTTTATTGTCTCTACGTTTTCCAACATATCCAGATAATGCTCTGGTTCGTACCCCAAATTCAATAAGTGATTCAGCAGTGTAGGCTCTGGGAACATTCCGAACCAACAACGCTCGAACCATTGGTCAGCATAATCTCTTTCATCACTTCCGTTGGAGTAAGTACCGCCAACCAAATCTCCGACAAAATTCTCTATCAGCTCTCCGATTGTCAGACCATGCTCCCCACACTTTCTCGCCAGTCTGTCACAATCTGCGTCCGACAATTTCACTGTGATTTTTCTCTCTCTGATTGTCTCAATTTCTTTCTGCTGTTCCTCGCCCCAACTCATGCTTTTACCTCTCTTTCTTCTTGGCTATCACTCAACAATTTACCGCATATCTGCGGTCACTAAAAGGGGGATTGAAGGGGGGCTTTGCCACCCTCACAAGTTCTAAAGTGTAGCCGTTAGGCTATCACTTTAGGGAACTTGCAATATATCCGCTACACATAATATAGCATAGTGATAGCCACTTGTCAAGCGGATATATTCGTGCGTGGATTTCGCCAGAAATACAGTGGAGCTTACTTCCTCTTGGGTGACTTTGGGAATGGAAAAATGAGATAGTCAAGGGCTTGTTTTTTTCTGTGCTTCCATGAGCTTTCGCTTGCGGATCAGCGAATGGCAGCATAGAAAAAAATTGTCGCAGACAACCCTTTACTTTCTCATTTTGGAATGGACAATCGAACCCATGAGGGAGTAACGGAACGGACGGACAAGCATTTTCCCCTCGGACATTGTAGCCAACAAAAAAGAGTATCAAGGGTAAACTGCACAGTCTTGCGACTGCCCTTGACACTCTTTTTCTTATGGCTCTTGGGTAATTAAGGGGAAATGCCTTAGAGGGCTTCGCCCACGCTCCACCACTTCAATACAGTATGTCGGCTCATGCCAGTATCACGTTCACAGTCCGCCTTTGTTCCAAGAGGGTGGCTTTCTCGCCATTCTTCGACAATCTTCGCCTTGTCTGGTCTCCCTTGTAGAGCCTTGCCCCTATCCTCATTCATTGTTTCAAGGGTAAAACGTGCGATTTTTAAGTGCGTAGCTTGCTTTCTGCCGTTCCTTTTATTCGCTGGCATAGGAATAGCCGATACTCTTTCCGCTTCACTTCGACTATATGTGACATAATTTTCTTGATAAAACTGCATAGCGTCCATTATATCACGCTTAGTAAAACGGTTATGCTCATCATCTGACATATCATCAAGAAACTGCAATAGGGAAAAAGCGTCCGTAAAAAGCTCATCTTCCGGAATATCGCACTTAACGGCATAGGACGCCAAAACGCAAAGGCAGCTGTATCTATGCCCTACAGAAGCTCCCTCTTTTATTTTCCGCAGCCACCAATCATATAAGTCCCTTTTGATATGCCAACGCTCACGGCGCTCCCCTTGCACAATTCGCTTTTCATACCATTCCGGGTACTTTTTGCGTGCTTCTGCAAGGCTTAAATCGCTCTTGTAGTGAAAATCTGTGACCGCCTTGCTCTTATCCATGAGATAACCGTTCAAATACTCAATTGTCACTCTTTCGCCTGTTTCAAAAGCCTTTACCGGGTATCTCTTTCCCAGTTTTGACTGCGTTCCAACCATACGGAATCCCTGAAAAATCCCCTGATACTGAACCTGCTCCCGTTCCGTGAATGTACTTGTATATCGGTTCCAGACTTTCGCAATCAGCTCATACTTGAACTCTCGGAGCTTATCCTGCAAATGCTTATACAAAGGGACCGGCTTTTCCAGCAGATAATATAAATGCAGCCCGTGACCGCTATTGATACAGTAAGTGCATTTCGGAATAATATCATGATTCATTTGATGGAACACATCACGGAGCTGCGGCATCTCCACCCCGTCAAGGTCTATCGCTATCCCATACAGCCACCTTGCATTGGCTGCCGTCCTATTTCTACCGGAATACGCCACAGGAGACATTACGGCAAACTCCGCCCCTTTGACCTCATCGATGACTGACAAATCATCAAATACAATCCGATTCTTTGCCTTATCGTTTTCGACTATAGTTATAATGCCATTTGCTTTTCCGTCCTCAAAATGCCCAGCTCTCTCAAAACTTCCCTCCGGGAAAACAGCCCGATAAAACTCTTTCGGCTTCACTTCCTCAAAAAACTGCCCAAGCCATTCATTTTTCAGCTTATACAACTGCTTTTCAGTCGGTTTTTTTGCCATAAGTCCACCACCTTTCTTCTCCCCTCTAAAACACCTATAGGGGGCTTATATTATCAATATATTTTATTTTACCTTTTTGACCTTTCAAAAAAGGGCTATTTTTCACTCCCTTTCCCCACCCCTAAAAACACCTATAGGGGGCTTATATTATCAATAGATTTTTGCACATCTGTAATACAAATATAACACCCCATTTCTGGGGTGTCAATTTAGTAGTACCCTCTTGACCTCTTACACCCTTTTACATACCACCTTATCAGCACATAAACGATATGTACCAGTATCAGCAGTAAAAGAAGATTGATAGGGATTACCACCCTTATAGGCTCTGCAAAGTACACCGATACTGCAAGGCTTATGAGGAATACGGCAAGGCTCATGGTGTCCGCATAGTCCTCTGTGTAGAACTCAAACACCTTGCTTGCTCCAAGGAAGATAAGAAAGCCCACACCGATAGCAATACCGCCCACAAAGACGATTAAAAGAAGATAATGCACTATGGTAGCCACTACTGGCTGTGGTATCTTATCTCCCAGTTGTGAAGCCCACTGACCGCCTTTAAGAAGCAACTGGAACGCATTCACAATGAACTGCCATATAACCATGAAAAAGGTCTTAAAATCGCTTACAAAGGCTTCTGAACGTACTGCTGTGAATACTGTGGTAAGCACTCCATACAGTAGCAGACCTAACAGAAAGCTGTCATAGCTCGCTGTCTGGGCTTTGAACTTCCTGTCAAGCTCTTTCTTCTGGTCCAGATACTTCGCTGTTGCTCTCTGCTCTATATCTTCGCTTATGCTCTGCCTTTCGGATTTAAGGCTTGCCGACTGCTTGGCAGCTTCTCCGATTCTGCGGTCAAGCTCTCTGCCCTTGGCTTCATATTCCCTTTTAACGCTCGATACCGTAGCTTCGGCTTCTTGCTCTGCGTTGAGCTTGTCTTGCTTCAGCTTCTCGTTTTGCTTCTTCAGCTCTGCGTTGAGCTTCAGCACGTTGTCTGCTTCGTTCAGCTTCTCTATTTGCTCGGTCTGCTCCGCTATTCTCTTCCCTTGTTCGGCTACTGTCGATACCAGCTCTTGCTTCTCGGATAAGAGTTTCTGTATCTGTATCTCCGATTTCTCGGCTTGGTTCTTCCATTCCTCGGCTTGGCTTATGGCTTCGGAGGCTTGCAAGCCTTTCTTCTGCAAGGTCTTTTTGAGGTTCAGTTGTTCTTCCAGTAGTTTCCGTTCCTGGTCTTTTGCCCTGGTCTGTTCCTGGTCTGCCCTGGCTTTCCATTCCTCGGCTTGGCTGATAGCTTCGGAGATTTGAGAGTCTTTCTTCTGTGACTGCTGTGTTATCTGGCTGATATGCCTTTCCAGTTCTGCTATCTTCTGCGACTGCTGTTCTATCAAGTAGCTGTCTTGCTCTTGCTCTTTCATCAGCTCCGCTATTCTCTGCGACTGCTGTTCTATCAAGCTGTTGTCTTGCACGCTCTGTTGTGGCTGTTCGCTCTGCTTCTCTGCGTGCATTGATTTCAAACCCATGCTCTAAGCTCTCCTTTCCAAAGTCCACTGCATAATACTTTTCCAGTTTATTGTTGCGGACTTTACATTGTTTTTCCCCTTGGCTCTGCCTTTCAAGGTCTGTGAATGTGATGTATTTATGGCTGTCTTGCCAGTCCACACCATAGCCCCTTGATTTCATCTGGTCTATGAAGTCCTCTCGGCTTGTGGCTGTTTCTCGGCAGTCCATGACCGCAAGGGCTGTATCTTGCACATAACTTTTCACTTCTCCCTTTTCGGCTTGCTTCAAGAGGTTGTATGTTTCTTTATTCCACGCAACAGTTTCTTCTCTTTCTTCTCCGGAGAATGTCTTTCCCTTTTCCGGAATATGAAGCCCTTGTTGCCGGCTCTGCTCATTGCACCGGTCTTTCAGGTTCTGCAGATCCGCTTTGCTCCACTGCAACTTGTGACCATTCTCATAATTCACGCTGTTCACTATAAAATGGCTGTGAATGTGTCCTCGGTCTATATGAGTGGCAATAAGCACTTCATGCCCTTTCCATGCTTCTGTGTTCTTGGCAAGCTCCACAGCGTTCTTATGGGCTTGCTCTGGTGTGATATGCTCGTCCTCGTGGTAGCTCTGAACGAAGTGCTTATAAGTTCTGCCACCAGTCTTGCCCCACAGCTCCTTGGTGGCTTGCATTTCGTCCTTAACTGTATCTGGTTCACAGTGCAGACCACTGACAAGCTTATCTTCCGTCTTTTCCTCTTTCGTCACATAGTCCAGTGCTTGCCCTATGCCTGCTTTTGAAGAAACTGCTTTAATGACTGCCATATCTCTGTCAGCTCCTTTTGATTTTCCGTTATCAGATTATACGAATAATAGCTGCTGCCATTCAATGCGTGTGCTATCTGATTGAGGTTATTACCTACTCGCTTTAACTCTGGTATAAGTTCCTTAATTCCGTCTGTGTTGACAATATTCGACTGTGTAAGTGCTTCGATGATATACTGCTGTTGGCTCTTTCCAGACTGTTCTACTTTTTCTTTTATCTGTGCAAGTTCTTCCTCTGACACTCTTATGACTATCTGCTTTGGTCTTGTCCTATTCATTGATAAAGTCCTCTCTTTCCTTTACCCACTTCTTAATAAGTTCGATTTCCTCGTCCATGTTCGGCTCTTTCTCTGGCTTCCAGTCCGCTATCATATCTTTCAGTTCTTCCAGTGCTTCTTCTAAGTCTGCCTTATAGCTTTCTAAATCTTCTTTTTCGCTTGCTATATACTCATCAACACTATTGTAACAAGGCACACACTCATAGCTTGTTCTATCATCATTGTACTTGTGGTACACAATGTCTTTCCATTCATCACTCGGCTCTGCTATGTTCTGTTTAGTGATTTCAATGTCGGATTTTATTGTCTCTACGTTTTCCAACATATCCAGATAATGCTCTGGTTCGTACCCCAAATTCAATAAGTGATTCAGCAGTGTAGGCTCTGGGAACATTCCGAACCAACAACGCTCGAACCATTGGTCAGCATAATCTCTTTCATCACTTCCGTTGGAGTAAGTACCGCCAACCAAATCTCCGACAAAATTCTCTATCAGCTCTCCGATTGTCAGACCATGCTCCCCACACTTTCTCGCCAGTCTGTCACAATCTGCGTCCGACAATTTCACTGTGATTTTTCTCTCTCTGATTGTCTCAATTTCTTTCTGCTGTTCCTCGCCCCAACTCATGCTTTTACCTCTCTTTCTTCTTGGCTATCACTCAACAATTTACCGCATATCTGCGGTCACTAAAAGGGGGATTGAAGGGGGGCTTTGCCACCCTCACAAGTTCTAAAGTGTAGCCGTTAGGCTATCACTTTAGGGAACTTGCAATATATCCGCTACACATAATATAGCATAGTGATAGCCACTTGTCAAGCGGATATATTCGTGCGTGGATTTCGCCAGAAATACAGTGGAGCTTACTTCCTCTTGGGTGACTTTGGGAATGGAAAAATGAGATAGTCAAGGGCTTGTTTTTTTCTGTGCTTCCATGAGCTTTCGCTTGCGGATCAGCGAATGGCAGCATAGAAAAAAATTGTCGCAGACAACCCTTTACTTTCTCATTTTGGAATGGACAATCGAACCCATGAGGGAGTAACGGAACGGACGGACAAGCATTTTCCCCTCGGACATTGTAGCCAACAAAAAAGAGTATCAAGGGTAAACTGCACAGTCTTGCGACTGCCCTTGACACTCTTTTTCTTATGGCTCTTGGGTAATTAAGGGGAAATGCCTTAGAGGGCTTCGCCCACGCTCCACCACTTCAATACAGTATGTCGGCTCATGCCAGTATCACGTTCACAGTCCGCCTTTGTTCCAAGAGGGTGGCTTTCTCGCCATTCTTCGACAATCTTCGCCTTGTCTGGTCTCCCTTGTAGAGCCTTGCCCCTATCCTCATTCATTGTTTCAAGGGTAAAACGTGCGATTTTTAAGTGCGTAGCTTGCTTTCTGCCGTTCCTCTTATTGGGCGGTATGACAACTTTCGTCTGCTTCTCTATCCATTCTCGGCTTGCCATAGTCGAAAGTAGCTTGTTATCGGCTTTGAGGGCTTTCAGTGCGTCCTTTACATCTTCCCTTGTGAAGTGGTTGTCCTCATCATCTGTAAGGCTCTCCAGATGCTCCAGAAATGAATAGGCATCTTGCCTTATCCGTCTTTCAGATATGCCACATTTCAAGCCATACGCACACAATGCCATGATTGAAAAGTACCTACCGCCTACTTTCACTTCGGTAAAAATCTTGTTCTTCCACCACTCATAAAGAGCTTCATTACATACCCATGTGCCTTTTTTCTTCGGTCTGCCCTCTACAACCCGCTCTTGATACCACTCTGGGTACAGCTTCTTTGCTTCGTCCAGTGACAGCTTGCTCTTTTCTTTCTTCGGCTTCTCTGTAAGTACCGATAAATCAACCTTACAGTTTGGTATGCTGTCCTTTATATCTTCCAAAGTATAGCGGTTATCCGACATCTTATAGGCTTTCACTGGGTAGTCTGCCCCCAGCTTGCTCTGGCTCCCAACACACCTAAACCCTTGATAGATACCTGTTATATCTGGGCTGTCTGGTCTGATACTGCTCGTATCGTTCCATAGTCTGCGGATAAACGCTTCTTTCAGCTCCGCAAGGGTATCTTCCAGATTGTGATACAGCTGTACTGGCTCTTTCAGAAAGTAATAGGCATGGACACCCTTTCCAGAACTCACAAGGTAGGTCGGTCGGAGCTGTACTCCGTTCCCGAACTGCTTCAAGAGGTTCTTCAACTGCTGTTTTCCGACATAATCAATATCTATCGCAACCGCATACAGTTCATGTGCGTTCTGCTTCGTGTGTGTCTTGCCATAGAACGTGATAGGCGGTATCAGTCCGAACTCGTCCCCTATGACCTTATCAAGCATATTCAGACTATCATCTACAACCCACTGCTTCGTTCTACCCTTTCCAGATGGTCTTATCTGGGTTGCAATCACATTTCCTTTTCCGTCATGCTCTGCACTCTGCAAGCTCCCCTCTGGGAACAAGTCACGATAGAACTCATGGGGGCTGACCTCTGGAAAACCTCTCTCCAACATCAGCTCTTCTTTATCCCTATATGCCTTTCTCCATTCATACATTGTTTTTGTATTTCTACGCATATTTTTCACCTACTTAGATATATTATATAATATACTGCCCTTGCTTCGCTTGACCGCTAATCTTATCAATGAGTTTTTTTACCTTTTTTGATTATAAAATAGGTGCTATGCTGTGTCAATACGGCATAGCACCTTAACCGCAATCTTATCAATAGAGTTTTTGTACCTTTTTTCTGCCGTCCTAAGAATTGCTTTCTTTGCTTCTCGGAATTATCTCTCATGGTCTTTCTGGGGCTTCTTCCTGCCTATAAGGGCTTGAAACTGCTCCCACAAGGGTTTTACTTGCGGTAAAGAAATAAAACGCTCTAAGAGGCTTACACGGGCTTCCAGAGCCTTAATGTGATTGTCCTTGCCAGCTTCTTTTCTGGCACGCTCTATTCGCTCTGCCATGCCGTCCCAGCCGAACTTCTCTGCACCCTCTGCCTTTTTCTCTTTTACTGCTGTCTCAACCACGGATAGCTCCGACTTCGCTTCGCTGATCCGCTTCTGTAAATCGAGCAGGACAGGCTTTTGCTTTTCAAGTGCTTCATGCACTCGTACCTTAGTCTGCTTATCAATGGCTTCCAGACGCTCTATTTCGCCCTGCAAGGTGTCTTTCCTGTCCTGCATGGCAGAAAGCTCCTGTTTGACCGTTTCAAGGCTTCTGGTGGCTTCTGAAAGCTCCTGCTTGCAGTCCTCTGCGATTATTTGAAGTTCCTGTGCGATTGCTCCGTGTTCATTTGCCATTTCCAGAGCCTTTTGCTCCTTAAATCGGGCTTCTGACAGGTGGGTACGCTCCGACCCCTCTACACCACGCTCCAAGCCGTATTTCTCGCCCACATCACGGGCGAACTCTGTCTGTATGGCTTTCATTTCGGTTTTCGTGAAGATTGCCTTTGCCGACAGCCTGCCGTCCTGTGTTATCGGCATGACCCCGATATGCAGGTGTGGTGTAGTCTCGTCCATGTGGACAGTGGCATTAAGTACCCTGTCAGCTCCGTAGCGGTCGGAGAACCACTTCACGCTGTCCTGGAAGAACTCTCTCTGGCGGTCAGCTCCCAGAGCGTCCATTGTCTCATTGTCCGAGGTCACTATGAAGTTGCAGACCACAACAGCGTCCTTTCTGACAGCTCGACTACTTTCGAGAAGGTTCGACAATTTCTCCTTGATTGACCTCTTGTAGTTGTCGCAGGGGATAAGGTCATAGTTATCCTCTGAACGGCTCATATCTACATCTGGGTTCGTCTTAGGTTCATGTTCACGGTTGTTGTGGCTCTGGATTCCACCGACCGCCCCAGACTTTATTTTCATCATGTGAACGACTGCATAGCCCACTTTATTTCCCCCTCTCATTTCCTCACGGTGAGTATGTAAAGTATAGCACATTATACTTTACTCCGTAAAGTCATGTGCAGGGGATACTCCCCTTGACCCCTCTTGGGGCTTTGCCCCAAACCCCACACTCGCCGTGTGGCAGGGGAATAAGCTATTGCTTTTTCCCCTTGGGGAAGTGTTACGCTTCACTCCGTCAAGGTCGGGTAGTATTTTCCCCTGCGGAGAAAATCTCCACCCTCTGCCTTGACTGCGTTCTCGCTTTATCCGCTCTCCTGTGTCGTTTCGTGTCGCTTATTGTCGCTATTTGTCGAAAAATTTTTTCTTGTCAAGCTGTCACAAATCCGCTTCTCAATCGTTTATATTAGTGAGAGGGTCTTTGTCTCACATTTTGGGACAGCCACCAGAAGTAATTACATACCTGTCGTTGCCCGACCGTAGGGACGGCTGAACGACAAAGAGCAGGGGTTTCCCTGCTCTTTTGCTTAGGGAAGTTTATCTGCCCTCAAGAACCTGTTTCGCTGTCTTTTCATCGAACAGCCAACGGAGCTGTCCGACAACCTTTTCTCTTGCGTCCTCGTCAATGTCCGCACTCTGGACAGCCATTTTGAGGTAAGCTCTGATGATGCCATTAAATGCCGAGCTGTCCACCATTCGACATAAATCGTCACTGTCGCAGGTGGCAAGAAAGTCATAGACACGGATTTCCCTGTCTGCTGTCTCCTTGTCAATTTTCCCCTGCTTCACTAACTGTCTGTAACTGTCCGCCATCATTTCATATCCGTTCATTTTTGCCCTCCTGTGTCGCTTCGTGTCGCTCTCTGTCGCTTGTTGTCGCTATTTGTCGAATTTCATGCTCGACTGCCCTCTGACCTGTGCGTTCTTGACCTTTAGCACCTGCCATGCGATATGCTCAATAGCACCGCTTAAACCGCCCTGCAAATGGTTCTCATAGGCATACTGCAAGATACGCTCCTGCGTTTCCTCTGTAATCGTGATGTTTACTCGCTTCTTTGCCATATTGTCCGCTCCTTTCTATGTGTATATTATACACACTATATACACACTTGTCAAGCCATTATTTCCACCATTTGTAGACGGTCGGTTTGCTCAATCCTGTCTCTCTGATGCAGTCGGCTTTCCTGCCGTCTGGGTGTGCCTTTCGCCATTCTTCGACAATTTTCGACATTTCTGGTCTACCGCCGTTGGTACACTCGCCCATTTCAACCTTAAAAGCCCTTTGATTGTTCATGTACTTCACATGAATGGCTTGTTTTCGCCCGTTTCGCTTGTTTGGTGGGATAGGAACCTTTGTCTGTTTCTCAATCCACTCCCTACTTGCCATGGTCGAAAGTAGCTTATTATCCGCTTTGAGGGCTTTCAGAGCGTCTTTCACATCTTCTCTTGTGAAATGGTTGTCCTCGTCCTCTGTAAGGCTGTCCAGACGCTCCAGAAAGCCGTATGCGTCCTGCCTTATCTGTTTCTCTGGAATACCGCATTTCAAGCCGTAGGCACACAATGCCATGATTGAGAAGTATCGTCCGCCAACCTTGACTTCTCCGCCCATTTTGCCCTTCCACCACTCATACAGGGCGGTATTGCAAGTCCAAGTCTTTTTCAAGGGCTTTCCTTCGACAATTTTCGACTGATACCACTCTGGGTACAGCTCCTTTGCTTCTTCCAGAGTGTGTTTCCCCTGCTTCTTCGGTGGCTTCTGGTACAGGGGAGAGAGGTCAATCTTGCACAGGGGCATACTCGCCTTGATTTCTTCCAGAGTGTAGCTGCTATCGCATAGCTGCCACGCTCTTACAGGGTAGCCCTCGCCAAATTTCGACAAGCTCCCCACGCACCTAAAGCCTTGATATACCCCCGTAATGTCTGGGTTGTCTGGTCGGATAGAGCTTGTGTCGTTCCAATGCCTACGGATAAAATCCTCTTTCAGTGCCGAGAGGAGCTTTTCTCGGTTGGCATACAGCTCCACCGGCTCTTTCAGCAGATAATACAGATGAACACCCTTTCCGGAGCTTACAAGGAATGTCGGGCAGAGCTGAACGCCATTCCCGAACTGCTTCAGCATATTCTTGAGCTGTTGCAAGCCCACATAGTCAATGTCGATTGCCATAGCAAAGAGCTGATGAGCGTTCTCTTTCGTGTGTGACTTTCCGTAAAAACTAATAGGCGGTATCAGC
>OHJO01000880.1_pt1 | contig 13552 bp, 11 predicted proteins | sample 1568561 | NCBI WGS metagenome assembly OHJO01 (sample SAMEA3879556, study PRJEB24766) | human gut metagenome | biome: human-associated habitat; feature: feces | place: USA | collected 1985/1987
GTCCCGACCTATTGTTACGAAGCCGCGGCGTTTACGCCCCGGCGACGCAATCTGGCCGTCTGCCGCGAAGGGGAATACGAGGCGCTGCCCGAAAAGCTGGCGCACGAGGAGTCGGCGCCCGATTTCGGGGCGCGTCCGTTCGACGAGGGGGTAGCCCGCACGGGCGCCACGACCGTCGGTGCGCGCGATTTCCTGATCGCCGTGAATTTCAACCTCAATACCACCTCCACGCGCCGCGCCAACGCCATCGCCTTCGACGTGCGCGAAAAGGGCCGTCCCGTCCGCGAGGGCAATCCGATCACGGGCAAGGTGGTCAGGGATGCCGACGGCAATCCTCTGATGCGGCCGGGTACGCTCCGGGCGACCAAGGCTATCGGCTGGTTTATCGAGGAGTACGGCATCGCGCAGGTTTCGATGAACATCACCGACATCGCCGTAACGCCGCTACATGTCGCTTTCGACGAGGTGTGCCGCAAGGCCGATGCCCGCGGCGTGCGTGTGACGGGCACTGAGATCGTGGGTCTCGTGCCGAAACGCGCCCTGCTGGAAGCGGGGCGGTATTTCCTCCGCAAACAACAGCGTTCGGCGGGCATCGCCGAGGAGGAGATCGTCCGCATCGCCGTCAAGTCGATGGGGCTGGACGACCTGAAACCCTTCGATCCCAAGGAAAAAGTGATCGAATACCTGCTTGAAGCGGAGGATCAGAAGAAGCGGCTTATCGACATGACCTGCAAAGGGTTCGCTGAGGAGACGGCGAGCGAATCGCCCGCTCCGGGCGGCGGTTCCATCGCGGCCTATATGGGCGCGCTGGGCGCGGCCCTCGGCACGATGGTCGCCAACCTCTCGTCGCACAAGGCGGGCTGGGACGACCGCTGGGAAGAGTTCTCCGGCTGGGCCGAGAAGGGGCAGGCGCTGCTGCGCGAGCTGCTGCATCTGGTGGACGAAGATACTGCGGCGTTCAACCGCATCATGGCCGTTTTCGCCATGCCCAAATCGACCGACGAGGAGAAGGCGGCACGCAGTGCGGCTTTGCAGGCGGCGACGCTCTACGCCACGCAGGTCCCCCTGCGGACGATGAAAACGGCGTTCGAGGTCTTCGCGATCGTGCGCGCCATGGCCGCCGAAGGCAATCCCAATTCGGTTTCCGATGCGGGCGTCGGCGCGCTTGCGGCCCGCAGCGCGGTGCTGGGGGCGTGTCTCAATGTCAAGATCAACGCTGCCGGACTGAAAGACCGGGCTGCGGCCGACGCGCTCGTCGCTGAGGCGAACGCCGTTGCCGCCGCCGCCGAACGGGCCGAGCGCGAAGTGCTGGAAATCGTAGAACGTAAAATCTGAACCATATGACACTGCAAGAGTTCCAAAACGATATTCGTGCGGGTATTCCCGACCGGCTGCCCGCCGCGAAACCTTATGACAGGCAAATCAACCACGCTCCCAAGCGCAAGGAGATTCTGACGCCTGAGGAGCAGGTGCTGGCGATCAAAAACGCCCTGCGTTACTTTCCCGCCAAACACCACGCCCTGCTGGCCAAGGAGTTTGCCGAGGAGCTGCGCAAATACGGGCGTATTTATATGTACCGCCTGCGTCCCGATTACGAGATGTACGCCCGGCCGATCGACCAATACCCCTGCAAGTGCCGTCAGGCCGCGGCGATCATGCTGATGATTCAGAACAACCTCGACAAGGCCGTGGCCCAGCATCCGCACGAGCTGATCACCTACGGTGGCAACGGCGCGGTATTCCAGAACTGGGCGCAGTACCGCCTGACGATGAAATACCTCTCGGAGATGACCGACAGCCAGACGCTGGCGATGTATTCGGGCCATCCGCTGGGACTGTTCCCGTCGCATCCCGACGCTCCGCGCGTGGTGGTGACCAACGGCATGGTGATTCCCAACTACTCGAAACCCGACGACTGGGAGCGCATGAACGCCCTCGGCGTGTCGCAGTACGGACAGATGACCGCGGGTTCCTATATGTATATCGGGCCGCAGGGCATCGTTCACGGGACGACGATCACGGTGATGAACGCCGCCCGCAAACGCTTCACCGCCGATCGCCGCGACGCTCGCGGCATGCTCTTCGTCTCGTCGGGACTGGGCGGCATGTCGGGCGCGCAGCCCAAGGCGGGGACCATTTCGGGCGTGGTGAGCGTCATCGCCGAGATCAACCCCAAGGCGGCGCAGAAGCGTTACGAGCAGGGCTGGGTCGATGAACTGCACCATTCGCTCGACGAGCTGATTCCCCGCATCCGCCGGGCCTGCCGGGAGCGCGAAGCGGTTTCGATGGCCTATGTGGGCAATGTCGTGGACCTTTGGGAGCGGCTCGCCGCCGAAGAGATTCCGGTGGATCTGGGTTCCGATCAGACTTCGCTGCATAATCCGTGGGCGGGCGGTTATTATCCGGTGGACGTGAGCTACGAGGCTTCGAACAAGATGATGGCCGAGGAGCCTGCCCGTTTCCGCGAATGCGTGCAGGAGTCGCTGCGCCGTCAGGTCGATGCGATCAATAAGCTGACGGCCCGCGGCATGTACTTCTTCGATTACGGAAACGCCTTCCTGCTGGAGGCTTCGCGCGCCGGAGCCGCCGTGATGGGCGAGGGCGGCCGGTTCCGTTATCCCTCCTACGTGCAGGACATCATGGGACCGATGTTCTTCGACTACGGCTTCGGACCTTTCCGCTGGGTCTGCACGTCGGGAAAACCCGAAGACCTCGAACTTACCGACCGCCTCGCGGCCGAAGTGCTGGAGGAGATCCGCCGCACGGCTCCCGCCGAAATCGCGGGCCAGCTCGACGACAACATCCACTGGATCCGCGAAGCGGGCCGCAATCGGCTCGTCGTCGGTTCGCAGGCCCGTATCCTCTATGCGGACAGCGAAGGCCGCACGAAAATCGCGCAGGCTTTCAACCGGGCCATCGCCGACGGACGCCTTACGGCTCCCGTGGTGCTGGGCCGCGACCACCACGACGTTTCGGGCACCGATTCGCCCTACCGCGAGACCTCGAACATCTACGACGGATCGAACCTTACGGCCGACATGGCCGTGCAGAACGTCATCGGCGGCTCGTTCCGCGGTGCAACGTGGGTCTCGATCCACAACGGCGGCGGCGTAGGCTGGGGCGAGGTGATAAACGGCGGCTTCGGCATGGTGATCGACGGTTCGGAAGCCTCCGACCGCCGCATCCGCGAAATGCTGCTGTGGGACGTGAACAACGGCATCGCCCGCCGCAGCTGGGCGCGTAACGAAGGGGCCGTGTCGGCGATCCGGCGCGAGATGGAGCGCACGCCCGGCCTGCAGGTGACGCTGCCCAATGCCGCCGACGAAGAAATGATACGCAATGTCTTGAAAGAAAACGAATAAATACGGATTACCTCACATGGAACATCATCTTATCTCCGCGCAGCATCTTTCGATCGACCGCATCCGCGAAATCCTCTTCCGCCGTCTGCCGCTGGCCCTGAGCGACGATGCCCGCGCACGCATCGTCCGCTGCCGCGAATACCTCGACCGCAAGATGGAAAACCCCGAACGCCCGGTTTACGGCATCACCACCGGTTTCGGATCGTTGTGCGACATTTCGGTAGGGTACGACGAGCTGGCCCAGCTGCAGAAGAACCTCGTCATGTCGCACGCCTGCGGGACGGGCGAGCGCGTCCCCTCCGAGATCGTGAAACTGATCCTTCTGCTCAAGATACAGTCGCTCTCCTACGGCCATTCCGGCGTGCAGCTGGCGACCGTGGAGCGGCTGATCGACTTTTTCAACAACGACGTACTGCCCGTGGTCTACCAGCAGGGGTCGCTCGGCGCTTCGGGCGACTTGGCGCCGCTGGCGCATATGAGCCTGCCGCTGCTGGGACTGGGCGAAGTGGAGTGCGAAGGCCGTGTCCGGCCTGCCGCCGAGGTGCTGGCCGAGCGGGGCTGGCAGCCGATCCGGCTCGAATCCAAGGAGGGGCTGGCTCTGCTGAACGGCACCCAGTTCATGAGCGCATACGGCGTCTGGTCGCTGATCGGGGCGCGCCGCCTGAGCGAGTGGGCCGACCGCATCGGCGCGCTGTCGCTCGACGCTTTCGACGGGCGCATCGAGCCTTTCTGCGACGAGGTGCACCTGATCCGCGCCCACCGCGGACAGCTCGCCACGGCACGGAACATCCGGCGCCTGTTCGAAGGCAGCGAGATGATCGCCCGTCCGAAGAAGCATGTGCAGGATCCCTACTCCTTCCGCTGCATCCCGCAGGTGCACGGGGCATCGAAAGACACGATCGACTATGTGGAGGGCGTGCTGACGACCGAAATCAACAGCACCACCGACAATCCGACGGTCTTCCCCGAAGAGGATATGGTCGTCTCGGCGGGCAATTTCCACGGTCAGCCCATCGCGCTGGCGATGGACTTTCTGGCCATCGCGCTCGCGGAGCTGGGCAGCATCTCCGAACGCCGCACCTACAAACTGATCTCCGGTGCGCGCGAGTTGCCGGCCTTCCTCGTCGCCAAGCCGGGGCTGAACAGCGGCTTCATGATTCCCCAGTACACGGCGGCCTCGATCGTCAGCCAGTCTAAGGGGCTCTGCATGCCCGCGTCGGTCGATTCGATCCCCTCGTCGCAGGGGCAGGAGGACCATGTGAGCATGGGGTCCAACGCCGCGACCAAACTCTACCGCGTGGTGTGCAACACCGAACGGGTGCTGGCCATCGAGCTTTTCAACGCCGCGCAGGCGCTCGAATTCCGCCGTCCGGCGCGCTCGTCGGAGACGCTCGAACGTCTCGTCGCCGAATACCGCAAAGAGGTGCCCTTCATCGAAAACGATTCGGTGATGTACCCGCATATCGAATCATCCATCCGATTCATCCGCAAATCATGAGACTTCTGGTAAAGAACATCGGCAAAATCGTCGGCATCGAGACCGCCGGACGGCTTCGGCTTTGCGGCGGGGAGATGGACCGCTTGGAGACGCTCGACGATGCGTGGCTGCTGGCCGACGACGGCCGGATCGCCGCATTCGGGCGCATGGAGACGCTCGGTGAAATGGCCGCGGACAGGACCGTTGACGCCGAAGGGGGCATGCTCTTCCCGTCGTTCTGCGACTCCCACACGCATCTGGTCTACGCCGGAAGCCGCGAACAGGAATTTCTCGACAAGATCAACGGCCTGAGCTACGAGGAGATAGCCCGCCGCGGCGGAGGAATTCTCAATTCGGCCGACCTGCTGCACGAAACCTCGGAAGAGGAGCTTTACGCGCAGGCGATGGAGCGCGTGCGCGAGATCGCCGCGAAGGGAACGGGCTGCGTCGAGATCAAGAGCGGCTATGGTCTTACGACCGAAGACGAACTGAAGATGCTGCGCGTCATCCGCCGCATCCGCGAGACGGCTCCGCTGGCCGTGCGCGCCACGTTCCTCGGCGCGCATGCCGTACCTCGGAGCTATATCGGCCGGCAGGAGGAGTACGTGGAGCTGGTCTGCAACGAAATGCTTCCGGCCGTGGCGGCCGGGAAACTGGCCGATTTCGTCGATGTCTTCTGCGACGAAGGGTTCTTTACCGTGGAACAGACGGCCCGCATCATGAAAGCCGGACGCAAGCTGGGCATGCAGCCGAAGATTCACGCCAACGAACTGGCCGTTTCGGGCGGCGTGCAGGTGGGCGTGGAGTACGACGCCCTCTCGGTCGATCACCTCGAACGCATGGGCGAAGCGGAGATTCGGGCGCTGCGCGGCGCGGTGACCTCTCCGACGATGCTGCCCGGCGCGGCGTTCTTCCTCGGCATGAGCTATCCGCCGGCCCGCGAGATGATCCGCGCGGGGCTGGGCGTGGCGCTGGCTTCGGACTACAATCCCGGCTCGTCGCCTTCGGGCGATATGCGCATGGTCGTATCGCTGGCCTGCATCCGCATGAAGATGACCCCGGCCGAAGCGATCAACGCCGCGACGCTCAACGGCGCCTACGCCATGGGCCTGAGCCGCAGCTACGGTTCCGTTACTGTAGGTAAAGTTGCCAATTTCTTCATCACCAAACCGATACCTTCGGTCGAATTCCTGCCTTATGCCTATACGACGCCGCTCATCCGCCGGGTATTCCTGCGCGGCGAGGAGTATGTGGCGTAGTTTTTGACCCGGAGGGATTCGTATGCGATTATTGATTTTAACAATCGGTCTCCTGCTGTCGGGAGCCGTAAACGGACAGAATATGAAACCGCTGACACCGGAAGAGCGACGTGTGATCGTCGACAAAGGTACCGAAGCGCCCTTTACGGGCCGATATTATGACCACCGCGAGGCGGGCGTATACCACTGCCGCCAATGCGGCGCGCCGCTGTACCGTTCCGCCGACAAGTTCGACGCGGGGTGCGGCTGGCCCAGTTTCGATGACGAGATTCCGGGCGCCGTGACGCGGACGCCCGACGCCGACGGACGGCGCACCGAGATCACCTGCGCCAAATGCGGGGCTCACTTGGGACATGTGTTTGTCGGCGAGGAATTTACACCGAAGAATACGCGCCACTGCGTCAATTCGGTTTCGCTTCTCTTCGAACCCGAAGCGAAAGCCGGCGAACAGCCGGCCGCCGGAGGGGAGCAGGCGCAGAAAAAGGAGGGGCCCGAAACCGCGATTTTCGCCGGAGGCTGTTTCTGGGGCGTGGAGTACCTGCTGTCCAAGATGCCCGGCGTGCTGAAGGTCGAATCGGGCTACACCGGCGGCAGGACCGAAAACCCCACCTACGAGCAGGTGTGCAGCCATACCACGGGGCATGCCGAAGCGGTGCGCGTGACGTTCGATCCGGCGAAGGTGTCGTATGAAAAGCTGGCGAAGTTCTTTTTCGAGATTCACGATCCGACGCAGCTCGACGGGCAGGGCCCGGATCTCGGCGACCAATACCGTTCCGAGATTTTCTATACGACGCCCGCCCAGCAGCAGACGGCCGAAAAGCTGATCGGCGAGCTGCGCCGCAGAGGGTACGACGTCGTGACCGAGGTTACCCCTGCAGGCCGGTTCTGGCCCGCCGAAGATTATCACCAGCAGTATTACAAGCGCAAGGGTACGCTTCCGTACTGCCACGCCTATACCAAACGGTTTTAGCCGGCCTGCCGCTGCGTCGGCCGGCCGGGAAGAAAGCCGGCGCGTTTTACAGGCCGGAGAAGACTCTATGTCCGATCCGGTGTGAAAACCGCGGCCGGGTTGCCGGAAAATAAGGCTCTCCGCTTCACAGCGTGGAGCCTTGTCGTATATGCAGGCCGGACTGCGAACCTTCTGAGTTCCCGAAAACCGTCGTTGTTGTACGATCGCGTCGGATCGCCCGGCGAACCATACGGCTCTGCTTGCTCTCGAACCGTATGCAGGATGTCGGCCGGGAATTCTCCTGCGGAATTTATCCGCAGTGCCGTCTCGCCTGCCAGATCACACCAGCTTGTCGATTTCGCCCCGCATGATGCGGGGCAGGTTTGCGCGGATCTTTTCGACCGGCCAGTTCCACCATTGCAGCTCCAGCAGCCGTGCGGCCGCTCTGTCGTCGAAACGCGGCCGTATCGTTTTGGCCGGGACGCCGCCCACGATCGTGTAGGGCGGAACGTCCCGTGTGACGACGGCCCGCGCCGCGATCACGGCGCCGTCGCCGATCCTGACGCCCGCCATGATGACCGCTTCGTAACCGATCCATACGTCGTTGCCGATGATGATGTCGCCCTTGTTGTCCCACGCCGCGGCGACGTTCGCCCGGTCGAGTTCCCACTCCTCGAAGAAGAGCGGAAAGGTGTAATTGGCCAGCGAGCCGAGCGTGTGGTTCGCGCTGTTGAACAGGAACCGCGCGCCGCAGGCGATGGAGCAGAATTTGCCGATGACCAGCCGGTCCTTGTTGATCGGGTAGTGGTACAGGACGTTGTTCTTTTCGAACTCTGCCGGGTCGTTCACGAAATCGTTGTAGATCGTGTAGTCGCCGACCTCGATATAGGGGTTGTCGATCACCGTATTCAGATAGATCGTCCGGCGGTCGTTCGTGCGGGGATATGTTTTCGTATTCATCGTGTGTTTCGTTGCGCCGCCTTTGCCGGGCCGCCGCATTTCCTGCAAAATTGCGAAAAAATCCCCGCAAACCGGCGGTCCGGCGACGAAATATTTCCGTTGCAGGAATTTGCCGCAGTATCTTGGCAGGAAAGGAGCTGCGCGGAATGCGGCTTCCGGCGGCAATTCCTGCATCGGGGGAGTATCAACCGGGGATATATTTTCTACATTTGCAGCCGTAAATCCGTTTTATGGAACGTGCAAAAGGTATTCTCTATGCGGCGCTGTCGTCGTCCACCTTCGGATTGGCGCCGCTCTTCACGCTGCTGCTCGCCGGGGGCTATTCGCCGTTCGAGGCGCTGTCCTACCGCTGGGGCGTCGCGGCGTTGTTTCCGGGTGCACTGGCCGTGTGTTCGGGACGGAGTTTCCGGCTGGGACGCCGCGAATTGGTCACCGTCTTCCTGCTGAGCCTTTTTCGCGCCGTCACGTCGCTGAGCCTTATCATCGCCTATCAGCATATCGCCAGCGGCGTCGCATCGACCATTTATTTCATGTATCCGCTCGCCGTGGCTCTCGCCATGATGTGTTTCTTCCGCGAGAAAGGCTCTGCGTGGGTTTTCGCCGCTATCGGCATGTCCGTCGTCGGCGCGGTGCTGCTCTCGCTGGGGAATGTCGATTTCACGGTGGAAAATAGCGCGCTCGGCATGGTTTCGGCCTGCGTTTCGGTCTTTTCATACGGCGGCTATATTGTCGGCGTGCGCAAGAGCCGGGCCGTGGAGATCGACTCGGCGGTGCTGACTTGCTATGTCATGGGGCTGGGGGGCGCTCTATTTTATCCTCGGCGGCCTGCTGACGGGCGGCGTCCGGATCGAAACCGACGGCATGACGTGGCTCTGCATCCTCGGTCTCGCGCTTCCCGCCACGGCTCTCTCCAACATGACGCTGGTGCAGGCGATCAAGCGTATCGGGCCGACGCTGACTTCGATCGCCCGAATCGCCCGTGCCCTGCGCGACCATACCGCGAAGTGCATGCTCGGATTTATCGACCATTATCGTCATATTCGCGGTGCGCTGGGTGAGCTGGGCGTCGGTCCGCTGCGCCGGGACGAGATCGAAGTCATGGCGCAATCGTTCGTCCGGGCGCTGGAACCGTACCCGATTGCGCTGGAAACCTGCACCGTGAAGGTCGATCTGCGTCATCTGGGGATTCCGTCCGGAATGTGCATCGACCGCGGGCTGGTCGAGCGGATCGCCGGTTATCCCATAGCTGCGAAAAAAGACAAAAACCAGCGGCAGGTGTGCAACAGCATCGAAAGCATCGACGTCGGCACGTACGAAACCTGCCTGAACGGTTGCGCCTACTGCTATGCGCTCAAGGGCAACTACAACACGGCGGAATACAACCGCCGCAGGCACGATCCCGACTCCCCGCTGATGATCGGCCGGGTGGGCGGGGATGACGTGATCAGGGAGCGCGAAATGAAGAGCCTGCGGTGCGAACGGCGGCTGCCGTTTTAGCGCGCCGGAACCTCTTCCGCTTCGTGTCGTTTCGATATTTTGCCCCGAAGCTGTTCGTACGTGCAGTTCAGGATTTCATAGCGGTCGATTGCCTTGGTTTCGCGGTTGGTCTGAACCAGATAGCAGCGGCGTCCCCAAGCTTCGATCGTGTAATTGCACTTCTCCGATTCGCGGACCATCGAGTGTCCGTCCATCAGGTTCCAGAAAATGTGCCTCAGTACATTGGCGTAACCTGCGAAAGACATCTGCTGTCCGCGCAGGTCTTTGAAATAGACGTCGTTGAAGTTTTCTCTTGCCCGTCCCATAATCGTTCGGTTTTAAGTTTCGGCAAAGATACGCGGCGGGAATGACAGGTTTTGACACGCTGCCGATTGTCGTCGCAAATATCGCCATACCGCCTTTTAGCTATTTCCGCAATTCGAGCACCTTCCGCAGCCGTTCGAGTTCTTCGGCGAGCAGCGTGCGCGGGCAGGCGATATTCAGCCGGATGAAGCCTGCGCCCGCCGCACCGTACATCGTGCCCGAATTGACGCGCAGTCTGCCCTCGGCGAGCAGACGTTCCGCCAGTTCGTCCGACGCCAGTCCCGCGGCCCGGCAGTCCGCCCACACCAGATAGGTGCCTTCCAGCGGCAGTACGGGGTACTGCGGCAGGTGCTGCGCGAAGTACTCCCGCAGGAAAAGGTAGTTGGCGTGCAGGTATTCGTTCAGCGCGTCGAGCCACTCCGCGCCCCGGTCGTAGGCGGCGATCAGCGCATCGATCGCCAAGGGACCGATTTCGCCCGTCTCGTTGATGCGTAACGCCTTTTCGATTTTTGCGCGCACCGTTTCGCCGGCTGCGATGATATTGGCGACCTGCAGTCCGGCGAGGTTGAACGCCTTGCTGGGCGAGCAGCAGGTGACCGAATTGTGCAGGAACTCTTCGCCGAGCGATGCGAACGGCGTGTAGCGGAATCCCGGCATGACCAGCTCGCAGTGAATCTCGTCGGCCACGACGAAGATGCCGTTGCGCAGACAGATTTCGCCGATCCTGCGCAGCTCCTCCGGCGACCAGACACGCCCGGCCGGATTGTGCGGGTTGCACAGCAGCATCGCTTTGACCTCAGGATCGGCTGCCTTGCGCTCCAGATCGGCGAAGTCGATCGTATAGGCGCCGCCGCGGTAGGTCAGGTCGTTTTCTGCCGTCCGGCATCCGCTGTTGCGGATCGAGATGAAGAAGTGGTTGTAGACGGGCGTCTGAACCAGAATCTTGTCGCCCGGTTGCGTCAAGGCTTTCAGAATGGCCGAAAGCGCCGGAATCACACCCGTCGTATGGAGTATCCACTCCGGCTCCGTGTGCCAGCCGTGACGCCGTTCGAACCACTTCACGACCGCATCGTAATAGGCCTGCGGCGCCTGCGCATAGCCGAATATGCCGTGCTCGACCCGCCGCCGCAGCGCTTCGACGACGGGCGGCGCCGTACGGAAATCCATGTCGGCCACCCACATGGGCAGTATGTCGGGATCGCTGTCCAGCTCCCATTTGACCGAGTGCGTCCCGCGGCGCGGGACTATTTCGTCGAAATCGTATTTCATCGTCGCATGTTCTTCGTTGTTATATAATACGTCGTGCCGCCCGCCGATGTTTCAGCGGGGCGGGGGATTTTTGCGGCGGGGCGCTATTCCTCCCGGTAGACCTCGCCCCGCAGGGCGTCGTCGGAGTAGACGTGCAGGCTGTGGCCCGTGTCGCTCAGGCAGGTGATGCGGTGTATGTGGTTGTCGAAACGCCCCGGCGCCCCTACGGCGAAGAATGCGCAAGGCCCCTCCACGACGGCGCTCTCCGTCAGCCGCGCCGCACCTCCGGCCGCAGGTTCGAATATTTCGAGCCGGAAGGTGCCGTCGGCAATGTGATAGCCCGCGAATTGGGGATGCGCATGGATGCTGGTCCGGTTGCCGTTTTTCCAGCTCATCACGATCGCCTCCCAGCCGGTGGCGGGGCAGCGTCCGAGGTAGGTGCGCCGGTATGCCGTGTCGGAATAGTCGTCGAACGCGGTCAGGGGATGCGTTTGCAGCCAGCCGAGGACATACGCCCGAATCTGCTGTCCGAGGGCGTCGTCTATCGTTTTTGCGGCGGTCGTCTCCAGCAGGCCGGAGAAGAAATCCCCGAAGCCCGCGGCTGCGGCGGAACATTCGGGCAGGTTGTCGGCGAGTGTCGTCTTTTTCATAATCCGTGTGAAATCCGATATGTTGCAAAAATAGCGGAAATAGGGCGGGCCGCCTACAGCAAAAATACTTATTTCCCGTCCGGCGGCGCCGAGACCGGAACCTGCGGGGGCAGGGCGGTTCCGCCGCCGCGGCCTCCCTGCGGCCGTTCTATTCCCTGCGCAGGCAAAAAAGCAAACTTTTTCATGCAATAATCACTTCTGACAGACAGCGAGTTATGAATCTGTGCGGTTTTCTTTTTTCGAAAAATCCCCGAAAGCATTTGCCGATTAAAAAAATTACACTATCTTTGCACTCGCAATAACCGGAATGGTGCGTTAGTTCAGCTGGTTAGAATACGTGCCTGTCACGCACGGGGTCAGGGGTTCGAGTCCCCTACGCACCGCCAGCCGACCGGGGTCGGCAAATGAAAAACCTGCAACTCCAAGTTGCAGGTTTTTTCGTATGCAGGGGTGCCGGGCGGAAGATAGGGCGGATTTTTGCGGGCAGCTCCCGTATGCGGGGATGTTGCCGATTTTTCCGTTGTCCCGCCGGCGGGGCGTATGAAATCGCTTGTCTGCAAGTATGTTGGGACGTGTCGGCCGCCGGGGAGCCGGATTTTTCCGCTAAAAGGGGCGATGCCCGATACCTGTTTTGCCCGATACCTGTTTTGCCCGTGCCGCCAAGAGGGCCGGACTGCCGCGGGGGCTGGTGCCGGGGCTCTTTCCCGACGATTATCACTGTCTCCGGAAGAACGAGAACTGCACGCTTCCGTAGCTCCTTTGCTGCCAGAATTCCGGATATGCGGAGAAGTTCATCTTCTTCGAATGTTCGAAAATCAGCACGCCTTCGGGACGCAGCAGGTCGTTTTCGAGCACCAGCCTTACGACCTGCTCGCTGCCCGCCAGATCGTAGGCGATATCCAGCAAAAACTCTTTGCGCTTCGCGCGTTTTTCCACAGGCCGCCCCCTCCTTTGTTCAAAATTGCGCGCCGCCCCTGGTTGCCGCGGGGCGGCGCGCATCGTTTTTGTTTTTTGCTCCGCAGTCAGCCGCTTGCCGCAGCGGCCGCGGCGCCCGCCCTGGCTCACCGCCCGCGGGGCAGCCGAAACACGCAGCCTCAAATGCTTTGTGCTGCGCTTGTTTTTATTATAGCATACTTCCGTACCGATACACAAACAAAGGGCAGGGAACATCGCTCCCCGCCCTTTGCTTCCTTTTAACCCGTTCTTCCTCAGCCAGACCGGCAGGGTTATCTGTATCCTGGTCCCGGTTTTTGGAAGCCTTAAACCCGATCAATAAAATTCATACGTGACCGTCCAGCGGTATGCGCTTGCATAAAATTCATATTCCAGGGGGCTTAACTCCATTCTCCCCTCGTTGTGGTCAGTCCTGCGGTATCCATTCACGTATGTAAAGTCCCGGTACTGTCTGTTTCTGTATTCTGTTCCCAAATTGTAGGACTCCCATACCTCATAGGACACCAGCAGCGAATCTCGATAGGCATATGGTGTAATCTGCACTTCTTCAGCCAGCACCTGCGGAGCCAGCGGCAAAAAAGCAACGCAAAGAATGCCTGCGATGCAAAAAAGAATAAGATTTTTTATTTTTTGTTTCAATTTTTATTCCTTTCTATATTTTTGCCTGTAATAGGCACTTAGATACACGCAAAACAACCAAACCGCAGGAAAAACGAGCGATACGGCCACATAATAGTTAGGACGGTTTTTTACAACGCTTAAAAAGAGCGCCGCATATACCCTAGGCGAAACTACGATCAATGCAATCATCGGAATAACCAAGCCCACTGCGATTCTATTTTTCCGCGCCAAAAGCCCTTGCAGCACGCCAAGGCACACTACCACCGCAATCA
>OHJO01000957.1_pt1 | contig 12458 bp, 6 predicted proteins | sample 1568561 | NCBI WGS metagenome assembly OHJO01 (sample SAMEA3879556, study PRJEB24766) | human gut metagenome | biome: human-associated habitat; feature: feces | place: USA | collected 1985/1987
TGTCGCTTCCGTGTATCCGCCGAAGGTATCCAGTCCTGAATAAACGGGAATGGTCGGGTTCATGGTAGCGGCTGCCCAGATAGCGTCTGTATTGCCGAATGTATTGTTGTTGATAGAACCCTTGGCGTTAATATTCAGCTTCAGGTGGTCTTTGAAGAAAGAGGGAGTCAGCATAATGCTTCCCGTATAGCGTTCCGCATTATCAGTGTGTAGCAGACCGCTTTGGTTATAATAACCTACCGACACACGGAACGGCCAGTTCTTGGCAATCTTTCCGGAGACGCTCAGATTATTATCCGTACCGAAAGCATTCTGATAGATCTCATCGTTCCAGTTCGTGCGGGCTGTTCCCAACAGAGCTTGCTGGGCAGAAGTTCCTTGTGTCCGAATCGTGTTGACAAATTGGTCGTAGCTTAACATATCCGCCAGTTTGGTGCGTGTCTGAATGGAGTTGGTAGTGCTGAATGTGATTTGCAGTTTGTCCGAAGTCCCTTTCTTGGTAGTGATAAGGATTACCCCGTTGGATGCACGCGAACCGTAAATGGCAGTCGAAGAAGCATCTTTCAGAATGGTCATACTTTCGATATCGTTCGGGTTGATGAGGCTAAGGAAGTTCCCGTCATTCCCGCTGATACCTCCCTGTTCCAAAGGAACGCCGTCCAGTACGATCAAAGGGTCATTACTAGCGTTCAGTGAAGCACCACCACGCACACGGATCGTACTTCCCGCAGTGGGAGAACCACTGTTGGACATGATTTGCACACCGGAAATCTTACCATTAATCAGTTGCTCGGGAGAGCTGACCAACCCCATGTTGAAGTCCTTGCTGCTGACGTTAGTTACCGAACCTGTCAGGTCGCTTTTACGCTGCGTACCATAGCCGATTACTACAACGTCGCTCAATACCTGTGAATCACTTTTCAACTGGACATTCAAAGTAGTACTGTTGGCAGGAACTGGTACTACCTTTGTTTCATATCCTACATAAGAGAATTGCAACTCTTTGCTGCCCTGTGGCACATTGAGTGTATAATTACCGTCGAAATCGGTCACTGTTCCGGTAGAAGTACCGACAATGAGGATACTTACTCCGATCATCGGTTCCTTGTTCTCGTCAATCACTTGTCCGGTGATTTTCTTGCCTCCTTGTTGGGCGAAGGCAGGAATGATGCCTCCTAAAAAGGCTGTACACAACATAAGTAGTACAGTCAGATGGCGTAGATTTAAGATATTCCTGTTCATAATTACTGTGTTATTGATAATAGATTTATTTTTACTTTTTTATTAAAAATCAGCGGCTTTTCTCTTTCTGTCCCTTCCGTTTGCTACCTCCTTTCAGAAGGCTTCAGACGTGGTTCAGACGAAAGATTTGTTTCTCACCGAGGAAGACCTTGTTCCTCACCGAGGAACGACCCTTTCCTCACCGAGGAACAAAGGCTTCGACAACGGGGAACTTTAAGAACGATTATTCCAGCCAGATATTTCCTAGTTCAATCTCAACTAAACCTTTCTTGTTTCCTGACATTGACAGCTCCAGCTTCTCAATCCTTTCCGGTAAAAATGCGATTTCCGTTTCCGGATGGAAATACTGTTTCAAGAATGTCGGATAAGCTATCGGCAGCAGTGCCGTGTCTGTCTGGCGTAAATCTTTCAACGGTATCCGTATGATTCCCTCCGATGATGGAGCAGGACAAGGGCTTTTATAAGTATATCCGTCTGACGTTACGAAACCGGCACTGAATCCTTCCGGAAGTGCTTTCGTGCGATTTACCCGGATACAGAGAACGCTACAATCCTTTACTCTTTCTTTTCTTTCTTCAATCAGGTTCTTTACGAACGTGCGGAGGAAATAGTGCGGATTTTCTCCTTTAGGAGTAAACCGGAACCGGAGCAAAGGTTTTTCCACCGGAGAAGAATCAACCAAAGTACGTTGGAGATCATTCCATTCGGGAAGCGTGTATGCTTCTATCCGGCTATCTGCGTCCGTAATAGTCAATAGTGGTATCGCACTATCTGGGGCAACAACACGAGTAGTCCAATAGGCTCCGGAAGTATAATTCCAGTCCAGTGGATTTTCCTTTATTCCCGATGATGAATTCCTGTAACCGGAATTTCCTGTGGGATAAGTGCGAGTGCTGTTGCCCCGGCATACGATGATGTTATACCTGAAACAATCATCCTTTATTTCTGTAGCGGGTATCGTTGCCTGATAGGTATATCCGCTTGTACGTTTCATCTTGATATATGGATTATGCTCATTCCAAAAAGATATCTTATCGGTGTAGATAATCACAGAATCCGGGAATTCGGTTCCTACCACCTGTGCATTAATCGTCAAATCCTTATTTGCTTCAGTGGTTGCCGATGGAGTATGAACGACTTTATAATCCGTCACACGTGGAGCAGGAGCCACATATTCTCCGATGCGGATGGAATTCCATTGAGAGTCTGCCTGCCAGTTCTGTTTGGGCGTACAGTTTTTACGTTTCAGCAGATAGGTACCCGGACAAAGTCCGCGGATAATCCCGTCTGTCACATCTCCTTTCTGCTGATTTCCTTGATTGAGGGCCGTAAAGGTAAATTCCATCCCTAAATCAGGTATTTGCAAAGCCATGTCCCAAGCACCATAAGCGATGGTAACCACTTCTTTATCGAGTGACGGTTTGGCAAACGGATCATTCACTACTACCGCGTCCGGCATTACTTCCAGTCTCCAGACTCCCGGTTCGAGGCAATCCATGAAATAAGCACCTGTTCCCTCATAACGAATAATCGGAGAACTGCCACAACCGGCAATGGAAACAAGTTGTGACGCATCTTTGGGCTGGGTGTTGGTATGATTGGAATAATAGAATTTCTTTCCATTATTTAATTCGCTCAAGTCCTCTGTATAACTGACACGAAAACCGTCACCAAATAAAGTGTCCTGTGGATAACTGCCGTATGATTCACCTCTTTTCAGACTGCGTGCAGCTTCGGCAGCTATCTTCATACTGATGGCTTTATGAGGCGTATAGGCAAGATTCAAGAAATGAGTCTGATATTCCGTATTGGCATAAGCGATATCCATCGGATCATACGCAAACTGGGTAATCCATTGAAAACCTGCCGTACGGAAAGTGCGTACCATGGCCGGATACATATAAGAATACATGATATCTGCCGGATCGAACTCATATACCATCCGTGTTTTCTTATCGAATCCTTTCACCTTATCGGAAAAGGGAATATCATAGCGGTCTATATAGGGAAGGAAATTTCCCTGCTGTGTCTGTCCGGATACCAGTCCGATGGGATACCATTGATAAGTAGTTCCCTGAATGGCAGTTTCGTAATAAGCCTCTACTACATATCCGTTGTGGCTTACATTATAGAATACAGGTTTGCGGTTTCCTGTTTTATTGATCGCTTTCAGCATCCGGTTGATATAGGCTTTTACCTCTTTCTTCGTACCGGAATGACAAGGTTCATTATTGATTTCGAACCCAACAATGGAGGGATCGTCTTTATAAGCTAACCCCGTATATGGATTGACGTGCTTCACCAAACCATGAAGATAGGTTTCTTGTGCAGCGATAGCTTCCGGGTGGGAGTGCATATCGCATTTATCATATTTATAGGAGAAGCCGCCCGTCTGTATGTTTCGTTCGGGATATCCGTTCCCGAAGTTGGTCTGCGCGGTAATCACAATATGAATATTGCGTTCTTTGAGTTTGGCAATCAGGTAGTCCATCAAGTCGAGATGCTCGTTTTCGAGGAGATTTCCCTGTCCGTCTGTCAGTTCCACATCCCATAAATGAATACGGTAAGCATTCAGTCCCAGACGGGAGATATGATATACATCTTTATCTATAGCAGCTTTGCGGTCCAGTTCCAAATATCCAATGGCACGGTAAGCATGGGCGAAAGGCAGCGTATAATTAACACCGAAAAAGGAAGCCTCCCGGCGGGTGTCACTCCAACGCATCACCCCATTTCCATCTATATATATAATAGGTGTAGAGGATGATTTGCCTTGCACTTTGACAAAGGCAGATATCAAACAAATAAAGGTAAGGATCAACAGTCTTTTCATGCTATCAAATTTATCGGTTTATTGACAGCAACAAAAGTAATTTATTGGTCATTTCAATAAAAGCACAGATTGGACATATAAGGATAAAAATAGGACGAAATGCCCCAAAACACCTCTACAGGTCTTCATTAAGGTACTGACGTGGCGTTTTTCCGAATTCTGCCTGAAAACATTTGGAGAAATAAGAATGATTGGAAAAGCCTACCATGTACATCACTTCGGCAACGGTAAACTTCTTTTGTTGCAACAACATGGCCGCCTTTTTCATCCGGATCGATTTGATGTATTCCACTGGAGACATTCCGGTCAGCTGTTTAATTTTCCGGTAAATCTGCTTATTACTGATACCGGATAATTCACAAAGCGCATTCACATTCAATTCCGATTCAGAAAGATGATCCTCAATCAGGCGGATAATGTTCGACAGAAATTTCTCATCTTGAGATTCTGCTTCGATTGGTTTAAGAACAGGCAACGATTCCAATTGCTTTTTCACTTGTGTCGCCGGAATCTCTTCTTTCTCTACGGCGATGACAGGAATATTCAGCCCAATGGAAGTTCCTTTTCCTTCGTTCGAGGTGACTCCGTTGATGTGACCGCCATGAAGTTCCGTATAAGTCTTGACTAGATAAAGTCCGATACCCGTACCTTCCTTATTGCCGGAATGTGGAGACTGGAAAAAGCGCTGGAAGATATATGGAATATCTTGTTGCGCGATTCCGGTTCCTGTATCAGAAACACAAATATCCAACAATTCCGTTTCCTCACGATAGAAAAGAGACAGGCGGACACTTCCACCATCCGGGGTGAATTTGACGGCATTTGAAAGCAGATTATCTAAAATCACTCCAAGTTTGATGGCATCCATATCAGCATAAATCTTGGCTTTATTCGTCTCGAAATGGAATGTGATCTGTTTGTTTTCCTCATAGACGGAAAACAGGCTACGGCTGAATGACACAAGTTCGATGCGCGACAAAATCAGCAGCGAATCTTTATTATCCTCTATCCGGTTGAAGTTTAATACCTGATGAATCAATGAGTTTATTTTCATTGCATTACGCTGCACCTCCTCCAGTGTCTGTTTCTCATGCACTTCTTCTGCAACGGGGAGCAATTGACTGACAGGAGCGATAATCCGGCTAAGCGGTGTCTTTAATTCATTAGACAAATGGGTAAAGAAAGCCATTTTCTGGCGTGATTGCTCCAGAATCTTCTCTTTTTCCATCCGTTCCATTTTCAGACGGTTCTTGACACGGAAAAAGTTGATAACCCAGGCAATGAGGCTCAAGAATAAAAGAATGTAGACAATCTTTGCCCAAAGTGTGTAATACCATGGAGGGAGAATTTTAATATTCAGGATATATGGATGCTCGGAAGGAGAACCGCTCTTTTCTACTTTGCTGATTACTAGCTGATAATCCCCATAACCCAAATTACTGTACGTAATGCGATTCGTGTTGGATTGCAGGAAATTCCATTCTTTGTCCATACCTTCCAGCCGGTAGACGAATTCATGTTTTTCTTCCAGCGAGTAGGGCAGGTCTGAAAGTTCGAAAGCCAGGTTGTTCTGGTCGTATTTTAGTTCGATAGCATCGGTATAGCGGATGTTGGGAATATCCTCTCCGGTATGCGGAGACATCAGTTGATTGTTGATATATAAGGCAGTCAGTAAAATGGAGTGTTCCGGCTGACTCATGGCTTGTATTTCGGGACGGGATATGCCGAACCCGTCTGCACCTCCCAGATAGATATTTCCATCTTCCGGATCAAACATGAGACTGGTGAAACGTTTATCCGTCAGGCTTTGCTGGCGGGCATCCATTGTTCTCCGGTCGATGATCCAAAGTCCGTTAGTGGTGGAAACCCAGATATGTTCTTTTACAGAGGTCATAGACAGAATCTCGTTATTGCTGAAATTGCCGAAAGAGATACTTTGCTGACTCGAGTCTTTGGGATTGATACGCATCACCCCTCCGTGAAATCCTACCCAAAGCATGCCGTCTTCATCCCGTAAAAGGTAGTTCGGGCTCTTCTCGCCACTTAATTCATCGGCAAACAGCTTTGTCACTTGCCGCGTACGGGCATTGATTTTGTCTATTCCTTTGCTGTTGTATAACAATACCCATACATTACCTTCCGCATCAGGGACAATCTGATTAATGAACATCCCCGATAACCCATTATGAATGGAATAATTTTGATCGGCTACATACGATTTTCCGGCAGATTGTATCAGTTTATGTTTGTCCACCACAAAGATACCTCCGAGACAGGTGGCGATCCAAAGCTTCCCGTCAGTATCTTCAAACAGGTAATAAGCCCAGTTGGTGTTGTTTGTTCCTGTGCTGTCTACGATGTTGTAGTGTACAAATTGATGGGTATTATAGTCATAGCGGTTGATACTTCCGTCTGTGGCTATCCATAACTGCTGTTCTCTATCCTCGTAGATGTGCCGTATCCGGTTGTGGGATAACGGATGGTTTTTATCCCCCATTCTATACCAGATAGCATCGTGTTTATTGCCTGCCGGATGGGTGAACCGGATCACTCCGTTTGTACCTCCGAACCAATAGAATCCTTTGGAATCCCGGAACAGGGAATAGAACTGATTTCCGTCTCCTGTGCCTGTGATTTGAGAAATCGGTACAAATTGCAGCGCACTGTTATAGCGTGACAGGGAAATGCCATAATCTGTTCCTAGCCAGATATTATGTTCCTGATCCGAGAATATGTTCCAGATAATATTGTTGGTTAGTGACTGGATATTGCGTGAATCGTGAATGATATGCTGCAAAGGTTCTTTGTCATTCTGGTACACATAAAGCCCGTTGTCTGTACCTGCCAGCAAATTTTCATCTCCGTCCAGTGCCAGTGATTTGATGGAGTTGTTATGGAATACCTCTATCGCCTTCATCTCTCCTGTAGTGGGATTGTATTGGAAGAGATAACCTTCCATCCCGATCCAGATACATTGTCGGGTGGTGTCTTCCAACAGAGAATTGACAAACAAATTGCTACCTCCCCGGTTAACGGGCAAAAGGATGTTTTCAAATTTTCCACTTGCCTGCACATAGCGGCATAATCCGTTGTAAGTACCTATATAAATTTGATTATCTTTTGTATGAATGATGGAATAGATGGTGTTATGAGGCAATCCGGTCTGTTTGCTGTCGAAATGATTCAGTTGACGGCTTTTTAACTGATAAGTATATAATCCATTCAACGAACCTATCCACAATGTATCTCCCTGGAGTACCATGGTACGGACATCCGTTGGGAAATCAGTATCCGGTTGCTCATATTTGTCTGTTCGATAGTTATAAACAAGAATCCCGTTATCTGTTCCCAGATATAAATAAGTGTTATCTGCTATAATACCGCAGTAGATACGTGTGTTAGTACGTTCTCCATACGTGAAATGCTGTTGTGTGGAATAACCGTCATAACTGAATAAACCCTTGTTGGAACCCACCCATATCAGTCCCTCGCTATCTTGCAGGAAGCAACTAATCACCGAAGCTTCGGCCCCGAGATAGATGTTGTCGAATTGCTGATAATTTACTTTTTGCCCATACACATTGCCACTGCTACAGTAGGCAAGGATGAGAAAAAGAATTGTTGTAATTCGTTCGCGCATGGTGTTAGGTTTGCAGGTTTTTAAATCTGTAATTGTTGTAAAAGTATTCCTTCTTTCCTGCAAATGTAGGAAAAATGTCGGTTACACTTGTAAATATCCCGCTCTTTTTGTTCCTTTGCTATCTATTTATAAACAGAAAACTTACGTATGAGAAAACTAATTTATTGGCTTTTATTGCCGTTGGCAGTGGCTGTGAGTGCATGTGGCGGTAAAAAAGGATCTTCAGATAATACGTCGACATTGGCGATGATAGACAGTGTGGATGCTCACGGATTGCAGCGTATGCAGACGTCTAAGAGCGAAACCGACTTTAAATTTAAGGGGAAAGATTATCATTCCCTCGTTTCGCGTACTCCGGATGAAAATCTGCCCCATGTGACAAACGAGCTGGGAGATACCTATGTCGACAATAAAATAGTGTTGCACCTGACTCGTGGTAATGAAACCGTGTTGAACAAGACCTTTACCAAGAATGATTTTTCATCGGTAGTCGATGCGAACTTCCTATCTAAGTCTATATTGGAAGGTATTGTATATGACAAGACTACTCCGCAGGGAATTGTGTATGCAGCGAGTGTTTGTTATCCGCAGACTGATTTGTATATGCCGCTTTCTATAACGATCACTGCCGATGGAAAAATGAGTATACAGAAAGTAGATATACTTGAAGAAGATTATGACGATGAAGCCCCCAATTAAGTTTGTAGGCGAGTGTTGACAGTAAAATTACACAAATGTGAGAACATTTGAGACAAAAGAAAGGCAGCCGATGAGGTTGCCTTTCGTATTTTTGCACCGTCAACAAACTTAATACCGAATAGAATGAAGAAAAACATTTTTGCTATCTGTGTGGTAGCAGTAGGATGTACGGCACTGACCGCTCAAACCCAAGATACACAAACGTTGGTTCCACTTACGGAACGGGTAAACGTGCAGGCGGATTCGGCACGCGTCAATCAAATTATAGACGATTGCTGGGTAGCAGTAGGGACTAAAAAGCCTCATGCAATTCAACGCGACTTCACACGTATGTTCAACGGTAAGCCTTCCTATCGTTTTGAATTGAAGGAAGATGATAACACCCTGTCAGGATATGCCAAAGGGGAAACAAAAGGGCGTGCGGAATTTTCTTATTGTTATGCAACTTCCGATGATTTCAAAGGCCTGCCTGCCGATGTTTATCAGAAAGCACAGATTACCAAAACTGTATATCATTATGGGAAAGGTATTTGTCCGCAAGGAGCTTCCCGCGACTATGAGTTTGCCGTATATATTCCTTCTTCATTGGGTAGCGATGTCTCGACAATTTTTGCCCAATGGCATGGGATGCCGGATCGTACATTGGTACAAACTCCACAAGGAGAAGTGAAGAAACTTACGATTGACGAGTTCGTTGAACTGGAAAAGACTACGATCTTTAAAAAGAATGAAGGGCACGAGAAAGTAGCCAAGCTGGATAAACAAGGTAATCCGGTGAAAGACAAACAAGGAAATCCTGTATATCAGGCCGGAAAGGTCAACGGATGGCTCGTGGAACAAGGAGGCTATCCTCCATTGGCGTTCGGGTTCTCCGGTGGATGGTTCTATATCAAAGCAAATTCCGACCATAAGTGGCTGACGGATAAAGACGACCGTTGCAACGCAAATCCCGAAAAAACACCGATCATGAAACCTGTAACATCAGACTATAAAGCATCGACCATTGCTTACAAAATGCCTTATGCCGATTTTCCGAAAGACTGCTGGATTACATTCCGCATTCATATCGACTGGACAGTCTATGGCAAAGAGGCGGAAACGATTGTAAAACCAGGTATGCTCGATGTGCAGATGGACTATCAGGAAAAAGGGAAAAAGGTTAGTAAACACATTGTAGACAATGAAAAAATCATGATTGGACGTAACGACGATGATGGTTATTACTTCAAGTTCGGTATTTACCGTGTAGGTAATAGCACTAAGCCGGTATGTTACAATCTGGCAAACTATTCAGAAAGGTAATTAGTCAGAAGGTAAAAAGAGAGTGATATCCGGATGTTCTTTTTGTGCGCATCCGGATATTTTTTTAGTTCTTTTACCGTTTATTTGTCAGCGCAGCAATGATAGTGATACCATTTTTACTGTCATAATTTGCTGATTGTAATAAAGTTAAAAATGATAAAAATAGGACTGCATCTAGTAAGTACGTGTCAGGTATGCAAAAAGATTTGTTTTTTTGCCGCTTGCCAAATGGCATATATAAAATAACTAGTGATGCAAATGATGAACAAAAATGGGTTTAGCCGATGTGCAGAGTTCTACATCGGTCGTTTGCGAAAGGAAGGAAGGCATTCTACAGCGCATGTCTATAAGAATGCTATCTTCTCTTTTAGCAAATTTTGTGGCACGTCCAATGTGTCGTTCAGACAGATCACCCGCGAGCGTTTACGACGTTACGGGCAGTATCTTTATGAGTGTGGCTTGAAGCCTAATACGATTTCTACGTATATGCGTATGCTTCGTTGTATTTATAATCGAGGAGTGGAAGCAGGTAGTGCACCTTACGTACCCCGATTGTTTCATGATGTTTATACGGGAGTAGATGTTCGCCAAAAGAAAGCTTTGCCTATCGGTGAATTACGTAGACTTTTGTATGAGGATCCCAAATCGGAGCGTTTGCGTCGTACGCAGGCTATTGCTGCCTTGATGTTTCAATTCTGTGGAATGTCATTCGCGGATTTAGCTCATCTGGAGAAATCAGCTTTAGATCAGAATGTGTTACGGTATAACCGTATCAAGACTAAAACTCCGATGAGTGTGGAAATACTTGATACTGCAAAGGAAATGATTAACCGGCTTCGTAGTAATCAGGATTCTCATCCGGATTCTCCGGATTATCTGTTTGATATTCTTAGTAGTGATAAGAAACGGACGGATGAAAGGGCTTATCGGGAATACCAGTCTGCCCTTCGTCGATTTAACAACCGTTTAAAGGACTTAGCGAGAGCTTTACGTTTGAAGTCTCCTGTCACTTCTTACACACTTCGTCATTCTTGGGCAACGACAGCGAAGTATCGGGGAGTATCGATTGAAATGATTAGTGAATCATTGGGACACAAATCTATAAAAACCACACAAATCTATTTGAAAGGCTTTGGACTTAAAGAACGTACAGAGGTAAATAAAGGGAATTTATCTTACATTAAAAACTGTTGTGTAGGCAGGGCAAAAAGTGCAAAGTATTAGTATTCAGAACTAAAGTATGTGTGTTACTTCTTAGGTAACGGAACTTAAATTTGACGCAAAGATAGACAAAAACATAAATAGTAAGCAAATATTCTTCCACTTTTTTTCGTTTTATCTGAAATATAGGAAAAAAACTATCCGAACATGAAATAACTTTATTTTCATGTTCTAAACTTTTTATTGCCTAATCTCTGGATTTTTCCTGTTGAGTATTAGGCAGTTCCTTTCTTGTGCCCTATTCCTATATGTGATTTCCATTTTTATAGAGACGCGCGCCTTGTGTGTGTATTGTCCGTTACCTAAGAAGTGACGGAATAACATGGGGTAAAAAAACATGATTTTAACAAAACCAAAATCACTTAGTGCTGGGCCTAGCGATGGGACAGGGGAAGGCGTAGCACACTCTAAACGCTGGTATGTTGCTCTGGTTCGTATGCACCACGAGAAGAAGGTAGCCGAACGTTTAGACAAAATGGGGATCGAGAATTTCGTCCCTGTCCAACAAGAAATTCATCAGTGGAGTGACCGGCGCAAGGTAGTTGAGTCTGTCCTTCTTCCAATGATGGTGTTTGTGCACGTAAATCCGAAAGAACGCAAAGAAGTTCTGGGTTTTTCTACAGTGAGCCGTTATATGGTGATGCGTGGTGAGAGCTCTCCGGCGGTGATTCCAGATGAGCAGATGGCTCGTTTCCGTTTCATGCTCGACTATTCCGAGGAAGCTATTTGTATGAACAGCTCTCCTTTGGCACGTGGTGAGAAGGTCCGTGTTGTGAAAGGACCTCTGACCGGGCTGGTTGGTGAACTGGTCAATGTCGATGGCAAAAGCAAGATTGCCGTCCGGCTGAATATGCTGGGATGCGCTTGCGTTAATATGCCTATTGGCTATGTCGAGGCTGTCTGCGAGAAAAACTAATCCCGTCATCATTTATCCACCATTTACATGAATACGAAATTATCCGGTGCTTTTGCACTGATATTCTTTTTCTTCTTTCTCTCGGCTTGCCAGTCCTATAAGAAAGTACCTTACTTGCAGGATGCGGAGATTTTGAAACAGGCGAATACGCAAGTTGCGCCTGTTCAGGACGCAAGACTGATACCGGGTGATGAAGTTTCCATTCTTGTTTCCACTTCCGATCCGGTTGTTTCGCAGCCTTTCAATGCGCAAGGCAGTACGTTTCTATTGGACGATCAGGGAAATATCAATTATCCGGTTTTAGGTAAACTTCCTTTGAACGGTTTAACAAGTCGTGAAGCTGAAAACCTGATAACGGATAGACTGAAATCTTACGTGAAAGAAAGACCTACGGTAGTAGTCCGTATGTCCGGTTTTAAAATTTCCGTTTTGGGCGAAGTGGCCTCTCCCGGTGTTTATCCGGTAGTGAATGAGCAGATCAATGTGCTCGAGGCCCTTGCCATGGCAGGAGATTTGACTATTTATGGTGTTCGTGATAATGTAAAACTAATCCGCGAAGACAGGAATGGGCATAAACAGTTTGTTACACTCAATCTGAACGACGC
>OHJO01000975.1_pt1 | contig 12276 bp, 10 predicted proteins | sample 1568561 | NCBI WGS metagenome assembly OHJO01 (sample SAMEA3879556, study PRJEB24766) | human gut metagenome | biome: human-associated habitat; feature: feces | place: USA | collected 1985/1987
CTGTCATATTTTTCGCTGCATCCGGCGATGCGGCGTTTTCCAATTTTTTCCCGAAAAGGAGTTTTTCCATGAAAAAAGCGCTGACTCTTCTGCTGTCCCTCGCGATGCTCTTCTCCCTCGCCGCCTGCGGGCAGAGCGGCGGCGATTCGACCGACGACGCGCCGTCCACGCTCGTCTACGGCTCTGCCGACTACACGCGCATCGATCCCGCGGTGGACGAGCACTGCGAGATCAACCTGCTGCTCTTCAACGGCCTGACCGCGCACGACGGCAATGACCAGATCGTTCCCGCCCTCGCCGAGCGCTGGGACTATGACGAGGCGAACTGCACCTATACTTTCTACCTGCACGAGGGGGTGAAGTGGCACGACGGCGAGCCGTTCACGGCGCAGGACGTCAAATTCACCATTGAAGCCATCATGGACCCCGACAACGGCTCGGAAAACGCGCCGAATTACGAGGACGTGCAGGAGATCACCGTGCTCGACGACCACACCGTCTCGTTCCGCCTCGCTGAGCCGAACGCCGCATTTCTGGAGTACATGACGATGGCGATCCTGCCGCAGCATTTGCTCGAGGGCGAGGATATGCAGGAATCCGCCTTTTTCCGCGCCCCCGTCGGCACAGGGCCCTACAAGCTCGAAAGCTGGGACGCCGGGCAGTCCATCGTGCTCGTGCGCAACGAGGACTACTTCCTGGGTGCGCCGAACATCGAGCGCGTCATCTTCAAGATCGTACCCGACGACAACGCGCAGGCCATGCAGCTTGAGTCCGGCGAGATCGACCTTGCGCTGCTCGACCCGAAAAACGCGCAGAACTTCGCGGGCAAGGAGGGCTACACCTGCTACGACATGACCACCGCGGACTACCGCGGCATCCTCTTCAACTTCAATACCCCCTACTGGACGGAAAACCGCGACATCATCCCCGCCGTCTGCTACGCCATCGACCGTCAGGCCATCGTCGACTCGGTGCTGCTCGGGCAGGGCATGGCGGCGTACAGCCCGCTCCAGCGCAATGTCTACAACGACGAGACCGTGAACCACTACGACTACGATCCCGCAAAAGCAAAAGAAATTCTCGAATCCGTCGGCTGCACGATGGGCGAAAGCGGCTACTACGAGCGAAACGGCGAGGAGATCGGCTTTGTCATCAGCGTCATGTCCGGCGAGCAGGACCGCATCGACATCGCGCAGGCCGCGGCGCAGCAGCTTAGAGAAGTTGGCATCCACTGCACGGTGGACATCCCCGCGCAGATGGACTGGAGCGGCCAGATGGCATGTCTCATCGGCTGGGGCAGCCCGTTTGACGCCGACGACCACACCTACAAGGTCTTCGGCACGGACAAGGGCGCGAACTACTCGGGCTACTCAAACGCGCTGGTGGACGAATATCTGACGCTCGCGCGCCAGAGCAGCGACGACGCCGTCCGCAAAGAGTATTACAGCAAATTCCTGCACGCGCTCGCGGACGATCCGGCCTACGCCTTTATCTGCTACATCGACGCGAACTATGTCGCCAAATCCACCATCCACGGCATCGACGCGGACACGGTGCTCGGCCACCACGGCGTCGGTATTTTCTGGAACATTCAGGACTGGACGATCGGCGAGTAAACGCCGTTGACATCTTTGACGAGGGGCTGGCTTCAGCCCCTTTGTCTTGCATAAAGAGGACATTTTTCATGGCAGATTTATTGAACGTCGAGCACCTTTCCGTCAGCTTTTTCATCCCCGCGGGCGAGGTGCAGGCGGTGCGCGACGTGAGCTTTTCGCTGAAAGCGGGCGAGGTGCTCGCCATCGTCGGCGAATCGGGCTGCGGCAAGAGCGTACTGTGCAAGAGCATCCTGCGCCTTCTGCCGCAGACGGCAAAAATCAAGTCCGGCAAGATCATCGTAGACGGCACAGACATTACGGCTTATCGCGAGCGCGAGATGACGGCGCTGCGCGGTTCGCTCTTTTCCATGGTGTTCCAGGACCCGATGACCGCGCTTGATCCGACGATGACGATCGGCGCGCAGATCGCCGAGGCGGTGCTCGCGCACAGGCCAAAGCTCGAAAAAAGCGCCGTAAGAGCACGCGTGATCAAACTGCTTGAGCTTGTCGGCATCGACCGCGCGCAAGAGCGCATGGCACTCTATCCCCACAACTTTTCCGGTGGGATGCGCCAGCGCGTGGTGCTGGCCATCGCGCTCGCGGGGAAGCCGCACATTTTATTTGCCGACGAGCCGACGACCGCGCTGGATGTGACCATTCAAGCGCAGATCTTAGATCTGCTGCGCGACGTGCAGCGAAAGCTCGGCACGGCGACGGTGTTTGTCACGCACGACCTCGGCGTCGTCGCGCGCGTCGCCGACCGCGTGGCCGTGATGTACGCGGGCAAGATCGTCGAGACCGGCACGGCGGAGGATATCTTCTACGACCCGCGCCACCCCTATACGTGGGGCCTGCTGCGCTCGCTGCCCGCGCTCTCGCGCGGAAAGGAGACGCTGCCGAGCATCCCCGGCATGCCGCCGACGCTCATTGACCCGCCGCAAGGCGACGCCTTCGCCCCCCGCAACGAATACGCCCTTGCCATCGACTACGAGGAAGCGCCGCCGATGTTCCGCGCCAGCGACACGCACTATGCCGCAACGTGGCTGCTCGACGAGCGCGCGCCGAAGATCACCCCGCCGGTGGGAGGTGCGCGATGACAAAACATGACATTCTGCTCGATGTGCAGCACGTGAGCCATGTCTTTCCGCTGACAAAGCAAGTCTCCGTCAAGGCACTGGACGATGTTTCGTTCCAGATTCGCCGCGGGGAAATTTTCGGCCTCGTCGGTGAGTCCGGCTCCGGCAAGTCGACGGCCGCGCGCTGCGCGATGGGCATCTTGCAGCCGAGCGGCGGGCATATCTTTTACAATGGCGTCGACCTCTGTGACAGGGCCGCCTGCCGCGCGAACAAAAAAATGCTGCAAACCACACGCCAGATGATCTTTCAGGACTCTGCCTCGAGCCTCGACCCGCGCATGACAGTCTGCGATAGTATCGCCGAGCCCATGCGCATCCACCACATCGTCCCGCCGCGCGGCACATACCGCAAGGAGGCCGAGTTCCAGATGTACTACGTCGGCCTCGACAAAAAGTATCTCGATAAGTATCCGTCCGAGCTCTCTGGCGGGCAGCGCCAGCGCGTCGCCATTGCGCGGGCGCTGTGCATGGGGCCGGAGCTTCTGGTGGCAGACGAACCGATCGCGTCGCTGGATGTGTCCATTCAGGCACAGATCGTCAACCTGTTTCGCCATTTGCAACGCGAGCACGGCTTTTCGTTTCTCTTCATCGCGCATGACCTCGCAATGGTGGAATTCCTCTGCGACCGCGTCGGCGTACTGTACCACGGCAAGCTTGTCGAGGTCGCGCCCGTGCGCGCGCTTTACGACCATCCGCTCCACCCCTACACCAAGGCGCTGCTCGCGGCTATGCCGATTCCTGACCCGCGCATCGAACGAAACCGCGTATTGCCGGACTTCTCGCCCGGGCAGTTTCCGCTGACCGGCGAGCTTGTCGAGGTCGAGCCGGAGCATTTCGTCTTGCAGGAAGGGGGCGCGCAATGAAAAAGCCATCGAAAATCCTGTATTTCGGCAAAAAGGTGCTGGCGTTTCTTCTGAGCGTTCTTGTTCTGTCACTCGCGGTGTTCTATGTCTCACGCCTGGCCCCTGGCGACCCGCTCGTCTCCTACTACGGCGACCGCGCGGAGAAGCTGACGCCGCAGGAGCGCGCGCAGGCGGAGGAAAAGCTGGGCCTCGACGAGCCCATCTTCACGCAGTATGTCCGCTGGGCGCAGAACGCCCTGCACGGGGATTTCGGCATCTCGTATAAGTACAAAATGCCCGCGGCAGAGGTCATCGCAAGCCGCGCGGGCAATACGCTCCTTCTCGGCGGCGTCGGCTTTGTGCTCATTTTCACGCTCTCGCTGCTGCTCGGGATGCTCTGCGCGCAGCGGGAGGGAACGCTTTTCGACCGCGCGGTCTGCAAGCTCGGCACCATCACGAGCTGCATTCCGGAATTCTGGCTGTCGCTGCTGCTCATTCTGATCTTCGCCATCGAGCTGCGCGTGCTGCCGAGCTCGGGGGCCTACTCCATCGGGCAGCAAAATAACATCGCCGACCGCGCCGCGCACCTCATCCTGCCGCTCGCGGTCGTGGTGCTCGGGCACCTGTGGTACTATGCCTACATGATCCGAAACAGGCTTCTCGACGAGATGCGCGCAGACTATGTGCTGCTCGCCAAAGCCAAGGGCCTGACGCGCCGCGCTGTGATGCTGCGCCACTGTCTTCGAAACACGATGCCGACGTATCTGAGTATCATGGCCATCTCCGTCCCTCACGTGCTGGGCGGGACGTACATCGTCGAGACTGTTTTTTCCTACCCCGGCCTCGGCACGCTGGCCTATGAGAGCGCGCGCTACAAGGACTACAACCTGCTGATGCTGCTGAGCCTGCTCTCTGGTGCGCTCGTCATTCTGTGCAGCATCATCGCCCAGACGATCAACGAGCAGATCGACCCGCGCATCCGCGCCGAGCAGGCCGTGCGGGAAGCGGAGGTGCAGCCATGAACGACCGCTTCCAAATCGTCGGCGCGCGACCGCTGCCGGAGGCCGTACCCACGAAAAACAGACATTCCCTGCGCGGCAAGCCTGTCGCCTCCGCCATGATTTTATCGCTCATCGTGCTTGCGTGCCTTTTCTGCGAGCTTATCATGACGAAGGATCCGACGTATCTCGACCTCGCCCACTGCTCGGCCGTGCCGTGCCGCGAATTCCTGTTCGGCACGGACACGATGGGGCGCGATATCTTCTCGATGATCTGGTACGGCGGGCGGCTGTCGCTGTTCATCGGCGTCGGCTCGACCGTCATTTCGACGCTGCTCGCGATTTTGTTCGGCACGGTCAGCGGACTTGCGCCCAAATGGCTCGACGCGCTGCTGATGCGCCTGACCGAAATTCTTCTCAGCGTGCCGAACCTGCTGCTCGTTATCTTCCTGCAGGCAGTCATCGGCACGCCGAGCGCGTGGAGCATCGCGCTCGTCATCGGCCTCACGAGCTGGACGAGCATCGCCAAGGTCGTGCGCACAGAGGTGCAGCAGCTGCGCGCGAGCGAGTATGTCATCGCGGCCAAGTGCATGGGCGGCAGCTTTTTCCACATTCTGCGGTGTCACCTTGCGCCGAATTTCTTCTCGTCCATCCTCTTCATGGTGGTGATGAATGCGCGCAGTGCCATCATCGCCGAATCGACGCTCAGCTTCATGGGCCTCGGCCTGCCCATCGAGGTCGTGACCTGGGGCAGCATGCTCTCGCTCGCGGAAAAGGCGCTGATGACCGACGCGTGGTGGATCCTGCTCATCCCCGGCGCATTTTTAGTCGTGACGCTCCTTTGCATCACGAACCTTGGCGACTATCTGCACAGCCGCACGGGTCGAAAAGAAAGCAACCTGTAAGCAAAAAGAAGGCACAGCCGTTTGGCTGTGCCTTCTTTTTATTTATGGAGTTTACTTCGCGTTCAGGATGTGCATGAACTCTTCGCCTGTGATCGTCTCCTTCTCGTAGAGGTACTGCGCCAGCTCATCGAGCTTCGCACGGTTCTCGGTGAGGATGTCCACAGCCTTTTCGTGCTGCGCTTTCACCAGCTCCACGACGCGCTGGTCGATCTTCGTCTGCGTTTCGGCAGAGCAAGCGAGCGATGCGTCGCCGCCGAGGTACTGATTGTTGACCGTCTCAAGCGCGACCATGTCGAAATCGTTGCTCATGCCGTAGCGCGTGATCATCGCGCGGGCGAGCTTCGTCGCCTGCTCGATATCGTTCGACGCGCCGGTCGTGACGGAGTGGAACACGACCTCCTCCGCGGCGCGGCCGCCGGTCAGCGTGGCGATCTTGTTCTCCATTTCGGCCTTGCTCATCAAGTAATGGTTGCCCTCTTCGACCTGCATCGTGTAGCCGAGCGCGCCGGAGGTGCGCGGCACAATGGTGATCTTCTGCACGGGGGCGGAGTTCGTCTGCTTCGCCGCCACGAGCGCGTGGCCGATCTCATGGTAGGCGACGATCTTCTTCTCCTCGTCGGTCATGATGGCGTTCTTCTTCTGGTAGCCTGCGATGACGACCTCGATGCTTTCCTCTAAGTCCGCCTGCGTGGCAAAGCGGCGGCCGTCGCGCACGGCGCGCAGCGCCGCTTCGTTCACGATGTTGGCAAGCTCCGCGCCGGAAGCGCCGGAGGCCATGCGCGCGATCTTGTTGAAGTCGACGTCCTCGGCGACCTTGATCTTCTTCGCGTGGACCTGCAAGATAGCCTCGCGTCCCTTGAGGTCGGGCAGCTCCACCGGCACGCGGCGGTCGAAGCGGCCCGGGCGCGTGAGCGCGGGGTCAAGGGATTCGGGGCGGTTCGTGGCGGCGAGGATGATGACGCCGTTGTTGCCCTCAAAGCCGTCCATTTCGGTGAGCAGTTGGTTCAAGGTCTGTTCGCGCTCGTCGTTGCCGCCGTACTGGCCGCCGCTGCGCTTCTGGCCGATGGCGTCGATCTCGTCGATGAAGACGATGCAGGGGGCCTTCTCCTTGGCCTGCTTGAAGAGGTCGCGCACCTTGCTCGCGCCCATGCCGACGAACATTTCGACAAATTCAGAGCCCGACATCGAGAAGAACGGCACATTCGCCTCGCCGGCGACCGCCTTGGCGAGCATCGTTTTACCGGTTCCCGGAGGGCCGACGAGCAGAATGCCCTTGGGCATTGAGGCACCGATCTCCTGATACTTGCTGGGGTCGTGCAGATAGTTGACGACCTCGGCAAGATTTTCCTTGGCCTCATCCTCACCCGCCACATCGCTGAAGCGGATGCCCTCGGCGGATTTGACGTAGACCTTGGCGTTGGATTTCCCCATGTTGAACATCATGGAGTTGCCGCCGCCCATCTTCTCCATCATCTTGCGGGACATGAACTGTCCCAGCGCGACGAAGATAAGAATGGGCAGCACCCACGCAAGAATACTGACGAGCGTAGACGTCTGCTCGATCTCTGTACCCGTGGTGGAAACGCCCGCGTCGAGAAGACGCTGCACGAGGCCGTCATCCGGCACCATGGCCGTTTTGTAAACCGTTTTTTCATCCGCGCTTGTGAAGAGAATGCGGTTGTCCTGCTGCTGGATCTCCACCTTGCCGACCTCGCCCTGCTCGGTCATGGTGACGAAGGTGTTGTAGTCCACTTCTTTGATCTGATGCTCGGCCATCCACGGCATGGCGATAAAATTGAAGAGCATCACAACAAGGAGCGCCACCACATAGTAGTAGAGCAGCGGTTTTTTCGGGGATTTGACTTCATTCATGGAAGGATTCCTCCGATTGTTTGAATTTCCGGCAAAAAGTGCATACAAATGAAAAAAACTGAACGTAGCAAAAAGCCGGAGTTTTTGCTACGCTGAAAGAAGAGACGGGCGGTCGAAACCGCCCGGAACTTAGATTAGTTTGGAGTATAACACGGGGAAATATCCCTGTCCAGTACCCAAGATAAGAGTTTACAGTTTGGATACAAGGAGGTTACAGTTATGAAAAAAACGACAAAGGCGGCTATATTCGTCACGGCTGCGGCGGCACTCTACGGCGCGGCGGCCTACGGCGTGACGAGAACGCTGATGGACGTCGCGATGAAGCGCGAAGCGCCCAAGGCGCTCAAAAATAAGGGCAGCGCCCAGCTCACGGGCGAAAAGCGCGACGAGCCCTACCGTGAGGCGCAGCGCGCCGCCGCGAAAAAGCTTGCGTCTTCGGAAACGGAGACAGTGCTGCTCGAAAACCGCGAGGGCTTGACGCTCGTGGGCCATCTTCGTGAATGCGAAAAGGCCAAGCGCGTTGTGATCGCGTTTCACGGCTGGCGCTCAGCGTGGTACCGCGATTTCGGCCTGCTCGCGGACTTTTTAAGCCGCGAGCAGTGCAGCGTGCTCTATGTGGAGCAGCGCGCGCAGAACGAGAGCGAGGGCGACTACATCGGCTTCGGCCTGACCGAGCGCTACGACTGCGTCGACTGGGCAAACTGGGCAGCCGAACACTTCCCCGGCCTGCCCGTTTACCTTATGGGCGTGTCGCTCGGCGGGGCGACGGTGCTCATGGCCGCAGGCGATATTCTCCCCGCCGTGGTGCACGGCGTGATCGCCGACTCGGCCTACACCTCGCCGCGTGCGATCTGGCAGCACGTGATGGGGAAGAACCTGCATCTTCCTGTCCGCGCAGCGACCGTCATCGCCGACAGCCTGTGCAAAAAGAGACTGAACGCCTCGTCCGGCAGCTACTCCACCGTCGAGGCGCTCAAAAATACCGATGTTCCGATTTTACTGATCCACGGCGAGGACGACCACTTCGTCCCGCTCAAAATGGCGTTTGAAAACCGCGACGCCTGCGCCGCGCCCTGCAAGCTGCTCGTCGTGCCCGGTGCGGATCACGCGATGAGCTACTATATGGGCCGCGGCGCGTACGAGGCCGCAATGCGCGCCTTCTGGGAGCATTTTGACAAGTGAGGATCCCCCCTCACTTGTCCTCTTCTTCCGTTTCAAGGCCCGCAAAGCGTCTGGACGGGCGGTAGATCAGCACGGCGCAGAGGATCAGCATCGCCGTCGCGCCAAGGCTGATGGGATAGACCCACATGACGGTCTGGAACGTCATGCTCATCGGGAAGACGAACTTGACCCACGCGATGCGGATACCGCACACGCCGAGCATCGTCAAAAGCGCGGGCGCGAGCGAAATGCCGAAGCCGCGCAGATACCCGGAGAGTATTTCGTAGATCAGGCAGAAAACATACGCCGGCAGGATCGTCGCAAGGCGAATATAGCCGATGGCAATGACCTCGGGATCGCTGTTGAAAATGGCGAGCAGCGACCTTGCGCTCAGCAGCAGGACAACGACCGAGACAAATGTCGCGATGGCCCCCTCCAAAAAGCTGAGCTGCATCGTCTTCTTGCAGCGCTTGATCTGCCCTGCGCCGTAGTTCTGGCCGACAAAGGTCGTGCAGGCCTGCGAAAACGAGTTGAGCACGTCGTAGGCGAGAATTTCCACATTGAACGCCGCGCTCGACGCCGCGATCGCCACCGTGCCGAGGGTGTTGATGGCCGACTGGATGACGATGTTGGCGAACGAGAACACCGCGCTCTGCACGCCCGCGGGAACGCCAATGCGCAGAATGCGCTTCAGGCTTGCGCCGTCGATACACAGCGCTTTCCGCTCCACGCGCACGCATTTATCCGTGCGCGTCAGGCGGACGTAGAGCAGTGCCGCGCTCACGGCGTTGGCCGCCACCGTGGCGATGGCGACGCCGTTGACCGTCATATGCAGCACAATGACGAAAAAGAGGTTCAGCAGCACGTTCAGCACACCGGAGACCGCAAGCGCCGCGAGCGGCACTTTCGTGTCGCCGATGCTGCGGAAGATCGCGGCTTCAAAGTTGTAGAGCAATATCACCGGCATGCCGAGAAGATAAATGCGCAGATACAAAAGCGCATAGGGGAACACGTCCTCCGGCACATTGAGAATACTCAAGAGGGGCGAGGCGATGAGCTGACCAAGCAGCGCGACCGCCGCGCCGCCGCACACAGCGAACACAATGGCCGTGTGCACCGCGCGCTTGACGGCATTGTCGTCGCGGCAGCCGATGGCGTTCGCGATGACGACATTCGCGCCGAGCGCGATGCCGATGAAAAGATTGACGATGAGGCCGATGATCGGGCCGTTCGCGCCCACCGCCGCGACGGCGACTGTGCGCGCATCGCCCGTGAAGTTGCCGACGATGGCGACGTCCGAGGCGTGGAAGAGCTGCTCCAAGATCGCCGTGGCCGCGACCGGCAGGGCAAAGAGCGGCAGCTTATTCCAGATGGAGCCGTGCAGCATGTCGATCTCATGCTTTTTGACTGTAGTTCCCATGATCTCTCCCATTTCTTTCTTTTTTCCACTTGACCGAGCACCAGTATAGTGCCGCCGCGGCAAAATGGCAAATGTTTTTTGCGTGACCGCCCTGTCAGCATTGACAGGACGGTCGTTTCGCTGTAATATAAGGCCCGCTGACGGCAAATTTCCCAAAAATATGAGGATTTTTTATGGATTATTACCTTTTGACCGATCTGGCCGCGCGCGTCGGCTATCATCTGGCGCTCAGCGGGGCGGAGACGTTCCGCGTCGAAGAGACGATACGCCGCATCATCGGCGCCTACGGCATTGAATGCGAGACCTTTTCCATCCCCAACTGCGTGATGGTCAGCCTCGAGGCGGCCAACGGCAAGCCTTTGATGGTGATGAAGCGCGTCGGCTTTCACGGCAATGACCTCGAGTCGGTGGAAAAGCTCAACGCGCTCTCGCGCCGCATCTGCGCCGAAACGCCTGACCCGAGCGTCGCCGCGCAGTGGCTTGACGAAACGCTCAAGGGGCGGCGGCACTACTCTGTGCCCGTTTATTACCTGGGTAACTTCTGCGCCGCGGCGGGCTTTTGCCCGGTGTTTGGCGGCACGCTGCGCGACAGCCTGTTCGCGGGCCTTCTGGGCCTCATCATCGGCTTTGTCTCGCGCCAGATGGACAGGCGCGAGACCAACCCGTTTTTCAGCACCATCGTCGAGGCGTTCGCCATGGCGGTGCCGGCATATCTCGCCGCGGGCTTCCATCTGGTCGATTATATCGACTTTGTCATCATCGGCACCTTAATGATCTTGGTCCCCGGCCTTCTCATCACGACCTCCATGCGCGACATCATTTACGGCGATACGAACTCCGGCATCAACCGCATCGTGCAGGTGCTTCTCTCGGCGTTCGCCATCGCGCTCGGCACGGCGGCGGCATGGCGCGTCACGTCTGGCGTATACGGGCTGACGGTCTCGTCCGGCTCAGCGAGCTATCCCGCCTGGGCACAGGCCGTGATGATTTTCGTCGCCTGTACGGGCTTTTTCATCCTCTTCAATGTGCACGACTGGGGCAGCATTCTCTGCGCGCTCGGCGGCGTGTTCACATGGATGACGTACCTGCTCTGCCGTGATCTGGGCATGAGCATTTACAGCATGAATTTCTTCGCCGCCGTCGTTTCGGCGCTGTATTCTGAGCTTATGGCGCGCTCACGCAAATACCCCGTCACGTCGTACCTCGTCATCTCGCTCCTGCCGCTGGTGCCGGGCGCGGGCATTTACTACACGATGAGCCTCGGCCTGGGCGGCGATGTGCAGGCCGCGGTGCACAAAGGACTTGAGACCGCGGGCGTCGCGGGCAGCATCGCCGTGGCGATCCTGCTGGTGTCCACGATCTTCCGCCTCGTCACCGCGCAGAACGGGAAAAGCAGAAAGTAGTGTTCGAAAAGTAAAAACTGCCGCCCGTTTGGGCGGCAGTTTTTTATTGCAGTGCGTCAATGTAAGCGTTCAGCGCGGCAAAATCGCCGCGGGGATAGGCGTTCAGGTCGCGGTTTTTCGCGTTGATGAGACAGTCGGTCAAAAGAAACACATCCATCCCGATCTCGCGCGCGGCCATGTCCTCGGTCGCGTCGTTGCCGACCATCAGGCACTCCTCCGGCTTGACGCCGAGCGTGCGCGCGACCTCGAGGTAGTAAGCAGGATTCGGCTTGCAGAAGGTCGAGGCCTCGTAGGTGGTGTACATCTCAAAATCCTCCGGTGTGAGGCCAGCCCAGCGGATACGGTTCTCCGTCGCTACGTGGGGAAAGATCGGATTCGTCGCCAGCGCAACGCGGTAGCCGCACTCTTTGAGCTTATGGACCGTCTCCACCGACGCGGGATTAAAGCCGCAGATGTCGCGCGCGGCGTTGAACTCATTGGCGTAGAAATCCTCGAAAAGGCCCTGGTCGCTTTGGCACTTTTCCTCGCCGTAGATCGCCGCGAACTTCTTCCAGAAGGCCTGCTCGTTCGTGCAGCTGCCGTCGTTTTTGACCATGGCCGCTGTGCCCGCCCAAATGGCGTCGACGAGGGATTTGGGCTCGTAGCCGTAGGGCGCGAGCTTTTTGGCGAGGAACTTAAAGTATCCGGTCGTGAACGCCTCCTGATCCATCGGCAGCAGCGTCCCGTCCAGGTCGAATAAAATGGTGGTGATGTTCAATGCGCTTCTCCTGTTCATGTAAAGTAAGTCCATCATAGCCGTTTTTGAGGAGAATGGCAAGAGCCTGGGCAAAGATGCCCGCTCACTCGCCGCGCTCTTTCAAAAGGTCGATGATCTTCTGAAGGCCGAGAAACGCCATGCCGGTCAAAAATGCGGGAGCCCAGCATCGCAGCGCGTCGGAAAAAAC
>OHJO01001004.1_pt1 | contig 11903 bp, 9 predicted proteins | sample 1568561 | NCBI WGS metagenome assembly OHJO01 (sample SAMEA3879556, study PRJEB24766) | human gut metagenome | biome: human-associated habitat; feature: feces | place: USA | collected 1985/1987
TCACTTGCGTGACCGGCCTTTGCCCTATGGTGAATGTTCTATGGCTGCAATTTTTTATTCGCCGTCGGCGAGGAACTTCTCTTCCAGCACGAGCTGATAGGCCTTGTTGATGTCGTCATAGACACTGCGGTTGCTCTTCATCTCGGGAACGACGGCTCGCAGCACATCGTAGGCCTTCTGCGTACCCTTGCCAAGGTGGACGTAGTCGCCGTTATCGTCGCTCTTACGCAGATCGACGGCCTGAGAGGCGAACAGCGCCTCCATACCGACGAGGTAACGCAGGTTGTCGACCATCTGGCGGCACTTGGTCACGGCCAGCGGCAGGTTGCTCGCGTGGTCCTCAATGGAGCCCTGCATGGGATAGAAGTCGACGGACGACGGGGTCGTGAGATAGCGGTTCTCCGCATCGAGGCAGGAGAGCACGTTCTGCACCTCGTCATAGCCGTGGGCGCTGCCGTTGCGCGGGGCAAGGAAGCGCGGCAGGTGTGTGAACTCGGGCATGCACATGCGGATCAGGCGGTAGTTGACCGTGCGGGACAGATGCGCGAGCGCGATGGCAAGCATCTCGATGCCGATAACGAGCGATGTCGTCTCGAAATTCGAGTTGACAAAGACATCCTTCTTGTCGAGCATGATGCAGGGGTTGTCCGAGGGGGAGTTGATCTGGATGCTCAGGAACTTCTTGACGTAGTCCAGCGCATCCTCGACCGCGCCCGTGATGATAAAGCCGCCGCGGAAAGTCAGCGGGTCCTGCAGCGCGTGCTCGGGACGGTTGTCGCTGTAAAGGTAGCTGCCCTCAAGATCCTCGCGGCAGCGCGCGGCGCAGCGGATCTGGCCGGGCAGGCCGCGCAGCTCGTTCACGTCCTCGCGCATCGGTTCAATATTGCCGTTGAGGCCCTCGTAGTCGAGGCAGAAGATGCGGTCGGACATCTTGACGAGACTCTCGACCTCGTGAACAAGGATGGCCGCGGTGCCCTCGCCCTGGCTGTTGGAGAGCATGATGGTGTGCGTGTCCTTGAGCTGGAGATGCAGGGGCTTGAGGCCCTCCTTCTCCATGGCTTCCTTGGCGCTCACGACCTTGCCCTTGTAGTTGACGTCCTCCTCACCGATGAAGGCAAGGCCGATGTGGGTGATGGTGGTGATGTCTGCCTCGCCGACGGCGCCGCGGCGCGGGATGCGCGGCGTGATGCCGTGGTTCAGAAAATCGCGGTAGCTGTTTGCCAAGTCATCGGACGCGCAGGACGCGCCGATAAGCATGTTGTTGAGGCGGATGACCATCATCGCGCGCACTTCCTCGTCCGTGTTGAACGGAGGAAGGCCGAGGGAGTGGGAACGCAGCATCATGCGGTTCTGCGTCTCCATGAAGTCCTCGTCGATGGTGACGTCCTTGTTCTGGCCGACGCCGCGGTTGAAGCCGTAAATGGCCTTGCCACCCTTGGAGAGCTCCTGCATGATCTCGCGGCCCTTGGCGAGACGCGCGTAGGCATCGGCTGCGATCTCGACCTTGCGGCCGTCGTAGGCGACGTCATAAACGTCCTGCAAGGTCAGGTCGTGGCCATTCAAAATCAAAGTGTCCATACTGCTTGTCCTTTCGTTTTTTTGAAATTCAGTGATCTTGTTCGATCAGTGTGATTGTTTCTTCGTCGGCGTTGATCTCGATTTGATCTCCGGTTTTTACTGCATTGTAAAATTCGTCCTCCACGCGGTCGACCATCGGGATCTCCATGATGATGGCCGTGGAGACGAGCACGGTGTCGGGCTCGCGCACAATAAAGCCAAGCGGCGCGGCGCCGTTGAGTTCAAGCTTGTAGAGCCCGTCCATCTGCACGACGGAGCTGCCCTTCCCGCCTGGGAAGACAAGAATTTTATCCTTAACGCTCACGCCCTCGAGCGCGTGGCCGACTTCGGTCACGACGCCGGTCTTCGGGTCGGTGTGGTAAAAGAGGATCTGGTCGGTGCAGGTGAGCACCTCGCCTCTCACCTTGCCCGCGGCGATCTGGCGGCAGGAAAATGTCTTTTTCATCAGCACACCCTCCCCTGCTTTGCCCAGCGGATGCAGGTGGCCGTGTCGCGCACGGCCATGCGGATGCCCGCCGTTTCCATGTAGTATGCGCCCTTGGGCGAATCCGTCACGCCGGGCTTTCCGGCAAGATAGCCCCAGCAGCATGCCTCGTCCACGCAGGTGTCGGCGATCAGGTCCGCGCTAAGGTCCAGAAGCCGGTCCTCGAGGCCGCTTTCTTTCGCCTCGCGCTTGATGGCGGCGGACGTCAGGATATGGATGTCGGCCTTCGCCTTCTCGCCGCCGAGCAGTCGCTCGACTTCTTCGATCTGCGTATACGTGTAGTGCGGGCAGCCAAGAATGCAGTATTCGATGCTGCCGTCCGCCGAGGGAGAGAACGCCTCAAGCGTCTGCTCCAAGTCAGGCTGTGTGATGGTGACCTCCCTTTTCGGCGCTTTGCCGCCAAAAAGGTTGAACCCGTGTGCGGCCTCCGCCGTGACATTTGGAATGTGGTAGAAACGTTCAGCTCCGCGCCGAGCGCGATGAGCGCCTCGGTGCTGATCTTCTCGGGAAGGCCAAGGAACGCCGGAATACCCTTGCCGATCTTCTTTCCGCAAAGGCCGAGGACGGCGTAGTCAAAGTCCGACTCCATCTTCGCGTCCACGCGGACGGCGATGTCGGCGAAGCGATTCTCGCTCAGAAGCATCCCGTATTCGGGCGCGTAGCCTGTCACGGCAGCGCAGAGAGCGCTGGCCGCGCTCTCGCGGTTCGTGCGCGCGCCGAGAACAGCGTTGGCATAGATCGTAGCGTTCGTCTCGGAAAAGGCGATGATCTCGCCATACGACGGGACGTTATCGGCAAGATACGGCGTGCAGCAGTAGGTCAAACGCGCACCGAGTCCGCGGTAGATACGCTCGGTCTTTCGCATGTTTTCGACGGCGGCATCAGTCAGCCGAGAACGAAAATAGTCGACGGAATAGCCGGGGTTGACAGTCGGCGCGATGGCGCAGGAAGCCCCCGCGTCCAGGAGCTTGCCCGCAAACCAGATGTCGGCCTCCTGCGCGCTGAGGGATACGTGCGCGCGTCTGACGGGAACCAGGCGCTCCGCATCAAAGCACTTGCCCACGCCGATCTGGATCTGCATCGCCATGGCCTTGCCCCTGCCGAACGCGCCGTCCAGCATTTTCTGCTGGTGATCCGTGAGTTTCATGGATCTCTCCCCTGCTTACTTCTTGCCGACGTCCAGGTTACCGGCCTCGGTGTCGTAGCCGGAGTAGAAGCCCTGGCCGGTCTTCATGCCGAGGTGGCCCGCGTCGATCATTTCCTTGAGCTTTGCGGGCGGCTTGTCGCGCTCATCGCCGCTGGCGGCGTAGTAGGAATTTTCGATGTTGTAGATGGTCTGAAGGCCGATGAGGTCCATCAGCTTGAACGGGCCGATGTTGCTGTGCCACTCGGTCATCCAACCGCGGTCGAACTCGGCGACGTCGGTGACATAGCCGTTGGCCCACAGATACAGGCACTCGCGCTTGACGGCGCGCCACACGCGATTGATGGAATAGCCCTTGATCTCGCGCTCGGTGATAACGGGCTCAAAGCCAAGGGTGTGATAGTGCGCGATAGCGGCCTTCTTCGTCTCCTCAGACGTGCTGGGGTTCCACATCATCTCCAGATAGCTGTTGCGGATGGGGTCGTCGTGGTCGACAGAGAAGGTCATGGCCTTGCGCTCGTCGCTCACATCTTTATAGATATCGCTCATCAGGAGCGAGGAGGTGTTCGAGTTCAGATAGCAGTGCTTCGGGCAGACCTCGTCGAGCTGCTTGAAGACCGCCTGCTTGACTTCGATCTTCTCCGGCACGTTCTCAACGACGAGGTCAGCGTCCTTGCAGGCCTCTTCGAGCGTTGTCGCGTAATGGATGCGGCCGCGGACGGCGTCGGCCTCGTCCTTTGTCAGATTCCCCTCTTCGATGAAGTGAGCGAGCCATTTGTCGATCTTATTCTTGCAGGTGTCGATCGACGGCTGCGTGCGGCTATAACCGGTCACGTTCTTGCCGTAGAGCGCGTTGCGGAAAGCGATCATCGACCCCTGCGTGCCAATGCCGACGATGGTGACGTTTTTGATGTGATCTACTTCAGACATATTGCACCTCTTAAATTGCGGAGGGATGTGTCTCTGCGCCTCCGTTGTGATGATGGCAGTATAACACGCCATCGTTGAATTTGCGTTTATCATTCAACGCTATCAATAAAAATTTTTTAAGGAGCCGCTTTCGGCCCGCTTTTAAGGGAATGACCTGCCCTATCGCCCGCCAGATCAGCGAACGATAGAGCAAGAGAAGGCAAACCCGGAAAGTTCTGCCTTCTCTTGGAGCATTTGAATTACTTCTTCTGAGCGGGAGTCTTACCGAAGGTGAAGACCTGATACAGATAGCGCAGGAAGATTGCGGTGGTGGAGATACCGGCAACCAGCGGGGCGACCCAACCGATGATCCAGTCGATACGGTTGATGATGCCGAAGCTGTAGAACGCGGCCAGCGCCACATAGACAAGGCACAGAGCGCCATCGATGCCGAGCCACTCGACTTTGATCTCCTTCTTGTACTCTTTCTCGCTGACGGGGCCGGAGGAGGTCATGATCATGCCCTTCTCAATGTTCACACCGTCGGGCTTGGCAAAGCCGGTGTTGAGAACCTTACCGAACTGGTTGCCAATGAGGAACGCTACGAAAGAAATAGGCAGAGACACGAGCATCGGATCGACGTTACCGCCGAGGGCTTCAATGCTGAGGGGGTTAAAGTCAAACCAAAGCCAAGAGAGGATACCAACGATCATGGAGCAGAGGCCGGACATGTTGGTCTTCTTGCCATCGTACATGATGGCAGCCATCATGGGAATGAACAGCGCAGACATGGAGAGACTCGTGACAAGGATCATCGCATCATAGACCAGCTTGAACTTGAACGCAACGCTCAGGCCGATCACACCGAACACCACGCAGGCAATACGGGAAATGAAGATGGACTGCTTGTCGGTAAGGGGCTTTTTGCGCAGGACGCCGATGATATCGTTGGACACGATCTCGCCGCCGACCAGATAGTAGGTATCCATCGTGGAGATGATGGCGCCGAGCATCGCGAAGACGAACAGGCCGCGGCCAACGGGAGGCAGACCGCTGAGAACGAGCTGCATGTAAGCAACCTCGGGCTGGACGGTCAGCGCGGGATCCATCGCGCGGATGACGATAGCGGTGAACATCAGGCAAACGTCCATGCTCAGCCAGATGGAGAAGCAGGTCAGCATCGCGCGCTTACCGGTCTTGGGACCGTTGGAAGCGGTGAAGCGCTGATAGAACGCGGGATCCTTATAGACGTTGATGCAGATGAGGATCAGCACGATGGCACGGCCCAGAGGGATGCCGCCGAACGGGGTCATCATCGAGGGATCAACTGTGCTGAAGATCTCGTCGAGAGCAGCGAAGCCGCCCACGCCGTAGAACGCGCTGGGGAAGACAAAAGCGACAGATACGATCATCAGGAAGAAGAAGATCATATCAGTGATGGCGACACCGAGCAGGCCGCCAACGCAGGAAAGGCCGATGGAAATGGCAATGACGATGGCCGCGGCGAGGAACTTGTTCATGTTCCACGCAGCAACGCCGACATAGCCGCAGGCGCCGATCTCAGCGATGGAGAGGCAGGTCGCCAGCAGGACGATCGCGCCGATAAAGGAAGCAATGCGGCCGTAGAAACGGTCGAGCAGCTCGGTCATCGTGGAGTTGACCTTGACGGAAATGCGGGGAGCAACCCACAGAGCCAGCGGGAAACGCACAAGGTGCGCGCCGATGGACCAGATAAAGAATGCGGAAAGGCCCATGGTGGTAACATAGCCGACCGTACCGATCGTACCGTTGCCGCCGTACCAGGATGCAGCGATCGTACCGACCGCGAGAGACCAAGGCAGAGCCTTGTTTGCGTGATAGTAGGCTTCCATATCAGTGTTCTTCTTGCTCATGAAGACGCTGATGGCGAAGATGCCGACCACGCACAGGACAATAGTAATATTGTCAATCAGTGTAAGCATTTTCTCCTCCTGTTGTTTCGCTGCGGAGTGATCTGCCGTCTCTCCGCACGGTTTTGATACGGGATACACATCTTCTGCGTCTTCCTTTCCGCAAAATCCGCTGCTTTTCCCGTGATGTCGATACTATAGCACAGTAAAGTTGGAAAAACGTTGAATCGTTTGAACGGGGTAAATTTTTTCTTTCATAATTTTCAACGCTGTTTTGACGGTTCACTATTATAATATAAACAATCAAAGTGACAACAATTTGTTTTATTTACCGCAAGGAGGTTTTTACAAAATGAGCGAAACTCTGATCTTAAACGGAAAAGACCTGACGCTGGAGGATCTTTACTCCGTCGTTTATGACCGCCGCCCCGTGCAGATCGACCCTGAGGTCATCCCCCTCGTCGACAAATCCCGCCAGGTGCTTTTTGACATGGCGGCTGACGGCAAGCCCGTCTACGGCCTGAACCACGGCGTGGGCTGGAACAAGGACCGCGAATTCAGCCAGGACTTTTTCGAGCAGTACAACCGCAACCTCATCAACAGCCACTCCCTCGGCGTTGCGCCGTTTGCCAGCGTCGAAGAAGTGCGCGCGATGATGTGCATCCGCCTCAACACCGCCCTCTGCGGCCGCACGGGTATCGCCTCGAACATTCTTAAAATGTACGAAGAGTTTTTGAATCACGGCATCCACCCCCGTGCCATGCGCCGCGGCGCCGTCGGCGAGGGTGACGTGAGCACGATGAGCATGATCGGTCAGGCCATCATCGGTCAGGGCGAGGTCGAGTATCACGGCGAGATCATCCCCGCGATCGACGCCATGCGCGCCGAGGGCATTGAGCCCGCGATCCTCGGCCCGAAGGATGGCCTTTCCATCGTCTCCTCGAACGCGCAGGGTGAATCCATGGTGGTCCTGCTCGTCAAGGAGGTCGAAGAGCTCATCAAGCTGAGCGACGCCATCTACTGCCTGCACCTCGAAGGTCTCAACGGCGGCCTCCAGCCGCTCGGCGAGCGCGTGAACGAGGTGCGTGGCCTGCCCGGTCAGATCCATTGTGCCGCAGAGTGCCGCCGCTTCCTCGAGGGCAGCTATCTTGAGCATCCCGATTCCAAGCGCGCGCTGCAGGATCCCCTCTCCTTCCGCTGCGGCGCGGCCATCAACGGCTCTGTCTACGATTCTCTTGAGTACGTCAAGAAGATCCTCGAGCTCCAGATCAACCGCACGGACGATAACCCCTGCATCCTCTATGAGGAGGGAACCACATCCGTCAGCCCGAACTTCGAGGTAACGACCCTCTCTCTCGGCGTCGACATGCTGGCCGCGGCGCTGTGCCACATGTCCCACGCCATTACGAACCGCCTCTACAAGATCGTCGACCCGGGCTTCACGGGGCTCAACCGCTTCCTGACGCCGCACGAGGTCAAGACCATCGCGTTCTCCACGATACAGAAGACCTTCGCCGCGCTCGACGCCGAGAACCGTTGGCTCGCCAACACCACGACGCTCGATATCACTTCGTTTGCCAACGGCATCGAAGATCACGCCAGCAACCTGCCGCTCGCCGGTATGCGTTCTCTCCGCATCGTCGACAACCTGCGCTACATGCTCGGCATGGAGCTCATGCACGCCGCTCAGGCCGTCGAAATGCGCCGCGACCAGCGAGCCGACAATCTGCTCAAGCTCGGCAAGGTCACCGGCCCCCTCAAGGACGCCTACCGCAAGACCGTCCCCTACTACGATGCCGACCGCAACCTCAGCATCGATATTGAAAAGTCCTATCAGGTCATCAAGGACGGCTCGCTTCTCAAGGTCATCGAAGAGGCCGAGCGCGCGTAACATACAATCGCAAATGAAAAAGGACGCATCCGACCGGATGCGTCCTTTTTCTATGCAGTTTTTCGCGTTACAGGCGGCTCATCAGCTTGGCGAAGGTATCCGCCGTCAGGCCGCGGGCGGCCTCAGTCTTATAGAGGCGGTTTGCCGGGCGGCAGTTGTTGTGGATGGTCTCGGCGACCATCGGCGTGATCTCTTCGACGAGCTTTTCATTGAGCACGCGGCCGCGCATATACTCCTCTGCGTCCGTCACGCGGATCGGCGTGCCGCCGACCGCGCCGAGCGACAGTCTCGCCTGTTCGACCCTGCCGTTTTCGTCCAGCTTAACAGCGGCGGCCAGTCCCTCGCGGGAGATGGACACGCGCTCGCGCGAACCGATCTTATGGAACGCGCTGACAAAGCCCTCAAACTGCTTCAAGTCGATCAGAATGGTCGTGACGGCCTGATCCAGCCGCAAGATCGTCTTCTGCGGGCCAGTGATAAAGCCGTTCACCGGCGTCACGCTCGCCGTGCCGTCGGCGTTCATCAGCTCAAGCTGCGCATCATACAGCCACGAGACGGGAAGCATGTCGCCCGCGGGCGAGGCGTTGCAGAGGTTGCCCGCCATCGTGCCCTTGGCGCGGATCTGCGGCGAGCCGACGTCGGACGCCGCGTCCGCGATGGCGCAGAACGCCTTGTCGTCCTTGAGTGCGGCGGTGATGCCGTTCATCGGCACGGCCGCGCCGATGCGCAGTACGCCGTTTTCTTTCGTGACGGTGTTCAGCTCGGGAATGAAGCCGGGGTAGATCAAAAGGTCGGGCGCGAACTTGCCCGCGCGCTCCTTGATGATAAAGTCTGTGCCGCCTGCGATGATCTTCGCCTTTTCCGTGGCGGCGGAAAGCGCCTGCGCGAGCTCGGCAAGCGTTTTGGGCGTTAAGCTCTGCACCGCGCTTCCCTCCTCTCCTTCGCGGCGCGCTTGACCGCGCGCACGATCTGGACATAGCCGCTGCACCGGCAGATATTGCCGGAGAGCGCCAGACGAATTTCATCTTCCGTCGGGTCAGGATTTTTGCGCAGCAGCGCCTCGGCAGACATGATCATGCCAGGCGTGCAGTAGCCGCACTGGATGGCAAGCTCTTCGACAAAGCAGGTCTGGATGATATCGAGCGAGCCCATTTCGGCAAGGCCTTCGATCGTCGTGACCTCGCGGCCTTCGAGCTGGATGGCGGCGGTCAGGCAGGAGTGGACGGCTTCGCCGTCGAGCAGCACCGTGCACGCGCCGCATTCGCCCTCCGCGCAGCCTTCCTTCGTACCCGTGAGGTGCAGGTCCTCGCGCAGGATGTCGAGCAGGCGGCGGTCAGGCTCGGTATCGAGCGTGACGGGCTTTCCGTTTACAATAAAATTAAGCGTCATGGTTCTCTCTCACCTCCGCCAGATATTTGAGAATGCAGTCGGGATCATACGGCAGCACCGAGAGGTTCGCGTGCAGCGCGTCGTTCACCGCGCCGCACACCGCCGGAGCGACCGGCACATAGCAGACCTCGCCGATGGATTTCGCGCCGAACGGGCCCTCCTTCGAGCGTCCGTCCTGCAAAAGCTCCACGCGGATGTTCGGCAGGTCGTTTGCAAGGAACAGATGATATTTGGACAAACTCTCCGTGCAGCGGCCGTCCTTCTGCATGGTCATCTTTTCGCGCAGCGCAGCGCCGCAGCCCATCTGCACCGCGCCCTGGATCTGCGCCTCGCAGAGGCCGGGGTTGATGGCCTGACCGATATCGTGCACGGCGAGATAGTCGAGCACCTTTGTAAAGCCCGTCCAGGTGTCGACCTCGACATGGGCAAAGTGCGCGCCCGTCACGCCGGGGTTCGTCACGTTCGAATAGCTTGCGTAGGCTGTCAGGTTGCCGGCGTGGGTGTGCATACTCTTTTTGGCAAGCTCTGCAAACGAAAGAAACGGCTCGTCCTGCCCCACGCGAAGAATATGGCTGTCGTTTAAGAACAGCTCATCCTCGGGAACGTCTAAAAGCTCCGATGCCGCGTGCAGCATCTTCTTTCTCAGGGCGTTCGCCGCATCCTGCACGGCGCGGCCGACCACATAGGTCGTGCGGCTGGCAAAGCAGCCGTAGTCGATGGGCGTGACCGCGGTGTCGCCCTCGGTCATGTAAATCTTATCCTCGGGCACCTTCAGCACCTCGGCGGCGATCATGCGCATCGCCGTCACCGTGCCGCAGCCGTGGTCGTGCAGGGTGAAATTCGCCTGCATCGAGCCGTCGGCATTTAAGCTGATGCTGCCCTCGCCGTAGTCATTGAAGCGCGGGAAGTATGTATTGCCGTGACCGCCGATCCCGATACCGACGCCCCTGCGGTAGCGCTGCTGGGAGGCGTTGAACGCCGCGTCCTCAGCTTTCAGCTTGTCCCAGCCGAACTTTTCGCTGCCGAGTGTGATCGCATCGCCGATGCGGATGTCTTCGAGCGACAGGTGGAGTTTCTTGTCCTCTTCCCCGCTGCGCGCCACATTCTTGAGGCGAATCGCAAGGCGGTCCATGCCGAGCTTTTCCGCCGCGGCGTCGAGCTGGCGCTCCATCATCAGCGCCTCTTCTGCCGCCGACCAGCTGCGGAACGCGCCGGAGACCGGCGAGTTCGAGCTGATGACCTGTCCATGATAGTGCATGTATGGAATGCGGTAGCAGCGCGTCGGCTTACCGGCCAGCGCGCGGACATAGTCGCTCGCGTTGCCGATGTAAGCGCCCGCGTCGAGCGTCACATCGCAGTAAATTTCCTTCATCTCGCCGTCGGGCGTGTAGTAGCCGCGCGCGCTCATGCGCATCGCGCCGCGCACGATCGTGTCGGTCATCGCCTCGCCGCGGGAATAGACGAGCTTGACGGGGCGGCAGAGTTTCTTGGCGACGAGCGCCGTGACGGGCTCTAAAAACCACTCCTGCTTGGCACCGAACGAGCCGCCCATCGTCGCCTTAACGACGCGTACATGGCTCTCCGGCATCTCCAAGAAGTCCGCGAGCACGGTACGAATGCCGTGCACGGCCTGGTTCGGGCAGTAGACGGTCAGCATGTCGCTATAGGGGTCATAGTCGGCAATGCAGACATGTGTTTCCATCGTGGCATGGTGCAGACGCGGAATCTCCATGCTACTGCACACCTCAATCAAGCCATTGGTGCCTTCGGGCTTCTCTCCTACCTCGAGCTCATATTCATCTTTGATCGCCGTTTCCCCCGGCAGGCAGTTTTTACCCTCGAGCGTATCGTCAAAGCCTATCGAAAACGGCAGCTCTTCATATTCTACTTCAACAAGGCGCGCAGCCTTTTCCGCCGTCTCCTGATCGCAGGCTGCAACTGCGCCGATCTTATCGCCGATAAACCGCACGTAGCTGTTGAAGACCCGTTCTTCATCTGCCACATTCATGTCAAAGTTTGCTCGGTAATGGCTGTATTTCCGGTCGGTGGTGTTCAGGCAGTGATAAACGCCATAAACCCCCGGAAGCGCCAGCGCCTTTTCCGCGTGGACCGCCTTGACATAGCCGTGCGGGATCTTGCTGTGGAGCATGCAGAGATACGCCATATTGGGCAGTGAAATGTCGCCGGCGTATTTGCTATACCCCGTGGCCTTGCCCTTGGCGTCGTGGATCGGACGCGCTGTTCCAACGTAATTCAAATGGATGCCTCCTAAACTAAACGGGCAGCAAAAGGCAGACCCGTACTATTTTGATGCTTCCTTTATATCATACGCGCGTTGAATTAGCGTTGAGGTATTCGACCATATCGTTATTTTTCGCTTAGAATATCGTATTTTCGTCGAAGTACTTGCTATTTTTCAACGGTTTGAGTATACTATCTTTGTTTACTGCACTAACGTGTTATTTCTGTTGGGAGGCCTTGACATGCCTGAGTTAAACGCAAAACTGTTCGGTACGCCCGCCGTTTCCGTCGACGGGCGGGAGATCACGCTCCCCTATAAAAAAGCCGACGCTCTTTTGTACTATTTGATCCTCAAGCGCAAAACCACCCGCAGCGAGC
>OHJO01001030.1_pt1 | contig 11603 bp, 5 predicted proteins | sample 1568561 | NCBI WGS metagenome assembly OHJO01 (sample SAMEA3879556, study PRJEB24766) | human gut metagenome | biome: human-associated habitat; feature: feces | place: USA | collected 1985/1987
TGGCAGCCCAGGATATTGAAATAAAAGGAATGGTAACAGAAGCTACAACAAATGAACCCTTACCAGGAGTCACAGTCAGAGTGAAAGGTAAAGACACCGGCACAGTAACAGACATGGATGGTAAATACTCCATCAAAGCGAATAAAGGGAATATACTGATATTCTCAACAATAGGTATGAAACAAATAGAAAAAGCTGTCACGTCCGGAACTCCAATCAATGTATCTATGGAAGAAGATAATATCGCTCTGGAACAAGTAGTAGTGATTGGTTATGGTACAGTGAAGAAGAGTCATCTTTCGGGGGCTGTAGGTTCGGTTAGTGCAAAAGAACTTAACGGTCAGGTTGCTTCTAACGCAGCCACAGCCTTACAAGGGAAAATACCCGGAGTATCAGTAGCCAGTTCCAGTGGTGATCCCAATGGAAGTATGACGATCAATGTTCGTGGTATCAGCTCTTTATCCAACAACAATCCACTTTATGTAGTAGACGGAGCATTTGGAGATATCAGTATGGTCGATCCTAACGATATTTCCTCTATCGAAGTTTTAAAAGATGCTGCTGCGGCAGCAATCTACGGTTCACGTGCAGCAGGTGGTGTTGTACTGATTACCACTAAAAGCGGTCGTAAAGACATGCCGACTAAATTAGATGTCAATTTCTTCACAGGAATCAGCCAGACTCCCAAAACACTGAAAGTTTTTAATGGAGAAGAATACAGCCGCTTCGCACGCTACTACAAATTAGCAGGCGACGGTTATGGTGCAGAAAACGGAGCTACCCCTTTCATTGGTGAAGGAACAGACTGGCAAGACGTGATGTTGCGCACAGCCATGACTTATAAAGCCAATGCTACCATCAGCGGCGGTTCCAAAAGCGGTTCTTACAGTTCATCTGTCAGCTACCTTAATAAAGAAGGTATACTGCGCAACACTGATCATGAATCTTACAATATCCGTTTGAAAAGCGATTATTCTTTCTTCGACAATCGCTTGACAATAGGTGAATCTATGATTGTAAATCTGACAAAAGGTAGTGGATACATTCATCAGGATACCATGTTCGATATCTTTCAGTTCCCGTCAGTAGTACCGGTATACGATCCTACAAACGCAGGGGGCTGGGGTACTTCCAATGACATCAATTTACCGAATCCATTGGCTGAAATGACAGTCAACGACGAACGGACAGAAACAACCAAGATTTTCCTCAATGCCTATTTACAGGCTGAAATCATCAAAGGACTAAAGTACAAACTCAATGTAGGTATCAGAAAAGAGCATACTAAGTGGCGTTATTACAAGGATGTATACGATTTAGGAACATTCGGTAAAAACGACAAGCCCGACCTTGAAGAAAAATCGTCAACATGGGAATCATGGGTATTAGAAAACACCCTGAATTATGACCGTACATTCGGCAAACACAATTTGTCACTCCTTGCCGGATACTCTGCCCAGAAAGACAAAAGTTACAGCCTTTATGGTAAAAATGGAGATATGCCCCAGTTCATTGAAACAATGCCGGGCAATGTAGATCCTTCCAACCTGAAAGCATCCAGTTCGCTGAATGAACTTGCATTGGTATCTCTGTTCGGACGTGTCATGTATTCCTTTGACGACCGTTATTTATTCTCGGCATCTATTCGCCGTGACGGTTCTTCACGTTTCAGAAGTGGACATCAATATGGTGCATTCCCTTCTGCTTCTATTGGATGGAACATCAACTGCGAAAAATTCTTTAAACCTTTAGAGAATGTATTCGATCAGTTGAAGCTGCGTTTTAGTTATGGTAAACTCGGTAATCAGGAGATGACCAGCTACTATCCGACACAAAGTGTAGTATCGGACGGCATGAACTATGTGATGAATAATTCGCCTTGGTTTGGTTCTATGCCATATGTGCAGGCAATCTCACCCGCCAATTTAACATGGGAAAATACGGAGACCTATAACATCGGTTTAGATGTCAGTCTGCTAAACGGACGATTGACGCTTACTGCTGATGCTTACGTTAAGAATACAAATGATGTGCTATTACCTATTCCTTCTACCGCATCTACCGGTATCAGCGGAAACTCTATTCAGAATGCGGGACAAGTACGGAACAAAGGATTCGAACTTGCGGTCAACTATCGCGGTGCCATCAAGGAAAAGTTCAACTATTACATCGGTGCCAATATCGCAGCCGACAAGAATGAAGTGACCAAAATAACATTAGGCGGACAAAACCTGATGATCTCCGGATACAGCGCACACGGTGCCGGTGGTCGCGGTATCAATATGTTTGCAGAAGGGCACCCGATGTCATATTTCAACCTGATCGAAACAGACGGATTATTCCGCTCGGCAGAAGAGATCGCTAATTATAAAAACAAAGACGGTGAACTCATCCAGCCCGCTGCACAAGTTGGTGATGTCCGCTACAAAGACTGGAACGGTGACGGCAAAATAAACACAGATGACCAGCATGACGTAGGAAGTCCGTTCCCCGATTTCACTTTTGGCATAAGACTCGGCGGCGAATGGAACAACTTCGACTTTAACCTTTTCTTTGACGGAATGGTAGGCAACAAGATATATAATTATCCCCGTTATCGCCTGGAATCAGGAAACTTCAACGGTAACTACAGTACGACGCTGGCTAACTCGTGGAGACCCGACAACCAGAATACCGACATGCCCCGCTTCTCCGTTACCGACGGTGCGGACAACAAATGGGCTTATACCGACAGATGGCTCGAAGACGGTTCATACATACGTTTGAAAACACTCGATATCGGTTATACATTACCCAAACAGTTGCTAAAAAAGATCAAGCTTGAAAATGTGAGAATCTATACTTCCATAGAAAATCTCTTTACGTTAACCAAATACTCCGGCTACACGCCCGACCTCGGTGAAAGCGGTGTAGATCTAGGTACCACTTACAATGTATTCACAAGAGGAATCGACCAGGGACGTTACCCGCTCCCACGTACATTCTCTTTTGGTATCCAAGTGAATTTATAAGAAAGAACTAACACGTATAATTGAATATAGTATGAAAAAAAATTGGTTATCATATATATGCATGGCAGTCCTTCTTTCAGGAATACTTAGTTCGTGCAATGAATCCAGCTTTCTGGATCTGAAAGATCCCAATCATTTCACGGGGGATAACTTCTGGAAAAACAAGGCAGATGCCGAGAGCGCTCTTGCCGCCGCATATTCTCCTATCAAGTACCAGATGTATGGTTATTTTGGGGCTTTTGACGGTTGGCTAAACCTGAATGGACGTGGAGACGATATCTTCACAATCACTAATGAAGAACCGGGCATGTGGGCTATCGCTAATTTCCAAAACTCACCGACTACGGGAAATGATCCTTATGGCGCACTCTTTACAGGAGTACAGCGCGCAAATGTTGTACTAAGATACATTGACAATGTACCGGCTACAGGAATCACCGAAGAAGACCGTTCCATGATTAAAGGTGAGGCACTTTTTTTGAGAGGTTATCAATATTTCCTGTTAGTTAATAACTACAAAGAAGTGCCCCTGCGTATCATTCCTTCTAATGAGGACGAGCCGAACAAACCGGCAGCCAGCGAAGCGGTACTCTGGAAACAAGCGGAAGATGACTTGACAGAGGCCATCAAATGCAACCTGCCCGTCACCCGTGTAGCAGATGAAAAAGGACGTATTGAGAAAGGAGCTGCTATCGCTATGCTGGCAAAGGTATATCTGACACAGCATAAATATCCGGAAGCTAAAGCTCAATTGGATTTATTATTAAAAGCGCCTTATTATCCGGGACGTTATAACCTAATGGAAAACTTCGCGGAGAATTTCACTACTGCCAAAGAAAACAACGAAGAATCTGTTTTCGAATTGCAATACAGCAGCGACGGCGACTTGACGTGGGGGAATGAAAGCGGCATCAACTTAGGAAGTTCTATTCCGCAATTCATCGGCCCGGTAAACTCCGGTGGCTGGGCAAAAATCATGCCGACTTCATTTATTGTCGGGCAGTTCATTTCTGAAGAACGCCCTGCGGGAGCCGATACCAAGTTTGACAAACGTATGTATCCCAGTCTGTTCTTTAACCCCGAAGCACTTGGCGATGTTGTGAAGAACGAGAGCTGGTACGGCGGAAATTATTCCATGGAGAAACTGTGGGAAGGCAATGCCGGTAAAATGGCCGGCGGTGCTCCAACTTTCAGCATGGGTGACGGTAAATTCCTTCTGAAGAAATACACTGCCTATTATGTAAACGACGAAGCGGCAGACAATATGGGAAACAAAGAAGGAAAAGCCAACAATGTACGTGTCATGCGTTTTGCAGAAGTACTGCTTATGTATGCCGAGGCTTGCGCCAAAACAAACGATGTGACAGGTGCCAGCTATGCCCTGAAACTTATCCGCGAAAGAGCCGGACTGGCAGACAAAACATTCACCCAGGATCAGCTTATGGATCAGATCGAACATCAATGTTTACTCGAATTTTTCGGAGAAGGGCACCGGTTTGACGACCTGAAACGTTGGTACACAACCAATGAAATCAAAACAATCCTCAAAGCAAATGACAAGCAAGGGGCAGACAATTTTCAGGAAAGGAACAGGTATTATCCGATTCCGACAGGCGAATTGAACAACAACTCTGCAATGCAACAAATAGATTTATGGAAATAATCTTTCCAATAACTTATAACAGAAAAATTATGAAAAAAATATATGCACTATTATTCGTATCCTTACTCTTATTTATAGGATATTCTTGTGAAGACGGTAGCCTGAGCCATGGTGATGTATACATCCCGGATCCCGTGGAAGAGTCGGACGAGGATGATGGTTTTGCGACAGAGCCTACAACAACGTCTGTTGTGAGGATGTCTATCGGCGAAGGACATCAGCATCAGATGATTGACGGATTTGGATGTGGTTTTGCAGAATGGTCTCACCGTATCTGGAACAATAACCACAGAGATGCCGTTATGGCAGACCTATTCGGTGACAATGGCTTGAAGCTAAACATATTCCGTGGAGAAGTATTCCCGCACTATCAGGACGACGTCACGGGTGAAATAGAATTTGGCATGGACCGTAACTTCAACCTGCCTGCCGACGAACCTAAATACATGAACAACTATTGGTTCAAATATCACGGTGCGGAATGTGCCGAACAGGTACAGCTAGGCCAGATGTGGCTGGTGGACTATCTATCCAGAAAGCATAAAAGCATGAAGTATATGTTCTCCGTATGGAGTCCACCTAAAAAATGGAAAGATAAAGACAGCAACTCCGGTGGCTCTCTGAAAGCTATTCATTATGAAGATTACGCCAATTATCTGATAGACTTCGTCAAAGAATACGAAAAGAAATTCGGAATAAACATTTATGGCTTATCACCTACCAATGAACCTGATAATACTTTCACTGCATGGTCTACTTGTAAATGGACTCCTGAACAATTGGCAGATTTCAGCCATAACACTTTCCGGAAATCTCTGGACGCGGCCGGATATAATGATAAAAAGATTATAATGGGAGAATGTTCCTCATGGTGGAAAGCAAGTTACTCGTCTTTCCTCACTGCATCCAATCAGTTCTTCAAGAAATGTCTGGAAAGCGAAGCTTCATTGGCAAATGACAACGTCATAGCGGCCGGACACGGATACAGTATGTCCAATTTAGATAATATCTTACCTTTCGATGAAGCAGTTAATGCCAATATTCCTGTATGGATGACCGAGAACTGTGACAACTTAAAACGTTCGGAGGACTGGAATGATGCCATGAAATGGGCAAGAAACTTCCATTACTATCTGGCACAAGCTAATGTAAATGCTTATATCTGGTGGGCCGGAGCCCGTCCTTGCAGCACGACAGGCGAGAACCTTATCCAGTTGGAAGAAGCCATACCGGGCACTACCTACTACAGAGTCCCCCGCTATTATACATACGGGCAGTTCACCAGATTCATCGAAGCCGGCAGTCATCGTGTAGATGTTGAGGCTATTCCTTCTGAAGAGAATCAATTCCCTGCAGAACTTCTGATGTCAGCTTATGTTAAGGATAATACTTATACCATCGTATTAGTGAACAGTTCGGAGAAGGAGTCATTCTCCACTTTAGTTGAGATTGAAGGAAAAAGTTTTCAGAACATGATTGCATACACATCCAGCGAAGACGTAAAATGGCAGCGCAAGAAGTTCAATCCTTCTTTAAGCGGGTTACGTTCCATTACGGTTCCCAAGCTCAGTGTGGTGACAGTTACTGGTAAGATAAAAGATATTGCAGCAGAATAATAGTCAAAATAATACTAGAATATCATGAAAAAGAATCGATTATATATAGCAGGATTCCTGCTTGCAGCCGTCAATTTGTTCTCCGGTTGCAGTGAAGATGATCCGTCCTATGCCAATCTGGTTGCGGACAAGCAGGAATTGACAATCAATCTAGATGAAAAAGCAGAAGGAGTGATTCAGATTATTCAGGGAAACGGTAACTACAAGGTTACCAGTTCGAACGAAGATGTGGTTACCGCTACAATCGACAATGACCAAATACAAGTGACAGGTTTGAAAGCCGGTGACGCAAATGTGACTATTACCGACTGGGCCAGGATGTCAACCAACGTAAAAGTAATTGTTGACCAATTGGTAGACTTGGTTCTGAAAGTATCTTCTACAGTTATGTATCCGAATGAAGACAAGACCATAGAGGTCTATACAGGCAATGGAGGATACAGTATCACTGTTGATAATCCATCAATAGCAAAGGCTGCGATAAATGATAAAGGGCAGATTCAAATTGAATCGCTGGCTCCGGGTACTGCCACTTTCACCGTAAAAGACAGACGGGACAAAACGACAGAACTCATCGTAAAAGTGAAAAAGAGAATGGTAGTCGACAATAGTGAAAATATCCCTTACTTAGTTATCGGCACTCCGGCTACTATCAAAATCCTGGATGGCAATGGTGGATATACCTGCACAGCAGGCGGTTCTGCAACTTACCTGAAATGCTCCATGTCTGAAGACGGTACAGAAGTGATAATTGAAGGACTTAAAAGATACCGTTACAACAACAAAGTCACTATCGCCGACCAGGACGGTGAAAAGATAGAAGTGACCATTACCGCTATTGACGATCCTTACCTGGAGAACCCGTCATATCGCTATATGCTGGCAGGTTCTTATTCTTACCAAAGCCTTTCTACTTCAAAAGTAGGAGAAATAATGCATTCGGCGGATTTCAACTTGTCGCAATTGCTTGTTAAGAGTTCGACAACTTCATCCGCATCCGGTTACGCGGTTCAGTTTACCGGCGATTTGGGAGTAGGCAGCAAGACGAATGCAACACTTTATAAGGTGACAAGAAACGCAGTAGACAAGAATGTAGGATATCCGATAGAAGATTGCCGGATTGATAAAGTAGAAGACGGCTGGTATTGGGTGAGTTTCCTGGAGCCCGGATACACTGTACGTTCCTATTTTATAACCAAAGAATAATTTATAAACTTGACACACATGTATTTCGGAAGTACCCCCATACTTTTGAAGTGACCAACATAAAAAGAGACTGTCCTTACAACACAGTATATTCCTTATTACTATCTGTATTGTAATCAGTCTCTTTTTATAAATTTTGAACAGATATGAATAGATATGATAACAGATTACGTATTCTTACAGAAGAATATGAAACGCTCATCTCACGTGAAAATAAAAGAATACGATCCAACAATGGCATATTTGAACGCTATAAATACTCCACTCGAATGGAGATATGACTTTAATCCGGAAACAAACCCTTTTTTGATGGAACGTTTCGGTATTAACGCTGTATTCAATGCAGGAGCTATCAAATATAACGGAAAATATCTCATTATGGCACGAGTGGAAGGTTACGACCGTAAGTCGTTTTTCGCCATAGCCGAAAGTCCGAATGGGATAGATAATTTTCGTTTTTGGGAATATCCAATCCAGCTTCCCGACTTATACCCGGAAGAAACGAATGTCTACGATATGCGCCTTACCCAGCATGAGGACGGATGGATATACGGCATTTTCTGTTCGGAAAGCAAAGATCCGGACGCAGCCGCCGGAGATCTGACTTCTGCCGTTGCGGTAGCAGGCATCATACGCACCAAGGACTTAAGAAATTGGGAGCGTCTGCCTAATCTTATCTCTAAAAGCCAGCAACGCAATGTGGTACTCCATCCGGAGTTTGTCAAAGGGAAATATGCGCTTTACACCCGCCCTCAAGACGGGTTTATTGAAGCAGGCACTGGTGGAGGAATTTGCTGGGCACTAGTAGATGATATCACTCATGCAATAGTTAAAGAAGAGACGGTGGTAGAACAACGTTATTATCACACCATCAAAGAAGTGAAGAACGGTGAAGGGCCTCATCCTATCAAAACGCCACAGGGATGGTTGCACCTCGCGCATGGAGTCCGTGCTTGCGCAGCAGGACTCAGGTATGTGTTGTATTTGTACATGACCTCTTTAGATGCCCCCAATAAAGTGATTGCCCAACCAGGAGGTTACTTCATGGCACCCGTAGAAGAAGAAAGAATCGGAGACGTTTCCAACGTATTATTTTCGAACGGGTGGATTACAGATGAAGACGGAACGGTCTACATCTATTATGCTTCTTCAGATACACGGATGCATGTAGCTACCTCTACAATCGAACGACTTGTAGATTATTGCCTGCATACTCCGGAAGATAAACTTCGATCCGCTACGTCCGTAGATAATATTTATCAACTGATAGAAGCTAATAAGGTGAAAGTATAGTAACTGAATTTTCAATATGGAAAGCACACCATCGCCATTCCTTCCGGAATTTGACAATGGCGTGCTTTTTCTGGTTCTTTCATTTTATTCATAAGATTGAGGCCTCAACAATATTCCTTTTTATAAACGATAAAATCGCATATCTTATCGTTTATACAGGGGAAAACCGACTTTTCAAAGGAAAACCAAAGTTGAAGTAAACACAGATATATTAATATAGTATCAGAATGAGTTAAAATAATATTTGTTTCCCCACTACTTTCGCCCTACTTTTGCATCAAATAAAATAATGATATATAAAAACCTAATCGAAATAACGATATGAAACTACACGAAATCGATATTCTCATCATTTGTGCCTATCTCATTGCCATGATTGTCATCGGACTTATCCTGAAGAAACGGGCTGCCCAAAATATGGATTCTTATTTCCTGGGAGGGAAATCATTGCCATTTTATATGCTCGGACTCTCCAATGCTTCCGGAATGTTTGACATCACAGGAACCATGTTGATGGTATATTGGGCATTTGCCTACGGATTCAAAAGCCTTTGGATTCCCTGGTTGTGGCCAGTATTCAACCAAATCTTTCTAATGGTTTATCTGTCCGTGTGGTTACGTCGTTCCAATGTACTCACCGGAGCGGAATGGATTAAGACACGTTTCGGTAAAGGTAAAGGATCGACTCTTTCACATACGATTGTTATCATCTTTGCATTACTTAGCGTACTCGGTTTTTTAAGTTATGGATTCATAGGTATTGGTAAATTTATGGAGATATTCATCCCCTGGGAAGTAGTATCTCCATTCATTCCTTTCAATGTGCCTGCAGAATATGTTCCTCATGTATATGGTATTTTCTTTACCACAATCGCTACTTTCTATGTAATGCTCGGAGGAATGTTGAGTATTGTATGGACAGACGTTGTGCAGTTCCTGATTATGACAGTGGCAGGTATCGTAATTGTTGTTATCGGAATGCAAATGGTAGCGCCGGACATGATTCATTCTTTCGTTCCGGCCGGCTGGGACTCTCCTTTCTTCGGATGGACGCTGGATATCGACTGGAGCAGCCGGATGAGCCTCTTGACGGAACGGATGGCGAATGAACCATATAGCCTGATTAGCATCTTCGTCATGATGGCCTTGCTCAAAGGAATATTTATGAGTATGGCAGGACCGGCGCCCAACTATGATATGCAGAAAATTCTATCTTGCAAATCCCCCAAAGAAGCGGCTATGATGAGCGGTTCCGTATCAGTCGTACTATTAATCCCCCGCTACCTGATGATTATGGGATTTGCTCTGCTGGCTATCTACTTCTTTAAAGAAGATGGCGGTCTGACACAAATGGAAGTGACACGAACGGATTTTGAAACCATCCTCCCCCATCTAATCACACGTTACGTACCTGTAGGATTAGCCGGAATCCTACTAGCCGGACTACTGGCAGCTTTCATGTCGACTTTTGCGTCCACTGTTAATGCCGCACCGGCTTATATCGTGAATGATATTTATCTGAAATATATCAATCCGAAAGCGAGTGTGAAAACACAAATACGCAGTAGCTATATTATTTCTGTCGCAGTAGTAGTTATCAGCACTGTCATAGGGTTCTTCCTGAAAGACATCAATGAAATATTCCAATGGATTGTTGGAGCACTCTTCGGAGGATACATCGCGGCCAACGTACTGAAATGGCATTGGTGGCGCTTCAATGGTGAAGGCTATTTCTGGGGAATGACCGCCGGAGTAATAGCAGCCATCGTCATGAAGTTCACTGTTCCCGACGCATGGGTACTCTATTTCTTCCCCGTACTGTTCGGAGTTTCCCTGATAGGATGCATCGCAGGAACCTATAGCGCACCTCCAACAGACGAAGAGACGCTCATCAACTTCTACACCCGTGTACGCCCATGGGGATGGTGGAAGCCGATTGAAGAAAAAGCATTGGCCCGTTACCCTCATATCCAGCCAAACCGCAACTTCAAAAGAGACGCATTCAACGTGGCAATCGGCATTGTGTGGCAATGCAGCCTTACCATTATCCCAATGTATCTCGTGGTCCGCCAGCAACTGGGGCTCTGGAGCTCTATTGCATTGCTTCTGGTTACGACCTTGATACTAAGAAAGACTTGGTACAAGCCTCTGTGTAAAGAAGAAATCAGATACAATGAAGAAATAAAACAACTAAAACAAAATAAGGAATAATTAGCTTAACACACTAAAAATTGAGAACCGACCATGAAAAGACTATCTGTAATTCTGGTATCATTTTTACTATATCTGCCTCTATGCGCTCAATTTAAGGGAACAGTTTCTGTCGACACTAATCAATCGGGCATAGTTGATAAAGGCGATAAGCCGCTAGCGGGAGTTATGGTAACAGATGGATTGAACGTAGTAAAAACAGATAAGAAAGGTCGGTTCTCTTTGCCGGGATTCGAGAAAACAAGATTCATAAGTATTACAACTCCCACGGGATTTGAAACACAACAATTCTACCTTTCTACCAAAGAGAACAGAAAAAGCTACGATTTTATCTTAACTGAAAGCGAGCGGACAAAACCCAGAAAACATTCTTTCGTGCAAATCACCGACACCGAAGTGACGGGTGGAATGGGGCGTTGGGTAACCGATCTCCAGCAATACATTCACAATGAGAAGCCTGCCTTCCTCATTCACACCGGAGATATCTGCTACGAACCGGGACTCACCATCCACAATCAAGTGGTAAACGCACAAACAATGGATTGTCCTGTTTATTATTGCATCGGTAATCATGACTTAGTGAAAGGCAACTATGGCGAAGAG
>OHJO01001037.1_pt1 | contig 11573 bp, 7 predicted proteins | sample 1568561 | NCBI WGS metagenome assembly OHJO01 (sample SAMEA3879556, study PRJEB24766) | human gut metagenome | biome: human-associated habitat; feature: feces | place: USA | collected 1985/1987
ACGAGCACACCGTCGTGCTTTCTGCGCCGAACAATCTGACTTTTTCGGACGGAATCATCCGTTGGGACAGCGACTATACCGATGACGTCGTGTTCCGAGTGTGCATAAACGGTATTGCCGTGGGAGAAACCGCGGAATCATTCTTCGGCATCACCGACTACGTTCTGAACGGCGACTATACCGTTTCTGTCGCCGCGCACCCCGCCGACAAGTCGGATTACGTAATACATTCTTCTCCTGCGGAATATTCCTTTTCCGTTTCGCTTCCGCCACTCCCTCCCGCAACGGTAAAAACGGTTTTCTCGCGCGATAAAGCCTACGTCGTCTGGAGCGGGAGCGCCGACGGCGCTGAAGGCTACGTCGTAACGCTGAGTACGTCGGACGGCGTAGTGCTGTCCGAAACCGTGACGACGAACCGCCTCGACATAACCGCATATATTTCGCGCAATACCGAGTTTACGTTTTCGATTTGCACTGTAAAAGACGGATTGTGCGGATTTACCCGCACGATTACAATTCCGCCCGTCGGGGAGGAAACGCCGTGAAAAGTCTTCGCCGAACCGCCTGCGTCATTGCCTGCATTGCCGTGTTTCTCGCCTCCCTGACATCGCTTGCCGCCTGCGCCGAGGACAATACTGACGACGGCAATTCCGCAACGGGATATTCCCTCTCCGGCAAAATCACGCTCGACGGGCAGGGACTCGGCGGCGTCGGTATTCTGGTCGACGGCGAGACCTCGGCGCGCTCCGACGCTAACGGAGTGTTTTCGGTGTCGCACCTTGCGTACGGCGACGAAGTTGCTTTTGCGCTTGAGGGCTACCGCTTTTCTCCCGAATCGTACGTTGTGAAATCCACGGTCAACGATTTGTCCGTGCGCGCTTACGAAACGTCCGAAAACCCGTCGGACGTCAACCCCGACGATGACGAAAGCGGCGAAGGGGACGTCGGGGACGGCGACGGCAACGAAAGCGAAGACCCGCCCGTATTCGAACAACTTTCCGCACCGCTTGTGAAATCCGACGAAAGCGCAACCGACGCAACCCTGACATTTTCCGCCGACCCGCGTTCCACGGATTTTACCTTCTCCTTTGCAGAAGGCGCGGCGGCAACAGTAAGCGTTGCCGAAACCGCGTTCGTTCTGGGCGGAAAAACTTTTTATGTTGCGTGCACAAAAACGGACGACGCACTCCTGCTGACAATCGACCTTACTCCCCTGCAAAATCCCGAGGGCGCGGCTTATACCGTTACTTTGTCCTCTTCCGCACGCGGATTCCTGCCCTCCGACGAAGTGCGCGTCGAAAAGGTTTTTGCGCCTGCCGCTCCCTCCTGTGTCGGTCTGCGGTTCGACGAGGCGACGGGATTTTTGTCTTGGGAACTTTATTCACCTTGCGGCGACACGACCTGTCGCGTCTATGCCGACGGCGTCTTTCTCGGGGAGACCTCCGAACTCGGTTTCGGACTGGCCGACCGTCTCCCGTCGGGCGAGCACACAGTCACCGTCGCTGTCTGCACGGACGGTATTCCCTCGCTGGTCTCCGCTCCTCTCGTCATCGTCCTGCCCTGACGACGACCGTTAATATTTTTCTGTAAAAAAAGACGGACGTCCGCAAACCGCGGACGTCCGTCTCTTTAAGGGGGAATCTTTCGGATGAAAGGGTCAGTCTATGGCAATGCTGCGTTTTCCTTCGGGCTTCTTCTCTTCCTTTTTCGGGACGGAGACGTACAGGACGCCCTTGTCGTACCTGGCTTTGATGGTGCTCTCTTCGGTATCGCCGATATAGTAACTCCTCTGGCAGGAAACGCTGCGCTCCTTTCTCACGTAACGGTGCGCCTCGTTCTTGTCTTCTTCCTTTTCCTTCTTTTCCGCACCGATGGTCATATAGCCGTTCTCGACGGAAACGGAGATGTCTTCCTTATCGAAGCCGGGCATCTCGATTTCCATTTCGTAGGAATTGGGGGTTTCCTTGATATCCGTCTTCATCGCATCGAACTTCTCGTCGTAAAACACTGGACGGAAGAAAGAATCGAATGCGTCATCGAAGAAATCAAGAGGATTGTTCCTGTGAGAATAGTTTATAAGATAGTTTTTCATAATTGCACGCTCCTTGACGGTTTTAGTTCGGGCGGACAGGCTGTTTGGCAATCTCGCTTGGCGATTGTTAGCACTCTCGCCGTCCGACTGCTAACATTGTAACACTTCCCGCTCCGTTGTCAATAGTTTTTGCAAAAATTTTTTTTGTCTGCGCGGAAAAGTTTTCCTGCTCCGTCGTAACCCGACCGCAAGGTGCGGAATATACTGCATTATGTCAACCTCGAACGGAACAAAAAACAAATATTTCGGCACAGACGGAATTCGCGGTGTGTACGGCGAAACCCTCACCGACAGCATTGCCCTTCTCGTGGGCGGCAGTCTCGGCGCGTCGTCCGAAGGCGGCACCGTGGTAGTCGGCAGAGACAACAGGACGAGCGGAGAAAGCCTCGCGCGGGCGCTCGCCGAAGGGGTGCTTGCCGCAGGCGGAAACGTGCTTGACCTCGGCGTTGTCACAACCCCTTGCGTGGCGTGTCTTACCGCGGCGAAGGGCGCGTTTGCGGGAGCAATGATATCCGCTTCTCACAATCCGCCCTCGTACAACGGTATAAAAATATTCGGTGCGGACGGCAGAAAACTTTCCGCCGACCGCGAGGAGGAAATCGAGGCGCGCCTCTCGGAAGCCGCTCTTGCCTGCGCCGAGACTCGCGGTCGGATGTTGCCCGCCGAAGGCGCCGTGGCTCTTTATGCCGACAAAGTCAAATCGGCGGGAAGACTTGACGGGCTGAAAATCGTGCTCGACTGCGCCAACGGCGCCGCTGCGGCTTACGCTCCCGCAATCTTCGCCGATATGGGCGCCGAGGTGGTGGCGCTCAACACTTCCCGCGACGGCAATCTGATCAACGACGGGTGCGGCGCGCTTTTCCCGGAAGTCATCGCCGCGGAAGTGGTGCGACGGGGCGCCGATATGGGCTTTTCTTTCGACGGAGACGCAGACCGGGTAATCGCCGCCGACGAAAAGGGCAACATCGTGGACGGCGACAAGATAATTTACGTGCTGGCACGTATGCTCAAGGCCCGCGGAGAACTGCCCTTCTCCACCGTCGTGGGAACGCTCCACACCAATATGGGAGCGGAGGTCGCTCTTGCCGCACACGGAATAAAACTCGTCCGCACCGACATAGGCGACCATAACGTAGTGGCCAGAATGTGCGCGGAAGGATTTACGCTCGGAGGCGAACAGTCGGGTCACATAATCATCGGCAAGTACCTTGACACGGGCGACGGCGTGCTGGCGGGCGCAGTGTTGGCAAAAACCGTGCTCGACGCGGGCAAGCCCCTTTCGGAACTCGCGGACTGTGAAATTTATCCTCAGGTAAACGTAAACGTGCGCACCGCGAAAAAGGACGAAATAGTGAGGGACCCCGCCTTGCTGAAATACGCCGAAGCAGTCAAAGGAATGCTGTCGGACAGCGGTCGGCTTATGCTTCGCGGAAGCGGCACCGAAAACAAATTGCGTATTATGGCCGAGAGCAAAGACCCGTTCCTTGCCGCTTACGCCGCTCGCTCGATAGAGATGTTTATCCGCACCAATTTCACACTTTAACCGCACTTTTGCGCAGTAACCGCGGATTTATACGTAATAAAAACGCGCGCCCGAAGCGCGCGTTTTGGTTTTCGCGTCCGACCGCCTGCCTTTGCGGCCGTGTGGTTTGAGAGGATTTTGCGTCGCTCAAAGTCACGCACGGGTTCGTTTCGCAGCGCGGATACCCGACGCTTTCCCGCCCGTTATACCAACGTTGCGAGATAATTCCTCATCTTGTCGCCGAAACGGCGGAGCCCCATTTCGACGTTCGCCTGGACGTAGCCGAACTTGTCGCCTATGTCGTATCTGGCGCCCTCGAAAGCACAGGCGTAAACGCCGTCGGGTATCAGCAGCCCTATGGCGTGCGTGAGATATTTCTCGCCGCGGAATTGCGGAGCGCGTTCTATTGCAGGGTAGATGTCGGGCGTGAGGATATATCTCCCAAGACTGCTGAGCGTGGAGGGCAGATTGTTGACATCCGAAGGCTTCTCGATTATGTCGAGAACGCGGGTCAGATTGCCGACGGTTTCGCCTTTTTCGATTACCGCATATTTGACGGCTTCTTCGGGCGCGCGCTCCTGCACTCCGAGCACCGTTTTGCCAACCCTGGCATATGCGTCCGCAAGTTGCGCCACGCAGGGTTTTCCGTTGTCGTTGACGATTACGTCGTCGCCGTACATAACGGCAAAAGGCTCGTCGCCCGTGAACTCTTTAGCGAGCATAACGGCGTTTGCGGTTCCGCACGCTTTCTCCTGCACGGCAAAACGGAATTTGACCCGCCCTATGAGGTCGTTGAGTTCCCTCTCCGCGACGCATTCCGCTTCGCCCGCTCCGAAATAGTGTCTTATTATCTCTTTGTCGGGGCTGATTATAACGAGAATTTCCTCTATGCCGCTGTCCGCCGCCTCTTTCGCTATGTAATGAAGCGCGGGTTTGTCGATGACGGCAAGCATTTCCTTGGGGACGGCTTTTGTAACGGGCAGGAATCTTGTGCCGTGCCCCGCTGCGGGTATGACTGCTTTTCTTATCCGTGTCATTGCGTCCTCCTTATCGTCACTTACATTTTATACATTGCAGGCGCATTTTGCAATAACGAGTCCTCCGAAAGAGTGTCACTATTTTGCTTTATCTGCGCATAATAATAACAAATTACCCCGCCGTGCTTGTCCGTGCGGGTGCAGGGAGATATAATCAAGCGGAATGAAAAAGTGCCTCATCGTCATCAACAGTCTGTGCGGCAGGTCCTCCCGAGTGGACGAGGACAGGCTTGTCGCGCGTTTCGGAGGCGTCTACGAGCCCACCGTGCTGCGCATAACCGACGAATCGGACGAATGGGCGGCGGACGGCTTCGACCTCGTGGTGGCCGCAGGCGGCGACGGCACATTCTCCCACGCGCTCGTGAATTGCACTGCGGCGGGCGTTCCCCTGATATACTACGGCGCGGGCACTTTCAACGAATGCGCAAAAAGCAAAGGGGCGCACAACCGCAAGCGCAAGGACGCCGAAGCCGAATTCGTGCCTATGAAAAAACTTGCCACGCTTTCCGGCAGACCTTTCGGATACGTCGCGGCGGCAGGCTCCTTTACTCCCCTGGGTTATACCTCGTCGCCCGCGCGCAAAAAGAGGCTCGGGATACTTGCGTACATTCTCAACATTCTGCGCGAATACAAAGTTTACGACATTCCCGCCTCGGTCACGGCGGACGGCGCGCAGTACAGCGGGCGATACACTCTCATAATGGCGATAGATTCCGAACGCTGTTTCGGTTTCCGTTTCAACCGCCTGTACCGCCCCGACGACAAAGCCGTGCATCTGTTGCTGATAAAAAGCCCGGGGAAAAACAGCCTGGTAAACAAAATCAGAATATTCTTTCCCCTCTTCAGGGCATTTTTCATCGGATTCGGAAAGGAAAAGGAAAGCGGGGCTCTGGTGTTCCGTCGAGCCGAAAACCTGTCGGTCACGTTGTCAGGCGACGTAATGTTCAACATCGACGGCGACGCCGCCCCCCTGTCGGGCACATTCGACATTGCGGTGGATATGCCGCAAAACGACGTTTATATAGGCAATTTGTCTATGTTAAAATAGTTTTGTGGCGATTCTAGTTGTTTCATTGCACCCCGAACACGGCATATCGGTACCGCTCCGACGTTGGCGGATTCCCGAAAGAAACAACAAAAAAACGGGCGCTTGCGCGTCCGTTTTTCTTTTCTGTTCCGCGATTGTGCGGCTTATTTCTTTTTCCTGTGCTTTTTCTTTCCGCGTGCGGGCTCTTCTCCGGTCGGGGTATCTTCTTCGTCGTCCTCTATGATTTCGGCGTCGAGATAGACCTTTTCTTCCTCGACGGACGAATCCTCTTCCTCCGCGTTCTCCTCGCCCGCGCTTTCGTCCGACTGCGCATTGTCGTCTTCGGGAGACTGCTCGGCCACGACGGCTTCCTTTTCCGTCGCTTCGTCCGTTGCCTCCGCCTTTTCCTCTGCGGGTGCGGATTTCTCCTCCGCTTCGGGCTCCTCGGTCACGACGGGAACCGCGGCTTCGGCGGGGTCGATTTTCGCCCATTCGTCGAACGCGAGATATTTTGCCGCCGCCTCATCGAGCACCACCGTCACGTCGGGGTGACTGCGGAGCGCGGCAGCGGGACAGGACGTGTCGTCTCTGCCCTGAAGCATATTGTAGATTGCCTCGGCTTTGCCCTCGCCGCTGGCGAGCATAAGAATCTTCTTTGCCGACAGAATTTCCTTTATGCCCATAGTAAGCGCGTATGACGGCACCTGCGCCGGGCTCCCAAACCCCTCGGCATTATCCGAGCGGGTTTTTGCGGTGAGCAACGCTATGTGCGTCACGGTGTCGTATTTGGTGTATGGTTCGTTGAACGCGATGTGACCGTTTGCGCCTATTCCGAGAATCTGAATATCCGCGGGGTGTGCGGCGACAAACGCCGCATATCTTTCGCATTCCGCCTCCAAATCCTCCGCCATTCCGTTGGGAATATGGGTGTTCGCGGGGTCGATGTCGATTTTGGAGAAAAGATTGTCCTTCATAAAGCGGGCGAAACTGTTTTTGTCTTTCGCCTCCACCCCGATGTATTCGTCGAGGTTTATCGCCGTCACTCTCTTGTAACTCGTTCCGTTCTTGGCGTGGTCCGCCGCCATTTTCTCGTAAAGCGGAAGCGGAGTCCTGCCCGTTGCAAAACCTATAACCGCATCGGGTTTGGTTTTCAGCACACTTTTGATTTCGAAAAACGCTCTTTCGCCGAGTTCGGCGGCACTCTTTACAATAGCAAAACGCATAATGCACCTCCCGTAAATTCTACCACACAGTATGCACGAACACAACAAAATTTTCTTTGCCGTGCGTTTACGGTTCGCGGAGGCACGCGCGCGGAGCGTGTCCTCGCAGGAGCGACAGCACCCTTCTTCAAGGTGAAAATGCCGTAATCGCAAGGTTTTGTGATTGTGACGCGGCGCATATTGTGCTATTATAATCACCGTTCCAAACGCCCGACGGAGGTATACCGCATTGAAATCCCGCAGTTCTGTCTCTTTCCTCAAATCGCTTCGCCTCACCGACTTTTTTATGCTGGCGGTCGCTGGCGTCGTCAATGCCGCGGGCGTCACATTGTTGCTTTCCCCCGCAGGGCTTTACGACGGCGGTTTTTCGGGAACCTCGATGCTTCTCGGCAACGTAACGCCGCTCGCGATGAGCGCTTATCTGCTCATATTCAACGTTCCCTTCTTCCTCTTCGGGCTCAAGCGACTCGGGGCTTCGTTTATCGTCCACTCCCTTTTCGCCGTGGGAGTCTACGCACTCTTCTCTTACCTGTTTCAATCGGTTTTCGAGATAGATTTTTCCGCAGGCTCTCCCGTTGCGGGCGCGGATTTTCTGCTCTGCGCGCTCTTCGGCGGCGTAATCTCGGGCATCGGCAGCGGAATTACGATACGCTTCGGCGGAGCGATAGACGGCGTGGAAGTGCTGGCCGTAGTGTTCGCCAAGCGCATAGGAATTACCGTAGGTTCCTTCGTGATGAGTTACAACGTGGTGCTGTATGTCGTGGCAGGTATCGTGACCAAAGATTGGATTGCCCCGCTCTACTCCATAATAGCGTACACCGTGGGGCTCAAAGCGGTCGACTTCGTCATCGACGGTTTCGACAAAGCAAAATCCGCATTCATAATAACCGACCGCCACAACGAAGTAGCGGAGATGCTCTCCAAGGAATTCGGCAGAGGCGTAACGTCAATCGACGCCGAAGGCTACTACTCCCGCACCCCGAAAACCGTTCTCTATTGCGTTGTCAACCGCTTCGAAGTCGGCAAACTCAAATCCGTCGTAACGGAAATCGACCCGAACGCCTTCCTTGTCATCAACGACGTTACGGACTCTTTGGGAAGCAGCCTGCGCTACGAAAGTCGTATCCGTCGCAAAATAAACAAAGTCATCGCCGAAAAAGAGGCGGAAAAATCTCTTCGTGATTCCGCAGGCGGTCCCTCCGATATCGACTCGACCTCAAATCAAACCGCAGATTTCGCGCCGTCTCGCGACAGCCTCCCCGCCGCAGACACGCACCCCTACGCCACTTCGCCGCACGACAGCGATTCCGAAAACGGCGAAAACCGTTGAGCCCACGCGGAGCGTCTTTTCCACGCTATTTCCGCCGCACATATAGGACGCCGCCCGCCAACATTGCCGCATACATCGGCGAGACCGACAACGAAACAGTGAATTGAATTTCGTCTATATATTATAATGTTTCATTGCTTCCTTGCTTCTTTCCGCCCGTAATGCCATTGAAACAAATGTGTCGCTTCCGCTTACCGCTCCGCGGGCGAAAGAGATAAACTCATCGCCCCCGAACCAAAAAATTTAGGCGTGTTTTTGCAGTGTTAATTCGCCTTTGCGGAACTTTCAAACGTCATTGTATTGCCTATTGCTTTTTGCCGCCCGCATACAGCAGTATATTTTCATTGCTCCCCAGTCGTCGGCACCCTTGCTTGCAGAAACAATCGATTCTGTGACCGCACCGACGGAGAGCCCTACGCACTCTTCCAGAACCGTAATCCGCTCGCAAAACCAAATATATCCGCACTTGCGGCAAAAACATTCTGTTTGCAGTTATTGCGCCCCATAAAAACACGTACTCTACTACATTCAAACCAACATCATCCGCATATCGAATCTTTCCTGGAGAATCCCGACACGACTTGTCGAATTTACGCTCGGAAGCAGTTATAAATCACCCTAAAACGCAATTCACGAGCGGATAAAACCGTCACAGGAAGCAAAAAACCCCTCAAAACATACCGAACTCTCACAGCCGAAATTGCGCAACCAACGCCTTTTAGCCACGCAAACAGCCTAAAAGCCAAGCCCGCGCCACCCCCCCCCGAACGCAAAAGCGACCGAAACAGCGACGAGGAAAACAATTCATTGGCAATTTTTGCCGCACTCTAATCGAACCTGTATGCAATAACCGAAGCAAACCAAACAAAACAGTCCCGCGACCTGTCGTCTTACAGCCAGAGCAAAATACTCCGACCTCCGGTTTTTTAGAAAATCAAGCCTCAAACCACAGAAAACCACCCCGGATTATCATTCGGCAGCCTCGAACACACACCCAAAACCTCCCCGGTTTCGGCACAACAACCAAACAAGGCGCCCCGCCCGTGAAACACATCAAAAAACTCTATAATTTTTGTGTAACATTACAAGGCGAAAAATTTATATGAAAGACACAAAAATTTTCTGTAAAATTTTTTAGGAGAAAGGCCTCAATCCAGCCAAAATGCCTGTTTTCCCCTTTCCAAAACAGAGAAAACCGACCCCAAAAGCCCACTATTTAGTGGGTTTTTCGCAATTTTAAAATATTCTCGGGTTTCACGTGAAACTCGAAGGTCGGAATAATTGTTTCACGTGAAACTTGTAAACAGTCGTTAATTTCATTGCCGTTTGCACTATAAGCGGGTATCTATCCATACGCCCGTATCAAAACACATCTCCCGTCTGTCCAATTGTTGTTTTCGGGCCGCCCGTGCACCCCGAATCTTCATATGTGCAAGCGAACTACTGCGCGCGCCAAATTGCAACACGACACCGCAATCGGACGGGGCGTACTGTAGACAACCCTCTTCTCGCACTCTCACGCTCGTCCGCCATAATTCCGAAATGTGCGGTTTTCGCCGCGTTTTATTTGCGTTTCACGTGAAACATCGCATTTTCGACACTAATTCCTATAACCTTTGCGATTGCGCCCGCCTGCTTTCGCTGACGGTTTGTTAAAACGCGCTTTCCGAACACTCGTTTTCGCCGCAAGCCTCGGTGTAACAATTATCAACAAATTGCCACCGTTCGCGCAATTGTATGTATTTTGTCGCTTTATGGTCGTGCGTTGAACGGCGCTCTTTCTTTTAACCTGCGCCTTTGATTTTCAGATGAGAAAATGTTTGCTGACAACGTTTGTCCTCTTTCGATTCGGCGACGGTTCGGTTGGTCAGAACGGTTCGTGCGTTTCTGACATTACAAACAACCTTCTTCGTCGCGTCTTGCTATAAACCGACTAAAAAACGACTTGCTGTCTGGAGCGACGGCGCGGACAGGGCGGCGCCCGTCTGTCGCTTTGTTTGCGGAGCATTGAGATGCGCAGACAATTACATATTGAGAGCGGGTGTTTTTACAAGCACCTGCGATTATCCGATGGGTGTCGGGTGTTGTGGCTGTTATAACTTTCGGACTTTATCTGCGGTCGCTGCGCACGCATTCCTGCCCCGCATCTTATATTGTAAAAGTAAAGCGGAGCGCAAAAACTGTCGCTATACACAGGCTCGCTTGCGTGGACAACTTTTTCACAAGCCGTTTTGAGATTGCAGATTGCAACGCTCGCATTCTAACACTTGCTGCTATCCGCGAGTCCTCTGGTGCCGAGCGCTTTGTTAAGGGTGTATCTTTGCCGGTTTTTACAAGCGATGCGCTGTTGCAACGTCTTATGTAATGTCGCACCGGTGCTTTTCTCGTCTTTTGTTATTCCCGATTTACTTTGCGGTTTTTCGCGGTTGAACATTTGCGATATTATATTTATTCCCGACAACCAACCGCCATCTGCACCCGCACTCATAATTTTCAACTCTTCAGGCTTATGACGACAAATTGTGCGCAAAGGGCAGTGGCGGCGCGCCTTGAAGAGCAGCGAGCCTCTTTTCTTTGTTTATTTCCTATTGGATTACTACGAATGTGTCTTGTTTTTTTTCAAAAATGTGGATTTTTCAAATTTCCGTAATTTTTATACACATACTTATTAACTTTAGTTTTGTTGACGAATAACATCTTCAAAATATCTTCCCCTTACATATTTTTACGTTACGCAACGGGATTATAAAATTCACAATCGACTTGGCGCTGACATATTTGAGGCGTTGTGCCTGTACAGTCGGTATATTTGTGGTATAATGTTTTTGTCTATGTGACAAGGAAAAAACTTCGGAGAGAAGGTTATGACCGAAAAAGAAAAGATGATATCCGGCAAATTGTATAATCCTCTCGACAAGCGTCTGATGCTTGACCGCTTGCGCGCACGCTTGCTTGCGGACAAATACAACCGCACGCGGGCATACGCCCTTAGAAAAAGGCAACGTATAATCAAAGCGCTTTTCCCTGCCGGCGGCGCCGACCCGTTCTTTGAACCGACAATTCACGTCGAGTACGGCTACAACGTAACGTTCGGCAAAAACTTTTATATGAACTTCGACTGCCAACTGCTCGATGTTGCCCCGATTAAAATCGGCGACGACGTTATGTTCGGGCCGCGCGTCGTTGTGGCCACACCTTGTCACCCGCTCGTTGCCGAGGAGCGTATTTCGCACGTTTACGAAGACGGCGAACACGACTGGGAATATGCAAAACCGGTGGAAATCGGCAACAATGTGTGGATTGCGTCGAATGTTACAATATGCGGCGGGGTAAAAATCGGCG
>OHJO01001055.1_pt1 | contig 11417 bp, 10 predicted proteins | sample 1568561 | NCBI WGS metagenome assembly OHJO01 (sample SAMEA3879556, study PRJEB24766) | human gut metagenome | biome: human-associated habitat; feature: feces | place: USA | collected 1985/1987
GACCCCAACATTAAAAGTGTTGTGCTCTACCTGCTGAGCTAGCGAATCAATCCTTATTTGCGAATCAGTTATTTCCTGATTGCGGGTGCAAAGGTAGTTACTTTTATTTAATTTGCAAGTGTTTCGTAGAAAAAAGTTCCAATTATTTTTCCTCTTTATCGCTTGTTTCTTGATTATCAGTAGTTTCTACTTCATCATATTTTATTTTTTCTTTGTTGATAATAAAGCGTTGGTAGTAGGAGAGCATCAAAGTTGTTAGTGGCAAGGCGATAATCATGCCGAGCATTCCCATTAATGAACCCCAGATAGAAAGAGATAAAAGGATGATGGCAGGATTCAGTCCGGTAATCTTTCCCATGATTTTGGGGACGAGGAAAGTATCCTGTATAATTTGGACGATGGCGAAGACTGCCAGTGCACATGCAATGATAATCCAGAAGTTCTGTCCGGTGTCGGCAGCTTTGAGGATTGCCAATAAAATGGTGGGAAGGAAACCAATGATTTGCAAGTAGGGAACCATATTCAATGCTCCGATGAAAAGTCCCAGAGCGATAGCCATGGGGAAATCGATAATCAGGAAACCGATGCTGAAAAGAATACCTACGCAGAAAGCAACCAAAGCCTGTCCACGGAAATATCTGTTCATACCATCCTGTACGTCGTGAACCAGGTTGGAGGCAAACGTACGGTATTTATTGGGTAGCAGATGCAACCATCCTTCAGCTATCGCTTCGTAATCCAATAATATAAAGATTACATATAATAATATAATGAAGGAGGCAAGGATGCTGAATAGAATGTTGAGAGATTCTGCAAGCAAAGTCCACACTCTGGGGACGGTATCCTTGATTGCCGCCAGGATATTCTCTTCACTTAATACACGGTTCAACGCCTGAAGATCAATGTTCTCGTGGATAAATTCAGAAAGATTCTTAGGCACATTGTTACCGGCTCCATTGGTGAGGTAAGTCACTAGCAAGTCGTTCATTCTGCCTATTTCCGAAATCATCGGCGGCACTAATAGGTAGAATAAAGTGACTCCGATAACCGTAATGAGGAATAAGGAACAGAAGATGGAAATAATGCGGCTTTTTAATCGTAGCTTATACTGGAAGAATTTGACTAACGGATAGACCATATAAGCTATCAGCCACGCAATAAAGAAAGGTAATAACACTCCGCTAAGACGTTCCACGAGCATTAATATTCCTACAACTAACACACATCCGATGGAACCGCGTATAAAACTGTCGAATGTTATCTTTTTCCTTTCCATAATCTGTTTCTTTTATAGAGTTTATACTTTCTGCTCATCTTCCCCTCGTGCACGGAGATAACATTCCCTGCACAGAGGCTCATATTCGGCTGTTTCGCCTAAAAGAACCTGTTTCTCATTCTTGACTGTACGATGTGAGAAAGAGGCCAGCTGACCACATTTCACACAGATCGCATGAACTTTGGAGACTTCATCGGCAATGGCGCACAATTGTGGCATAGGTCCGAACGGATTTCCTTTGAAGTCCATATCCAATCCTGCAATGATAACACGGATTCCATTGTTGGCAAGCTGGTTGCATACATCAATCAAACCACTGTCGAAGAACTGTGCTTCATCAATACCTACTACATCTATCTCAGAAGTAAACAGTAAAATGCTGGCTGACGAATCGATGGGAGTGGAGGCGATAGAATGGCTGTCGTGAGAGACTACGTCTTCTTCTGAATAACGGGTGTCGATAGCAGGTTTGAATATCTCGACACGTTGTTTCGCGAATTTCGCTCTCTTCATTCTGCGAATCAATTCCTCTGTCTTTCCGGAGAACATAGAACCGCAGATTACTTCGATCCGGCCTCTTCTTCTAGTCTCCTGTATGTGGTCTTCTGAAAATAATACCATGAGATTTTGTGTTTTCTTGATTAAATAAATATGTGGACAAAGGTAAGCAATTCAATGTGCAAGAACTGTTAAATTATCCATTATTTTAAGTTATTGCATAAATTATTCCTACATTCGCACCGTATAAACAATGGACTGACATGAAACAGAAGCTATTAACAGATATTGAGTTGGATGTTCATGAGTTGAAGTATCTCATGGATTCATTTACCAAGGAGCCGACTCCGACTTTGTCTGAACTGTTGAAGCGGAGCATTACACGGATGCAGGGGCGTTTGGACGAACTGCAGCAGGAGGTGGATGCTGTTCAGGTAATTTCTCCGTCAGCTGTGGAAGAGACAGCGGAAGAGGAGGATGAAGTTGCCGGGTCTGAAGAGGATTCCCCCGTGATTATACAATCTCTCGAATCGGTTGTTGTGAAAGAAGATGAGGAAGGAGAAGCCATTGTTGCGGAAGAGAAACCTGTCGTAATAGCGGCAGCTGCAGAGACAGCAGCAGCAGCAGAAGAAGAAGCAGCAGAAGAAGAAGAAGAAGAAGAAGAAGAAGAAGAAGGGAAAAAAGAGGAACCGGCAATTGTTGAGGAACCTGTCGTTGAAACTGTTGTGAAAGAGGAAGAACCTAAATCGGCTGTGTTGGGAGAAAGTCTCAAACTGTCTGCCGGCTTGCGACATGCTATCAGCTTGAATGATTCTTTCCGTTTTTCTCGTGAACTGTTCGGAGGCAACACTGATTTGATGAATCGGGTTATCGAACAGATATCAGTAATGAGTTCCTACAAGACTGCAGTCGCATTTCTGTCCTCGAAAGTCGAATTGAATGAAGAAAAGGAGGCGGTGAACGACTTTCTGGAGCTACTAAAGAAATATTTTAATCAATCAGTATAAAACAAAAACAAGATGGGAAAGCTATATGTGGTGCCTACGCCGGTAGGGAATCTGGAGGACATGACTTTTCGGGCTATCAAAGTCCTGAAAGAGGTCGATCTGATTTTGGCGGAGGATACACGTACTTCCGGTATTTTGCTGAAACACTTTGAAATAAAGAATGCAATGCAATCCCACCACAAATTTAATGAACATAAAACGGTGGAAAGTGTTGTTAATAGAATAAAGGCAGGTGAAACGGTGGCACTTATTTCGGATGCCGGAACGCCTGGAATTTCCGATCCCGGATTTCTGGTTGTTCGTGAATGTGTGCGCAACGGTATTGAAGTGCAGTGCTTGCCGGGAGCAACCGCTTTTGTTCCGGCACTCGTAGCATCGGGATTGCCGAACGAGAAGTTCTGCTTCGAGGGATTTCTCCCCCAGAAGAAAGGACGGCAGACACGACTGAAGACATTGGCGGAAGAACACCGCACGATGGTGTTTTATGAATCACCCCACCGTCTGTTGAAGACGTTAACACAGTTTGCCGAATATTTCGGTGCTGAACGTCAGGCAACCGTGTCGCGTGAAATATCCAAACTCCACGAAGAAACAGTTCGGGGCAGTTTGGCTGAATTGATAGAACACTTTACCGCTACCGAACCCCGGGGCGAGATTGTGATAGTATTAGCAGGAATAGATGATTAAATAACTTCATTAAAAAACGTAAAACGTAAACGTATGAAAAAGTTAGCTGTTTTATTTGTATGCGTAGCCTTGTTGGCTTCGTGTGATGGCTTTAAAGGTGGAAGTAAAGACCTGAAAGCTGAAAATGATTCTCTTTTGATGGAACTGAACCAGCGCAATACTGAACTGGATGATATGATGGGGACTTTCAATGAAGTTCAGGAAGGTTTCCGTAAGATCAATGCTGCTGAAAGCCGTGTTGACTTGCAACGTGGAACCATCACTGAAAACTCTGCCAGTGCTAAGCAACAGATTGCTTCTGACATCGAATTCATCTCTAAACAAATGGAAGAAAACAAAGCGCAGATTGCAAAATTGCAGGCACAGCTGAAGAATAGCAATTACAATTCTGCACAGATGAAAAAAGCTGTTGCCGCTTTGACTGCTGAATTGAACGCTAAACAACAGCGTATCGAAGAGCTTCAAACAGAACTGGCTTCCAAAAATATCCGTATTCAGGAATTGGATGCTGCTGTCAGCGATCTGTCTGTAGCAAAAGAAACTCTGGCCGCAGAAAACGAAGCGAAAGCTAAAACCGTTGCAGAACAGGAAAAGAGCCTGAATGCTGCCTGGTTCGTATTTGGTACTAAATCTGAATTGAAAGCTCAAAAGATTCTTCAGAGCGGAGACGTGTTGAAGAGCGCTGATTTCAATAAGGATTATTTCACGCAGATCGATATCCGTACAACCAAAGAAATCAAGTTGTACTCTAAACGTGCTGAATTACTGACTACTCATCCGACCGGTTCTTATGAATTGGTAAAAGATGATAAAGGCCAGTTGACATTGAAGATTACTAATCCTACTGAATTCTGGAGTGTATCCAGATACTTGGTTATCCAGGTAAAATAAGGTAGATATCCCTTTTGAATTGCCAATGTGCTGATTCCTGGATTCAAGAAATTAGCACATTGGCTTTTTTGTTTCTTATTATATAACTACTGATGAAATATAAAAATCTTTTTTTTGATCTTGATGATACCATCTGGGCTTTTTCTCAAAATGCTCGTAACACCTTTGAGGAAGTATATCAGAAATATTCGTTCGACCGCTATTTTGATTCATTCAATCATTATTATACTCTTTATCAACAAAGAAATACCGAACTCTGGGTTGAGTACGGTGAAGGAAAGATAACGAAGGATGAATTGAACAGCCAACGTTTCTTTTATCCTTTACAGGCCGTGGGAGTGAAAGATGAAGCGCTCGCTGAACGGTTTTCGAGAGATTTTTTCGCTATTATCCCTACTAAAAGTGTTTTAATGCCTCATGCAAAGGAGGTATTGGAATATCTTGCTCCCAAATATAACCTCTATATCCTTTCCAATGGATTTCGTGAATTGCAATCACGCAAGATGCGTTCGGCAGGAGTGGACGGGTATTTCAGAAAGGTGATTCTCTCGGAAGATCTCGGAGTGCTGAAGCCTTGGCCGGAGATATTCAATTTTGCTTTGTCTGCTACTCAATCCGAGTTGCGCGAATCCTTAATGATTGGTGATAGTTGGGAAGCGGATATAACCGGAGCGCACGGAGTAGGGATGCATCAGGTTTTCTACAATGTGACAGAACGGACAGCTTTCCCTTTCCTCCCTACTTATCACATCTATTCCTTGAAAGAATTAATGGATTTATTATAGGTTTTCTGGATTAAGTCGTATTTTTGTTGCGTTTTAGTTTTGCATAAAATACGATATAATCATGGATAGTACGCTTCTGCCTTTCGCCTTACTTTGTTTCACTTCATTCTTCACGTTGACCAACCCGTTGGGAACGATGCCTGTCTTTCTTACCATGACTCATGGTATGACGGATAAAGAACGTCAGTCTATCGTACGTCGTGCTACTATTGTGTCGTTTATTACATTGATGGTATTTGTCTTTGCCGGGCAGTTTCTTTTCAAGTTCTTCGGTATCTCTACCAATGGTTTCCGTATTGCCGGTGGGGTGATTATCTTCAAGATAGGCTTTGATATGCTTCAAGCCCGCTATACACCGATGAAGTTGAAGGACGAAGAAATCAAAACGTATGCGGATGATATCTCTATTACTCCTCTCGGCATTCCTATGTTATGCGGTCCCGGAGCGATTGCCAATGCAATCGTTTTGATGCAGGATGCGCATTCTTATGAAATGAAGGGAATCTTGATCGGTACTATCGCCCTGATTTATCTGTTGACTTTCTTTATTCTTCGTGCTTCCACGAAATTGGTAAAAGTCTTGGGTGAAACGGGTAATAATGTGATGATGCGTCTTATGGGACTGATTCTGATGGTGATTGCAGTGGAATGTTTCGTTAGCGGATTGAAGCCGATTCTGGTAGATATTGTGAGAGAAGGAATGAAGTAGCAATACTGCTTATATCTCCTCTATGAAATGAACAGGGTATTTATTCCAATATTTTTTATATACCCTGTCTTGTTGGTCATCGAAATTTAATTGATACATTCTAAATGTAACCAGATAAAGTTTTGGTTGCCAATATTCTTCATAAGAATATTGGTATTTCATGCCTATAGCCTGCATAACTTTTCCACTTCTCGGATTGTTTACATCGTGCGTAGCTGTGATATAGGGAATATTTATTTGTTTCAGCATATCGATTACTGCCTGACAAGCTTCTGCACAAATCCCTTTGTGCCAAAACTCCTTCTTAATGCTATACCCCAAATCATGGCTGTCATCTCCGTTTATATGGATACAACCAATGGGTACATTGTTTGTTTTCATACAAATAGCATAGTAGAATCCTTTCTGCTGAATCCAGCTTTTTATATATTGGAGATAGTCTTTTGCTTCCTCTATATCTTTTAATGGGAACATCGGTAGAAATGTATTAACGTCTTTATCACTTAGAATTGAGAACAAGGCGTTTATGTCTTCTTCTGTGAAATGTCGCAATATCAATCGTTGGGTTTCTATATGATTCATCGTATTCTATATTATTCAAGCGTCTGCAAATATAACAAAAGTATAGTTTATGATGTATCGTATGAACCGGGAAAATCAGTAGACATGTATAGTTGTTACAATTCTCTTGGCATAATTGTGACTGAATGTTCTGTTTACACCTCTCAAACTTGATATAAAGAAATGAGACTGAATTCCCGCCTTTCCCCTAGAGAATTCAGTCTCATTTATATGATTCAAGTCAATGGATTATCTGCTTCCACCTGCCCACCAAACGTTTTCACTATACACATATTGTCCATTTCCGTAAGCTGCTTTCACTTCGGCATTTGTTGTTGTGTCGCTATTGCCATAAGGACAACGTAATGGGAAAGAGTTTGGATTTTTTAGCTCAATAAAGTTTTCGCCTAGTCCTTTCATTCTGCGAACATCATTGTAAGATTCTGTCGCTTCACCTGAAGCTCCCCATAATGCGAAGTATTTTTGAGTCATTGTTGTTTTCAAAGGTTCAGCTGTATATTTGGCCTCTATCGTATTGTCAAAGTAACTTTCGGCTTCAGCTTCCGTAATACTGCTTGCTGCATTGATGAGTGTTTTGCCCAACTCTTTTCTTGAAATAGTAAAGCTGTTTTCCGCATTTAACAGTCCAGCCACTACTGCATCTTTTAATGCACTTTTAGCATCACGTTCCAATCTGCACAGAGCTTCTGCTTCCAGGAATTTTAATTCATGATAACTCAACAACAGTGTTGGTGCTGATATAGAATACATAAATAAAGAAGTTCCATATTTGGAAGTGCCTTGTTCTGGTGTACCGTTAGGCGCATATACGGCGTTGTCTGCGGTTCCCGGAGCTTGTTCTTTTCCGGAGGTACCCTGTTTAGTGATGAAAGCTCTGGACAGACGTGGGTCATTGTATTCTGCCAGTTTGCTTCTCATGCTTTCGCTTGCACCTAATCCGGCACGTGCCACAAAGAAACCATAAAGCGGATTTATGTTATTAGCGTCATATACGTCGAATGCTGCTTGTTCTTCTGCGCTTTCGAAAGAGTTATTTACATATTCCAACACCTTCTCCATATCCGCGTCTTTGTTGGCAGATCTTTTAAGAAGATGCATCGTGTAGCGTGCTTTCAGACCATATGCTAACTTAAGCCATTTTTCAGCATCACCCTGGTACAGCAAATCTTGAGCTTCCGGGTCTATCAGATCTTCTTTCTGTAAGTCTGCAATGGCATCATCCAGATATTGCATTGCTTGGGTATAGATTTCTTCTTGCTTATCCATTTTAGGAGTTAGGTAAACAGGAGAACCGTTTTCGTCAATTAATGCAGCCTGACTACATGGAGCATCTCCAAACATATCGGCTATCAATGCGCAATTATAAGCAGCCAACACTTCAGCCATACCCTTGGTTACATAATTCCCATGGTCTATGCCTCCCTCGCTGCATTGATTGATAATGATACGGGCGGATTTCAATGTTGAATACAGACCATTCCATGTATTGTTGAAAGTGGAAGATGAGGTCGGTTCGCTCTCTCTGGTTTCTGCATAATACAATTGGTTGTCAACACCTACTTCATATTCAATGTAAGCAGATAGATAAGTATTGAAATCACCTCCTGCATTGGAAAATGCAGTAGAGGTTATCACATCTGTCAGAATGAATCTTGCGGCTACGCTTTGCGTATGGCCGTGGTCCTTGTTGATTCTATCCATTGCATCTTCCGAACATCCGGAAAAGACAACTGATAAAACAGTAGCGGCAAAAATGCCTTTGATTATATTATATGTTTTCATCTTTCTTTTTAGCTAATTAGAATTTTACATTAAATCCAAAACCATAGCTGGCTGTTCCCGGAAGAGAGAAACGTTCGAATGCACCTCCCATGTTGTCATTACCTTGTGAAGCTTCCGGATCGAAACCTTTCATTTCAGACCAAACCAAAATGTTGCGGGCAAAAACATTAACGTTCACATTCAGCCATTTCTTTGAGAAAACCGGATAACTTACAGATAATTCACGCAATTTGATATAAGAATTATCATAAATGTAAGATTCGTCAATTGATCTTCTTCTGGTGAAATATGCTTGAGCATCTGTTACTTTTATATCATTGGGGGCATAGATTGAATTACCATCCGCATCTTTTCCTGTTTCTTTAACGGAGTTTTCCACAATGAATTCGGTATTACGCATATCACCAGATAATTTGCTCACACCGTAATAGTTCATTTCACCTGCGGTACCACTATACATCTGTCCTCCTTGTTTCCAGTCGAATACTGCAGAAATACGGAACTTGTACAATTCGATATTTGTATTGAAACCTAAACGGAAGTCAGGAGATACAGTTCCGATAACCGCATCTTCTCCCTGCATGGGAAGTCCGTTTTTGTCTACTACAATCTTGCCTTCGTCATTACGCATATAGCTTTTTCCATAGATCACAGGGAACTTGTCACCAATTCCGGCACGTACCTGCGGAGTTACAAATCCTCCTAACATAATACTTTCTACTCCTGGAGCCAATTCGTCTACGTAATTGTCGATTTTGGAGAAGTTGAAAGCGAAGTCGAGTTTGAAGTTTTTGGTATCTACCGGAGATACGCCCAATGTCAACTCGTGGGTATTTGTGTGGATTTTACCTCCATTCATTATCATACTTGAGGCTCCGGTTGAACCTGCCAAAGGAACTTCGAATATCTGATCTTTCACATTCTGACGTGAATAGGTATAATTCAAGGTTACCAGTCCGTTTAAGAAAGTAAGATCTGCTCCCAGTTCGTATGATTTTGTATTTTGTGGTTTTAAGTTAGGGTCATATACCTTATAATATGGAATGTAAGCCATTGCTCCATTAATTGGATAAACAATAGGATTTCCCATATAGAAGCCGCCACCATAAGACGGAGTATAATAATAACTTTGAGTATAATCACCGGCCATACCAACTTCTGCATAAGAAGCACGTATCTTACCGAAAGTCAATATGTTATTCTTCAGGGGAGCCAGTTCGGTGAAGATGAATCCTAATGACACTGAAGGATAAGTGAAAGAACGGTTGTCACGTGGCATGCTTGAAACAATATCGTTACGTATACTTCCACTTAGATAGAGCATGTTTTTCCATGCTACTGACAAGTTGGCGAAATTACCTACCGTTCGTTTCTTGTTGTATTGGCTTTCGTTGGAGAATACAGAAGCATTATTCAGATGATTCCATCCGGGGAAATTGAAATTCATGCTATATGCGTATTCATATTTTGTCTTTTTATCCACAAACTCATTACCAATCAATGCATCCAAGGTCCATTCTTCGTTGATATTCCATGTGTAAGCGGCAGTTAACAGTGAGTTTAATTCATTAACAGTGTAATGGTACTCTGAATCTTCACCTGTAGGTGCCCAAGTACTTCCATATCCGTAGATTTCTGAATAATTGGTAGTGTAAGCGTCATCACCGATCTGGTATTTAATATCCAGTTTGTGGTTGTCTGTTCCAAATTTAGTGGTGTATTTCACGAAAGCATTTCCGAAGAAACGTTGTGAACGTTCGGAGAACTGGTTATTGTCAACTGCCCAATATGCATCGTCGATCCAGCTGTCGCGATATGTATTTTGTGTGTAAGGGTCGCCTTCTATGTGAGAAGGAATACCGGCCATATTATAGCTGACGGGTGCATTATAGATCGTAGCAACCACACTGGTGTTGGCTGTAGACTGTTTGGAGATTTTTGAAGTCACAAAGTTTCCATTAAATCCGGTAGTCCAGTTAGGATGGAGTTGTGCTTCGGCAGACATTTTCACGTTATATCTATCCATACCGGTTGATGGAACGATACCATTACTGGTGGTGTTACCCAAAGAAAAGGAGTAGTTACCTTTGTCGAATCTCTGGGCTACATTGACGTTATTGCTCCAAGATACACCTGTTTCAAAAAAGTCCTTCATGTTGTTATATGCTTGTGGAGTAGCCCACGGATTCATGCCGGCAGCTGCAAGTTGAGGAACATAGTATTTTCCGGACTGTTTACCATATTGGCTGGTGTAACTGTTGTCTGTATTTCCTCCGTAGGTAGGGTCGTTAGCTAATTCGGAAATCTTAGGACCCCATGCGAAAGGAGATGACGGATCGAAAGTACCGCCTGAACCTTGTGCATATTCTTGTTGCAATTCCGGAAGAGTTGAAATCTTATCAAAGGAAAGGTTGGTACTGAAAGTTATAGTAGGTTTCCCTTTATCTGCTCCTTTACCACTTTTGGTAGTGATAACGATAACACCATTGGAAGCTCTCATACCATACAAAGCAGAAGCGGCTTGTCCCTTTAATATATTGATACTTTCTATATCATTAGGGTCAATGTCGACAGCACGGTTAGCATAGTCCGTTCCATACGCTCCATCGGTAAGAGAAGTGCTCACATCTGCGGTAGAAGCGATAGGCATGCCATCAATTACATACAACGGAGTATTGTCTCCAGTGAAAGAACGAGAACCGCGAATCGTAATCTTTGAAGAAGCACCCGGCATACCTGATGATGGGGTGATGTCAATACCTGATACTTTTCCTTGTAAGGCTCCCGCTAAATCTGTATTAGCAGCACGTGTCAACGCATCCGATTTGACATCTTGTACGGCATATCCCAATGCTTTCTTTTCGCGTGAAATACCCATAGCGGTAACTACTACTTCGTCTAGCTTTTGGGCGTCAGCCTTTAATACAACTCTCAAATTTGGTTTAATAGCCACTTCTTGTGTTTGCATTCCGATATACGAAATCTGCAAAGTCTTTGCAGAACTAAATACAACTATAATATGTTGATTACTAACAATATATATGATGTTTGCTTTCCTTCGAAAATAAATTTTTGTTGTAGTTATTATGCAGATTATCAATATATTAAGCACCTACCAAACATATTAATTTACTGATTTATGATACCAGATTTCTATCAAAAATAGGGCATAACCATCTATTAATTAATTATTTAAGTTC
>OHJO01001061.1_pt1 | contig 11353 bp, 10 predicted proteins | sample 1568561 | NCBI WGS metagenome assembly OHJO01 (sample SAMEA3879556, study PRJEB24766) | human gut metagenome | biome: human-associated habitat; feature: feces | place: USA | collected 1985/1987
ATCTTAATTTATTTTTAGGAGGATTACCAGTTATGGCAAACAAATGGGTTTACCTTTTTACAGAAGGTAATGCTAACATGCGTGAGCTCCTCGGCGGTAAGGGTGCCAACCTTGCAGAAATGACAGGTCTTGGACTTCCTGTACCACAGGGCTTCACAATTACAACAGAAGCTTGTACTCAGTATTATGAGGACGGCAGAGAAATCAACGCTGAAATTCAGGGTCAGATCAACGAGTACATCGAGAAGATGGAAGAGATCACAGGCAAGAAGTTCGGCGACAAGGAGAACCCCCTCCTCGTTTCAGTTCGTTCAGGTGCTCGTGCTTCAATGCCGGGTATGATGGATACAATCCTTAACCTCGGTCTTAACGAAGATGTTGTTGAAGTTATCGCTAAGAAGTCAAACAACCCTCGTTGGGCTTGGGACTGCTACAGAAGATTCATTCAGATGTATTCCGATGTAGTTATGGAAGTAGGTAAGAAATATTTTGAAGAGCTCATCGACAAGATGAAGGCTGAGAGAGGCGTTACTTATGACGTAGAGCTTACAGCTGACGATCTTAAGGAGCTTGCAGGCCAGTTTAAGGCTGAATACAAAGAGAAAATCGGTCAGAACTTCCCTGACGATCCTAAGGAACAGCTCATGGGCGCAGTTAAGGCTGTATTCCGTTCATGGGACAACCCTCGTGCAAACGTTTATCGTCGTGACAACGATATCCCTTATTCCTGGGGTACTGCTGTTAACGTTCAGTCTATGGCATTCGGTAACATGGGTGATGACTGTGGTACCGGTGTTGCATTTACCAGAGATCCGGCTACCGGCGCTAAGGGACTGTTCGGTGAGTTCCTGACCAACGCACAGGGCGAGGACGTAGTAGCAGGTGTTCGTACACCTATGAAGATCGCTGAGATGGCTGACAAATTCCCTGAGGCATTTGCTCAGTTCCAGGAAGTATGTAAGACTCTGGAAGATCACTACAGAGATATGCAGGATATGGAGTTCACCGTTGAGCATGGTAAGCTGTACATGTTACAGACCAGAAACGGTAAGAGAACCGCTCAGGCAGCTCTGAAGATCGCTTGTGATCTGGTAGATGAGGGCATGAGAACCGAGGAAGAGGCAGTTGCAATGATCGATCCTCGTAACCTGGATACTCTGTTACATCCTCAGTTCGACACCGCTGCTCTGAAGGCTGCAACTCCTATCGGCAAGGGCCTTGGTGCTTCTCCCGGAGCTGCATGTGGTAAGATCGTATTCACCGCAGAAGATGCAGAAGAATGGCATGCAAGAGGAGAGAGAGTTGTTCTGGTACGTCTGGAGACCTCTCCCGAAGATATCACCGGTATGAAGGCTTCCCAGGGTATCCTGACCGTTCGTGGTGGTATGACCTCTCACGCAGCAGTAGTTGCTCGTGGTATGGGTACCTGCTGTGTATCCGGTTGTGGCGACATCGCTATGGATGAGGAGAACAAGCAGTTCACTCTGGCTGGCAAGACCTTCCATGAAGGTGACTGGCTGTCTATCGATGGTACTACCGGTAACATCTATGATGGCGAGATCAAGACTGTTGACGCTACCATCGCAGGTGAGTTCGGGCGTGTAATGGCTTGGGCTGACAAATATCGTAAGTTAAAAGTTCGTACCAATGCAGATACTCCTGCAGATGCTAAGAAGGCTCGTGAGCTGGGCGCTGAAGGAATCGGTCTGTGCCGTACTGAGCATATGTTCTTCGAAGAGGACAGAATCGCAGCATTCCGTGAGATGATCTGTTCCGATACTGTAGAGGAGAGAGAAGCAGCACTGGAGAAGATCCTGCCTTATCAGCAGAACGACTTCAAGCAGCTGTATGAGGCTCTGGAGGGTAACCCTGTTACCATCCGTTTCCTGGATCCGCCTCTGCATGAGTTCGTTCCTACCGAGGAAGCTGACATTGAGAAGCTGGCTAAGGCACAGGGCAAGAGCGTAGAGACCATCAAGACCATCATCGCTTCCCTGCATGAGTTCAACCCTATGATGGGTCACAGAGGATGCCGTCTGGCTGTTACTTATCCTGAAATTGCCAAGATGCAGACCAAGGCTGTTATCCGTGCGGCAATCGAGGTTAAGAAGGCACATCCCGACTGGAATGTAGAGCCCGAGATCATGATCCCTCTGGTATGTGAAGTGAAAGAGCTTAAGTTCGTTAAGAAGGTAGTTGTAGAGACTGCTGATGCTGAGATCGCAGCTGCCGGTGTAGATATGAAGTACGAAGTAGGTACCATGATCGAGATCCCCAGAGCAGCTCTGACTGCCGATGAGATCGCTAAGGAAGCTGATTTCTTCTGCTTCGGTACCAATGACCTGACCCAGATGACCTTCGGCTTCTCCCGTGATGATGCAGGTAAGTTCCTGAACGCTTACTATGACACCAAGATCTTCGAGAATGATCCGTTCGCTAAGCTGGATCAGGCCGGTGTTGGCAAGCTGATGGAGATGGCTATCAAGCTTGGTAAGCCTGTAAATCCTAAGCTGCACGTTGGTATCTGTGGTGAGCACGGCGGAGATCCTTCTTCCGTAGAGTTCTGCCACAAGATCGGTCTGGATTATGTATCCTGCTCACCTTTCCGTGTACCTATCGCAAGACTGGCTGCTGCACAGGCTGCTATCGCTGATAAGTAGGATCCGACTATATTGAAATATTAGAGAAGGTATTACAATATAAGAAAACCCATGGTTCGTAAGAATCATGGGTTTTTTTGGTGTAGGAAAATAATAAATGTAAAAAAGCGCGGAATATGTTATACTATAATTGACATGCGTTCATGCACAGGAATCATAAATGGTAGAGAAACAGGGTATTATGATGGAAAATTATCAGGAACAGTATAATCAGGAATTACATCAGCAGGAGATTAACTCGAATTTGCGGACATTAAAGGGATATTTTTGGATTGTTGTGACCATGCTGGTGCTTTGGCTGCTGACGCTTACGCGTATTTTTATCGTGGATGCCGGAATCTTTACCATGGCGGTGGGATTGTCCATGGTCATGGGTATTCCTGTTTTGTACATATACAAAAAAGTAGATCTGTCGAAGCATTGGGTAAAATATGTGTTTTTAACACTGATCTGCGTGATTTCTGCGATCTTTGCCGCCTTTTTGTCTTTTCATGCGGTGCTTATCTATGTATTGCCTTTACTTTTGGCAGTGCAGTATCGGAAGAAACAGACGCTTTGGATCACTTATGCAGTGAACGATGTGACCATGACCATCAGCATGGTGGCGGGATTCTACCATGGAATCTGTGATCTGAACCTGTTTTTGGGAAGTAATCACACCAGAGACTGGTATCTGGAACAGTGGGAGGCTGGAACACTGCAGTTTGGCGTTGAGCCGGATCCGTTGTTCGTGATCCTGTTCTACGGCGCGCTGCCCCGGGCAGTGATTCTTTTGATGTTCACTGTCATCCTGTGTTATATCAGTATCAGCAGCCATGAGGATGCACAGAAGATTGCGGATCTGACTTATCGCAAAGAGACTGACCTGGGAACGCATGTGTACAATAAGAACAAATATGAGGAAATGATCGAGACGTATTATCCGGAGGTACACAGACTGGCTGCTATTTTCTGGGATGCGAATAATTTAAAATATGTCAATGATAAATACGGTCACGCCGCCGGGGATGTTCTGATTCAGACATTATCCTCCGTACTGTATGAATTGTCGACGGACAGACGCAAGGTTTATCGTGTGGGCGGGGATGAGTTTGTTATGATTATCGAGAATCCGGTAGAAACCGAGATAGAGTCCATGATAGAGACTGTAAAAGCCGATCTCATGGAAAAAGATGGGCAGGGAGACATACCGATCTCCAGCGCAGTAGGCTGGGCGGAGGGCTGCGGCGTGGATATCCGCAAGATCGTCAATGAGGCAGATACGAAGATGTATGAGAATAAAAAACGCGGAAAGGAAGGCAGAGAATAGATGGCAAACTGGGTGAGTGCAGGCTGCGGTGTCATTGCCAATGAACTGGCACAGGCAATGGAAAAAAGAGGACAGAAGCTGTATGGTGTTGTGAACCGTACGCAGGAGAAAGCAGTCGCTTTTGCGGAGAAATACGGTGTGCAGAATGTATTTACAAGTTTTGAAGAGGTCTGTGCGGATCCGGCGGTGGATATCATCTATATCTCTACGCCTCATAATACGCATATTCAATTTTTGCGAAAAGCTCTGGCAGCAGGTAAGCATGTGTTGTGCGAGAAATCCATTACGTTAAACTCCGGAGAACTGGAAGAAGCTATGCAGCTGGCGAAGGAGCACGGCGTAGTTCTGGCGGAAGCTATGACAATCTATCATATGCCAATCTATAAGGAACTGTTAAAGCGAGTGGATGCGGGAGACCTCGGAGAACTTCGTGTGATACAGATGAACTTCGGAAGCTATAAGGAATACGACATGAAGAACCGGTTCTTCAACCGGAATCTGGCGGGCGGTGCATTATTGGATATCGGCGTATATGCGCTCTCTTTTGTAAGAATGTTCTTAAGCTCCTGTCCGGATCAGATCGCCTCTCAGGTGAAATTTGCACCTACGGGAGTGGACGAGCAGGCGGGTATCCTTTTAATGAATCCGAAGCAGGAGATGGCGACAGTGACATTATCTCTGCATGCCAAGCAGCCCAAGCGGGGCATGCTATCTTTTGACAAGGCTTATGTGGAGATGTATGAATATCCCAGAGGACAGAAGGCAGTGATCACCTACACGGAGGACGGTCATACTGAGGAACTCCGGGCAGGAGCCACAGCGGATGCCCTGGTCTATGAGGTAGAGGATATGGAGCGGGCAATTGCCGGACAACCGGAGGTCATGAAGTTGAATTATACGGAAGATGTCATGTACATGATGACAGAGATCCGAAAACAGTGGGGACTGACCTATCCGGAGGAAGAGTAGACTAGGAAAAAATCTGATAACAGTATTCCGGCGGTAAAAAGAGCCGAAGAAAATATGACCAACCGTCGGGATGCAGGGAGAATACTGATGATACGAAACAAGAGTCTGGGGAAGAGACTTCTGGCGGCGGGGATTATGCTGATATTTAGTATGAGCGGCTGCGGAACAGACAATGAGATAGAGTTAACAGGGAATGGAATAGGAAGTGATGGAATAGAAGCTGTGGCAACGGTGGATTCTGCTGAGGTGACCGCTGCCGGGGAAACGGCATCGGATGTCACGGGTGGAGATGCTGCATCCACAGGAACTGCGGAGGATACAAATAAAACGGCACCGACTCCTGCCCCAGCGCCTCGGCAGGAGCTTACTACTGCGGATCGCATGGTGGACCGGACGAAAGTGAAAGGCATTTATGTCACCGGTCCTAAGGCCGGCAGCGCCGGAATGGAGGAGCTGATCGGGCTGGTGGATGAGACGGAACTGAACGCTATGGTCATTGATGTGAAAAATGATGAAGGAAATGTGACGTTCCGGCTGATGAATGAGGAGATTACACAGAACATTCCCGTACTGGACCAGATATCCGAAATGCAGGCAGGAGTGTGCTACATCCGGGATATTCAGGCTTTGATGCAGGAACTGAAGGATCATAATATTTATACCATTGCGAGGATCGTATGTTTCAAGGATCCCATTCTGGCGGCGGCGAGACCGGAACTGGCATTGACCAAACCGGACGGCAAGCCGGTGACGGATGCCAACGGCCTGGCATGGGTGAATCCATACAGGCAGGAGGTCTGGGAATATCTGACAGAACTTGCCGAGATGGCAGCAGACCTTGGATTCGATGAGATCCAGTACGATTATGTGCGTTTTCCGGTGGGATCAGATGCCAATGTGGCGGACTACGGTGTGGATATGGATGCCTATCCGAAGAGGCAGGCAATACAGGATTTTCTTGCCTATGCAGGAGACAGACTGCATGAAAAGGGATGCGTGGTTACGGCGGATGTCTTCGGCACTATCATCGGAAGTGAGACCGACGTGCAGACGGTAGGGCAGGATTACATGGCGCTGGGACAGACCGTGGATGCCATCAGTCCCATGGTGTATCCCTCTCATTATGCGAACGGGGTATTCGGACTGAAGGTACCGGATGCGAATCCTTATGAGACGGTATTGGCGGCAATGCAGGGTTCTGTCGAAGAACTGCAGGAGATTCCGGAGGCAGAGCGGGCTGTGGTGAGACCCTGGCTGCAGGCATTTACTGCCACCTGGGTTCCGGGGCATATTTCTTATAACGGAACACAGATCAGGGAACAGATTCAGGCAGTTTATGATGCCGGTTATGAAGAATGGATCCTGTGGAATGCAACAAACCGCTATTCGGCAGAGGGACTGCTTAGTGCAGACGAGGTAGAGGATAATGAAAATAATCAATAAGATCATAATAGGGATTGCAGTGATCTGCCTGCTGTTATGTGGTGGAATCCTGGTATTTGCAATGAATCCGGATATGACCGATGCTCTGGCACAGAGGCTGTATGGAAACGGAAATAATGCGGAGACTGCGACAGAGACAGCAGAGGCAATCGGAAATCCCAGCAATATAGGTACAGATGGAAGTGTTTCGGTAACGCTGCCGGATCAGCCTGAAAACAGTCTGAGCGATTACATCAATCCGAATCCACAGGAACCCTTGCGATATCCCGGCGGTAATACCGGAAGTTCCGACAGCGTCACAGCAGCCACACCGGCTCCCCGAAGTGACGCTGTGACGGATTTAAACTCTTATTATGCGAACTGTATTACACAGTTAAGCATTCTGGGGAGCGGAGATCAGCATTTTGACAATGTGGTTTCCAAGAGTCTGTGGAGTACCATTGAGCAGGCGTATAATACCGGAGCCTACGAGCAGGGATATGTAGCGGAGGTGCTGAAAAAGCTTGGCATGGAGAACTTTGTGATTCAGCTGCAGTTGGTAGACCTCGGGGATGGGTATTACAGAGTATATCACAACGTGGTGACCTACTAAGAGGAACGTACAATATTTATAAAAGTGAGAAACACCGATATCTTAGGCTATCGGTGTTATTTTTAAATATAAAATAAGAATCATTACTATTATTATTGACAGATAATTACAGTTACGCTATAATCAGGATATGAAATACATAAGAGATACGAAAAGAGAAATACAAAGTAAATAAATTGTGTTATGTAAGAGATACTAAAAGAAAACAACTCACAGGAGAAAAGGAGAAGTTATATGAATCATAAGGCAATGTACAAGTTAAGCTACGGATTATACATTGTAACCACACGGGATGCAGAGAAGATAAACGGTTGTATCGTCAATACCGCGATCCAGGCAGCTTCCACTCCGAATCAGATCTGCATCTGCATTAACAAGGCAAACTATACCCACGATATGCTGTTAAACACCGGTGTATTTAATGTATCCGTACTCAGCAGAACGGCAGAGTTTCCGTTGTATGAGCGGTTTGGCTTTCAGTCAGGCAGGGAAGTGGATAAATTTGCGGATTATACAGCATATAAAAATGCAGAGAACGGCGTGCCCTATATCACAGAAGGCACTAACGCATACATTGCGGTGAAAGTTACTCAGACCGTGGATCTGGGATCTCATACTATGTTCATCGGAGAAGTGACGGAGATGGAAGTATTAAGTGAAGAGCCATCCGCAAACTATGAGTATTATCAGGAAAATGTAAAACCCAAGCCGGTAGATACAGGGAAGACTGTGGACGGTCAGACAGTATGGCGCTGCACCATCTGTGGCTATGAGTATGTAGGAGAGGAACTGCCCGAGGATTTTATCTGTCCATTGTGTAAACATCCGGCATCTGATTTTGAAAAAGTGATAAAGTAAATGACAGGAGGTCAGAATTATGAGTATTGACAGTAGAAAGGTAGTTGTAGTGGGCTGCGGATTTGTGGGATCTTCTTCCGCGTTTGCCCTGATGCAGAGTAAGCTTTTTTCGGAAATGGTATTGATCGATGCCGATCATGATCGTGCGGAAGGAGAAGCTATGGATATCAGTCATGGCATGGCATTTGCCAGCCCCATGAAGATCTATGCGGGTTCTTATGATGATATTACGGACGCCGCAGTCATTGTGATCACTGCCGGTGCCAACCAGAAGCCCGACGAGACGAGACTGGATCTGATTCGGAAAAACAGTGCCATTATGAAGTCCATTATCGGGGAGATCAAAAAGAGACCCTTTGAAGGAATCCTGCTCATTGTCTCCAATCCGGTAGACATTCTGACTTATATAGCCCTGAAGGAATCCGGCTATCCGGCAAACCGGGTCATCGGTTCAGGAACGGTACTGGATACCGGCAGGTTCCGGTATGAACTGGGAGAACATCTGGGAGTGGATAGCAGAAGTATTCATGCTTTTATTATCGGCGAACATGGAGACAGCGAACTGGCAGCCTGGAGCGAGGCGAGAGTCGGTGGCATGCCTATCAACGATTTCTGTGAATTGCGGGGACATTATGACCATGAGTCATCCATGGAGAAAATATTTAACAGTGTGAAAAACAGTGCCTATGAGATCATTGCGAGAAAGCACGCAACCTATTATGGAATTGCTATGGCTGTATGCAGGATCTGCGCAGCAATTGTCCGTAATGAGCAGTCCATTCTGCCGGTATCCAGCCTGATGACGGGAGAGTACGGACTGGAGAATGTGGTGTTAAGCATTCCCGCTGTGGTGGATGAAAACGGTATTGAGACGGTGGTGCCCATTGAATTAAATGAGAAAGAACTGTCAGAACTGCAGCAATCGGCAACTGTATTGAAGAAGGTGATAGCGGAATTTTATCCGGATTAGTCTAAAGGTTTTAATAATGTGAAATGACTGCGCTGTGTCTGCAGGATCCCAAGCTTTGTAAGCTTGCCGAGTTCCGCGGACATGGCGCTTCTTTCTACTCCCAGATAATCCGCCAGTTCTTGACGGTTGAAGGGGATGGTGAAATCGTTGGAACCTTCCATTTTTGCCTGATCGGTCAGGTACGCCATTAGTTTTTCTCTGGTGGTCTTGCGGGAGATATATTTGATTTTCTGGTTCAGATACATGTTGTTTTGTGCCACGATCCCCAAGAGATTGCGGATCAGGGTATGGTGAAACTCACAGCCGTTGTCACAGGTATTTAACAGTTTTTTCCCATTTAAAAACATAATATTGCAATCCTCCGCAGCCACGATATCCACAGGAAGATGAGGAATCCCGGCACAGACAAAAGCCTCCCCGAACAGGGAGCCCTCGGAGATGGAGGCAGTAATATTACGGTTGCCGTAGTAATCGTCCTGTAATACATGGATCGAACCGGACTCGACAATACCGATGAAATCCGCCGGATCGCCGGCATGCCTGATATACTCCTCCTTTGGATAGGATTTTGTATAGGCGTGCAGTCGCTTCAGCATAACGGGGATATCTTCAGGTAAAATATTCTGAAAGAGAGGATTGTGCATAATAAATTCTCCTTTTGTTGGAAAACCAACATACTTGATGGGATGATTCTAGTATAATCCCCTCAGAAAGTCAAGGAGAGTTCAGGAAAGGAAGGATAACGATGTATAAAAATATTGAAAAACAGACGAAATTAAATCTGAAGGAGCTGGTGAAATACCAGGAGGGGCAGGTAGTCAGCAAGACTCTTGTACAGAACGACTATGTGAGTATGACGATTTTTTCCTTTGACAAGGGCGAGGAAATCTCCACCCATGCAGCAGGCGGTGATGCTATGGTAACCGTTTTGGAAGGCAAGGGCAGATTCACCGTAGGCGGCGAAGTATTCTACGTGGAAGAGGGCGAGACTCTGATCATGCCCAAGGATATCCCTCACGCAGTATACGGTGAGGAGAGATTCAAGATGCAGCTGACAGTATCTTTCTGAGTTGTAGAAAAAATGCGGTTCTCTTTTGAGGTTTGTGCAAAATACTGTTTGTTTGGATTTCTTTGTTGGAAAAACAACATAATGAAATTCTGGATTTTGCAATATTGATCTTGTGATGAAACATAGGACGAATAATTAAGGTCAGATGTTTAGAAAAGTAACGGATGATTTAGAGACAAGCTAAGAGCATAGAGAAATCGAGGAGGAAAATATGATCCGAAAAATTATTCATATTGACGAAGAAAAATGCAATGGCTGCGGTATTTGTGCGACTGCATGTCATGAGGGTGCTATAGATATTATTGATGGCAAGGCAAAGCTGGTCAGAGAGCATTTCTGCGATGGTTTTGGCGACTGTCTGCCCGGGTGCCCGACGGGAGCTATTACATTCGAGGAGCGGGAGGCACCTGCCTATGATGAGGCGGCGGTGAAACAGGCACAGCAGTTAAAACAACAGGAAAAAATGCAGCGGGAGGGTATGCAGATTCCACATGGGGGATGCCCGGGAAGCCGTATGCGTCAGATGCATCGGAAGGAAGATGTAGCGGCAGTGACAGAAAACAGTTACGTTAATGACGCAAGCAAATCTCAGCTGTGCAACTGGCCAGTCCAGATCAAACTGGCACCGTTGCAGGCACCCTACTTTGACGGAGCAAAGCTGCTTATTGCGGCAGACTGTACCGCCTATGCCTACGCGAATTTCCACAAAGAATTCATTCGTGGTAAAGTGACGCTGATCGGCTGCCCAAAGCTGGATGCGGTGAACTACAGTGAGAAACTGACGGAGATTCTGCGGAACAATGATATTCAGTCCGTGACTATTTTGCGCATGGAAGTACCCTGTTGCGGCGGTCTGGAAATGGCGGCAAAAAAGGCTATACAGGACAGCGGAAAGTTTCTGCCCTGGCAAGTAGTGACCATCTCCATTGATGGAGAGATTCTGGAATAAAATGTTTTTGCTGAAAGTAAGTGTCTGAAAAAGGAGATTGTATGAAAATGCAGGGAGACAGCATCATCAGTGCCCTGATCGGGTTGGTGGGAGCCGTATCAAATAACGAAAAAACAGAGCAGACCGACAGCGTGATCCGGGAAGCGTTTCTGCGTTTGAAGGACGCAGACAGTGAGGAAGAAATGGTACAGAAGATACATGCAGAGAAATTCATCATTGCGCCGGACTGTGCCACCTGCCTCAATCCCTGCGGCAATACTTCAGATTACGATATGGCGCAATTTTATGCAGCAGATGTGAAAGTCATCTCTGCGAAGCGGGATCTGATCGAAACTGTTTGTAAAAAGCTGGGTTCGTCGGAAAATGTCCCGGAGGATGTTTATCAGGGAATTGCCTATCTTGGGTATGATCTGGAACCGGAGGCTTATACGCAGATACAGCAGAAGATTATGTGCTAAGATTTGATTCAATAAATTGAGAGTTACGAAAGCATAGCCGAGCATAGGAAAAATAAGAACCGTGATTGGGAGCTTG
>OHJO01001064.1_pt1 | contig 11318 bp, 6 predicted proteins | sample 1568561 | NCBI WGS metagenome assembly OHJO01 (sample SAMEA3879556, study PRJEB24766) | human gut metagenome | biome: human-associated habitat; feature: feces | place: USA | collected 1985/1987
CGAGGAGAATTTGTCATCACCCGGTATTCTTTTCCTTCGTGAATACTTAATTTCCCATCCAGATATTCCAATACAGCCGTATTGCCTGTTTCATCGGTTATGGCCAGATGTAAGGTAGACTCCGGTCCTCCATTCGGCATACGGGGAGCATCAATGCGGAAAGTCTCCTTTTTCAATTCATCCACCGCTTCGCGTACCGTGGCAAAGTTATCAAGCACATACTGTGTCCAAATGCTGATGCCCATTGCCGGACGGGTATCGCCGGGAAGAGAGTAAATGGATTCCGGCAAGAAAAGCAGGCTAGCCACTAATCCTTTCTCGTTCATTCCGTCACAAGTACCTATATCATATCCTGTAGCAATCACACTTCCATATTTGGAAGTCCAGTTCACAGTTTTCTCTTTGTTTTTTCCTTTGTCACATTAAATGTCATACTATATGCACATGGATACAGATTCATCTCATGAAGATCTTGATGTACATAGATATTCGTCATGATATCTTCCTTCCAGTCCATTGTACGTCCTGTTACCACCATCTGGTCAGGGCCTATATACACTGCACGCGTACATGCTTCTACAGGCTGTATACTCATCAAAGAGACGGCAGCCAACACCAATGCAACTCCTGCTAATTTTTTCTTCATGTTCATTCTATTTAAATAATTGATCTTCTTATTTATAAATAACAAACGCGCCACGATTATTGCCTAAAAGAAAGAGGATTTTAATGAAAAAAAGGCATTTATTCAATGCAGGAAGAAATTTTGGGTTTTCAACGTATGAGGGTTATCATCACAAAGATCATTTCTTAGCGAAAAATATTAAATAAATTTAAGTGTTACTATTGCAGTCATTGCTACTTTAGTTCGTCCAATAAATAAACATACAATTATCATGATAAAAGAGTACACCAAACAAACTATAATCATTTGCTTTCTATTACAAGGAATCGCATTATCAAGCAGAGCGCAAGAACAACAAATGTGGCAACGATACCACGATAAATGTCGAAGAGAAGCAAGTATTATTGACACTCTCCCCTCCAAATTGGAAAAAGCCTTGCACTGGTCGCCGACAATAAATAAAGAACAAAAAGAGGTTATACGCTATATACTATGGAATATGGTTTATGTGGAAGGTGGTACAGCCAATCTCGGAGACAACAACAACTATCCCGTGGATGTAGCCTCTTTTTTCATCAACCGATATGAAGTTAGTCAGGATGAATGGTATGTCATTATGGGAGAAAATCCTTCTAACCAACACAGACGTAACTATCCGGTAGACCAAGTCAATTGGTTCAACGCTCAACGATTTACCCAAAAACTTTCTCAATTAAGCGGTCTACCCTTCCGTCTCCCCTTCGAAGCAGAATGGGAATATGCAGCACGTGGGGGACTAAAAACCAAGAATTTCATCTATGCCGGCAGCAATAATGCAGAACAGGTTGCCTGGTTTAGAGAAAAATATTATAATACTTACGTGTCCAAAGAAACAGGGACGAAGAAGCCCAACGAACTGGGACTTTATGACATGAGTGGAAACATATATGAATGGTGTATGGACTGGTATGACAGAAAGGTTCCTTTTACCGGAAACATCGCTCCGGTTATATGCGAAAAAGATACGCATAAAGTGTTGCGTGGAGGTAGTTATTATACCTTCGAGAAATATTGTAAAGTCACCAGCCGCTACGGAGTTAACCCGCAACGATGGGATATTGATTATGGATTACGGCTGGTAGTGTCACTGCCAGATTAAAAGTACACAATCTTTGTATAGTGCTTACTTCATTTTCTATTCATTAGTTTGTACTTTTCCTCTAGTTGTTGTAACGCCTGCTTAAGCTGAATCGCTTTTTCTTGAGATACACTGCCTCCCTCTTTTTCGTACCACTCCAACTGCTGTTTAATGAGCCTACGGGTAGTTTGCAATGACTGTTGCAATGAATCACGTTGCGCCATTTTGTTACTAAATTGTTCCACAATACCCGATGCTTCATAGATGTGATAGCACCATCAATGTCTCCCTTCTCTACCAATGCCATAGCTTGTCGCTCCATGGCCGACAGCTCGTCCTTGTTGATACGTGCAAACTTATCGGCATAGTAATCCAGCAACTTCATACGCTTATCATACTCCTGACTGAGTTGTGACATCTCTTGTTCAAAAGTAGCAATATCTGCCTGCTGCAACTCACGTGTCACACGGAGTTCCTGCAATTTGCGTTCATACTCCCGCTGATAGTAACTCTTGCCTATGTTGTAGAATTTGCGCCTGCTCTGCTCAATATACCCTTTCGGACAGAGTACTACTTTATAGAGTATATCTCCACTTGCCACCCATTGCTCTACCTCTTTGAGATTAACGATCTCCATACCCTGTTTGCTGATACGGATATCAAAAAGAAGGTCGCCCGATTCCATGTGAGGTAGTTTCAGTATAAAAGTACCCGCGCCATCAGTGAGAGTAGGCACACCACCTTGTACAACAACCTCTACTCCTGCTACAGGAGTAAAATCAGAGTTCATTTTCACAGCCACTCCTTTGAGTGTAACTTGAGCCTGAATACCAAGAACACATAGCCCACAAAAAACTGATGACAACAAATATTTTCTCATGACAACAACTGAATGAGTAGATTTAGTGTAGGTTGATAGTCTTGACCTATGCGATCCTTCATCTGTTTACTGTAAAGCAATAAAACCGGAGCATAAAACTCTTCACTTTTATACAACTTACGAGTTTTGAGATGAGCCACCAGTTCTTTACCCGCTTGGACATCGGTATGTAAAACATGAAGTGCTAGTATGAAGGCCTGCTGAATGATCCCCTGACGGGCTGTTCCCATCTGTCGCATGGTTTGCTCTGCTTTATAAAAATCATTATCTAGCAGTAATGTCGACACCCAGTCATACATATAGGTATAACATTGCACTTTTGAGTTTGCATGATATTCATAAAATAAAGAGATAGTACTTTCATATATATCGAGAGCCTTCTGATAGTGGTGAGTGAAGTAAGCCAAATCTCCGCATTTGTTCAGGAACTGTATTTGCATATAAACGCCTCGAATAGGAGATTCCTCGGTCAAGCTATTCACAATATCAGCCAGCTTGGAAGTAATTTCATTAGCCTGTTCATATTGTTTATCCTGCATAGTATAATAGAGGCGAACAAAATAGTAGTCAGCCATCAATTCGTAATACCTGAAGAGGCTATATCGGCGTGCATCTTCGGTCTCGATCATAAAACGATCAAAATAGGGCTTTGCCTCCTGTTTAGTGTGTATACATAGCACAGCCTGGGCCAATAGCGCACGGGCACGTCCGGCAGCAGCATCTTGAGGTGGCATCTGATTCATGAGTTGAGAGATACGATCAGCTTCATCCCATTGTCCCAGCATCATATGAGCCGTCATTTGAATGTACTTTAACTGTGCAAAACTGTCATCATCAGCCTGCTGTTGTTTCAACTCTATTTCTAGAGCAGGAGCACCGCTAATGACTTCTTGCGCCTGATGACATGTAAAACGAATCAGCAGGCGGTTGAATTTATTATAAGCCAGCATACGAGTATGTCCGTGTTGAGCAGCACATTTATCGCTAAGATCATAAAAATAAAAAGCCGTATCTACATGACCTGTATCAAAAAAGAGTCCACCCAATAAAGCATAACAAGCATTAACCTGCGAATAAAAAGTCTCGTTATCTTGACACACCTTAAGGGTTTCAATGATCTCTTTAGCATATTTCATAATTTCGTAGCGTCCCAAATTGTAGGCAGCATTGAGAGCTGTAAACCATATATTTACAGCATATTGTGGTTCATCGGTTTTCAAGAAAGGATGAATCTTTTCAATAGCATCGTAGGCCTCATTATGCTGTTGAGTGTAATAGTAGCACTGAAAGAGGTTGTAATATAAGTTGTAATAGAGCTCGCGATGTGTGTCTTTTTCCCTATCAGGAAGGGTGTTAAAGATAGCCAATCCCTCTTCGTCAATATCCACAGCCTCGACATAACGACCTAATTCATAATAGGCAGTTGCTAGCAATTGATAAACTGTGACACGCCCTATCTTATACTGATTTGGGTTATTGCGATACAGTTTTTCTATGATCTCATCGGCCTTTTGATAGGCTGCCAGCATCTCATCATATTTTTTATTGTAGTGAGCATTGTTTCCTATCGCCACCCAATATTCCACTTGCGTATTGGGTTTAGCATCATTCATCTTAAGTTTAGCGATGCCTGCTTGAGCTTGTGCCAGTCCCTTCTTGTCGCCCATCACTCCACAGATAGTAGTCATGTTTTGATAACAAACCATGAGCTTCGATTCGTAATCCGGTGCCTCCTCAGGTCCTAAAGCTAATAGTATCTCCACAGCCTCTTTAAGCGAATTGAGCGCTATTCGGCAACCTTTCAATTTTGTTTCGGGAGTACCCTTACGTACCATTTTAAAGAGTACAGTCGATAAGTTGATATCAAGGTTTACAGTAAGTTCGGCTGTAGCCAGTATGTTCCGCGGTAACTTTTCGAGCAATTGTTGTGCTTTGTCAAAGTAGCCGATACTCTCATCCAAACGGTTCATATCATCATAGATAAGGCCTAGTTTCGTATACCAATCAGCCAAATCATAAGGTGTTTTGCTGTGCTCTATGGCTTTCTTGTAGTAAGTCTCTGCATCTGTAAAATTCCGTTGATGATAAGCAAAGTTTGCGTAATCGGCATTACGGTCCATGTGTGTGGGACTACTGTCAGCTATCTTCTTGAATAAATCTCCTGCCTTCCGGTAACTCTCCTCACCACCTTGTAACACCAATGTTTGTGCATAGCGTTCAACAGTGGGTATCATACTTTCGATATCTTCATCCCACTGTTTCTTTAAGCCAAGGTCATGAGCCAATCTTTTTTCCAATTGTAATCCTTCGTATAGTCCGATAGCCTCATCCAGCTTTCCCTGCGTCACTAGTTGTTGTGCCTGTTTTTCTATAGGTTCCAAATAGTCTGTATTGATAGCTACCAGCAAAGGTACATAACAGTCTAACATCTCTTGTGCAGTGTTCAGAGCCGCTTGTATCTCTTTCCGGCGTTGCATATAGCGGTCGCTATTCACTTTACCTTCCTCTTTGAGTTGTTTGAGTTGAGCCATGGCACTGGTATACTTAGCCTTCGCATTGGTTTTACCTATCTGGTAGAATTGCTCAACTCTAGCCGTATACTCCTCTTTAGCACACATATCTACCCGATAGTTTTTGGTAGGTGCATATACCCATTGGTTCACCATATGTTGATTAACCACCACCCAGTCACGATAGGCTATCTGTTGTATAAGTAGCCGCTGTCCCTCTATATGATTGGGTAGTTGTACCTCAAAACAGCCCCGCGCATCACTGGTAGTGGGTGTAGCCCCCTCTATCACTATATTTACTTGCGGCAAGGCTTTTTTACCAGAATTTTGTATCATTACAGTGCCGCGTTGGCTCTGTGCACGTATAACCCAAAAAGTAGCTGCACATAGCGCAACTGTAAGTAGGAGTTTTTTCATGAGTACACTGTTGTTTGAAGGTTATACTATTTTTTGCGCAAGGCTATGCGCATCTGCTCGGTAGGCGACGGAGCTACCCCATTATAATCCCAGATTTCGAAACCTGCTTTCATCACTGTGAGACGATAGCTAGTGGCTTGCTGCGATAATGGTACCTCTATCAAGAAGGAGCCATCGGCCTCAGTTTGTGCAGAATAGCCCAGCACTTGTACACGAGCATCAGCCATGGGTTGTCGTTCTTCGTCGGTCACAACACCTTGTAGCACACCAGCATCATTATTACGACAGATGCTTAGAAAACAAGTATTGGTGTAACTTAGTGTAGTATCTACAGGCATATACCCCTTAGCTTTGAAACTTAGCGTGAAGTCGTCGAGCCAAGCATACTTGCGGTTGATGCCTTCAAATTCCACCACCTCTTGCAACGTAGCCAGTTCACGGGTTTCCACTACATCGGCATACTTCAGTGTGAGCGTAGCTCCCCGAAAGGGCAGTGTGGTAGATATATTCTCCTTCAGTTCGACCCTAAACGTCACAGGTTGCCATAACTGATAGGCCAGCAAGAAGAAAGCCACTATCACCACAGGCAGCAAACAAAGCAGTACAAAACGTCTAGTACGCGGTAAGTCTACAGGATTGGGACGTATGAAACCTTCATTTTCCAGTTGCGTTAACTGATAGTCAAAGTGATGAAACAGCTCATTGTAGTCGGCATAAGTATCACAGAAGTGTCCATATTCTTGCTCACTGTATTGTTTTAGTTTCTCCAGTAGTGCCGCGCCATGCTCGTCGCGTTTAGCATAAATGTAAATTTTTGGACGTTTACCACCACTCGCTTTCACTTGTTCAAAAGCGACTTGCAGTTCGCGTAGCGTATATTGCCCCAAACGAGTATGGAAAAGAAAAATCACAATATCACATTGGCGAATGTAATCATCGTATCTATTCTGCAGATGCTCCTCAGAAAGGTAGCTGGGAAAATCACGCCAGGTACGCTGTTCGAAGCAGATGGCACGTTTCCTATATCCCTTATTCTTCTGCGAAAAGTAGAGGTCCATCTGCAATTTATCTTCATCAAGTTCTGCCGACGAAGCAATAAAGACTTTCACGTTTTTCATGTATCTAAATGTTGTGCCGTTATATACGAATGTTATATGGATCTATTGATCGGCCAATCTATAAAGTTCATATCCTCCCAATGCCAATATGTAGGGCAAATTATAAATAACATCAGCATCCTTCTCTACCTCCTCGGGATGCCTTTGTAGTAGTTCGCTGAAAGGCATAATAAGAGGATGTAGCAAAAACACCTTATCCTTCACCTTAGCACGTTTCCAGCCGGCCACCGTACGCTCGGCATTCCATCGGTACTTCTCCATGCGCACTAACAGATACAAAACTTGGGCTGGCAGTTCTTCATTGAACATAGATTCGGATATGTGTGTCGGTGAGCAGTTACTCCGTCTGATGCCATAGCCCAGTGTGCGACAAAACACACTATAGGCATCTAGTTGATAGCGGTTAGCCCAGCGCAGCGGCTCGCTTAATTTATTCCATAGATATTGCGCCTGGTGGTTCATCAAAATAAAGTCGGCAGAGTGGTTGCCATAGGATTCATACATTTTCTTCAATACCTCTTTTTGTTTGAGGCTTTCATCAGCATAACAACAATCGTATAAGTAGTTCACATACAAAGCCAGTTTGTCTTGTAAGATGTTTTTCTTTATTCCCCTGTCTACCATGCCAAACACTTTGACATAGCGATAACGTCCCTTCTCATCGTCCACCATTGACGACAAATCATTATTAAATTCCTGACGGATAAGCACACGACACTGATATTGATAAACTTCATGCGGCAAGTTTAGTCCTAATGAAAGGCTCAAATCGGGATCATGCACACAAATAGCCACTGTAAGCATACAATGCTTATTTTGTGCCCACTGCTGCAGGCGGGTACGCATAGCAGTACTACAAATGTCGTCATGGCAATATTCCACCTCAATATCATCTATTTGATTCTCTATATAGGGAAATTGAGCTTTGAAGTAGTCTTCCTGTGCCTCCATCTCGCGATCTACTAAAGTGATGCGGGTACGTATACGTTCATCTGCAGGCAGGCGGTCATCATAATTGGCATAATGGCAGATACGTAGTGCTTCGAGTAGCAACGAGCGTCCCACTCGGTTGAATCCCACAATAACCAAATGCACATAGTCTTGACTGGTAGCGCTCCAACTTCCATCAGGTTGTTGCGTTATGCTTATGGGACGATAATCCAGCGGATCATAACGCCTTTCACAATCGGCTGCATAAAGGCTCCATAGCTGCCGGGCCAAGTTTTCGTGGAGATTAAAGGGGCGAAAGAAAATATTAGGCTTGCCTTCTATACAAAAGACTTCGGGCGGCAGATTCATTTTCTGTATATTGGAATATGAAGGGATGCTGTCGAACTGTACATACACAGGCATCATCTTGCCATCAGAACATTTACCACGCAGAGCACTCACCAAATGCACAATAGCGATATTTTTAGCATCGCGCCCGTAACGTTCTTCATCACCCAACACATACACTTCAATAGCACTCTCTATGTTCAACCGCTGGAGTTCCTCAATCGACTCAATGTTGCCAAAGTAAACAAGCACTTGTCTCTCTATCTCGATGGGTAGGGCCGACTGTATACGATGGCGCACTGTCGCCACCTCTATACCGCTCATCAGCAAGATGCGTGCTGAAGGACATTCGTCATACAGTTCGCGTATCATATTGATAGACAATTCATTGAATCCTATTAGCACATAATGATTTTTTATATTACGGTAGGTCATTCGCCCTGTGTATACCACCCCCACACGCCGCTCTATAATATTAGAGATGGTAGAGATGAGCACACCGCCCAGTAAAACGGATCCCGAAATGCTGATAAGTCCCACTAATATCCTGTTAGGCCAGGCAGTCTCTTCTATTTGGTTACCGGGATCGACAAAGTTATTGTACACCACCCAAAGTCTTTCTCCCCATTCCTCGTGTCCATGCAGTTGGATGGAAAAAAGCATCGCGATAATAAAAAAGATAGTCAGCACCGTAGCAATGGTAACGAGTAGCAAGGTGAGCTGTGACTTGATACCTCCCGAAATGGTGCGATCCATGTACTCTTGTGAGAATATCTTCTTGTAGTAGTTAATAAAGCGGTTCATCTGAATAATTTATTGATAGTCGTATTTTATAAGTAGAACATTTAGAGTTGTGTACAAATATAGTGTTTTTTAATAAACTATGTAGTTTTTCACATAACTATTTTCTACAATGCACTTTACCTTGTTATTGTGAGGCATATAATATGAAATTAGGTAAGATACACTATTTCTATGCAGGTAATGTCTCTATTATTTAAAGTTTTTCAGTGCATAGATTTAAGATTTTCAGTGCAGGAATTTATTATCTTTTATGCACTCGGGTAGTTGTCCCATTACAATGGGACAATAGTCACCTTATAGAATGACTAATGTCACTTTATAAGGTGATATTTGTCATTCTATAAGGTGACTATCTATCTCCGAAAGAATGAAAATCACTAAAGATACAAAATTAATCAGTGAAAAGCAATAGTGAGGCAGGAAATATAACCATACTGCCAATGGATTTAATTTATTCCAATACAGATTAGAAATTCTTCCGGAAAGTACATCCATTTCTCCATTCCGAACACCCGTAAGCAGTCTTCCCCTTAATGATAGTTCCTTTACCACAAAGTGGACAGGGTTGGCCAACAAAAGCATCTACCCCACCTGTTGCAGAAGGAGTTGAAGCAATTGTAGCCACCGGAGCCGGAGAACCGGGCAAATCAGCCTTCACTTCGTTCGTCGTTTTTTCCGCTTTTGGTTTCTTTTCTTTCGGTGTACTTGGTTTTCGTTCACGCTTTTTAGGCTCTTTCTTTGCTTTCTCTTCGGCTTTTGCAGCTACTGCATCCTGAATAGTAATACGTCGATTCGTATTATCAGAAAGTACGCTCATCACGATTTCCGAAACCATCTGTTTCAGTTCTTCGAGAAACTGGCGGGCATCGTATGTCTTCTTTTCAATTTCGCGAAGCTTCTTTTCCCAAATACCTGTCAGTTCCGCCGATTTCAATAATTCTTCGTGAATGAGCTGCACCAACTCCACTCCTGTCGGGGTGGCAATCAGGTTCTTTCTCTCCTTACGGATATAATTTCGTTTGAACAGTGTTTCAATGATGGCAGCACGGGTAGACGGACGACCGATACCATTCTCTTTCAAGGCATCACGAAGTTCATCATTATCCACCAGTTTTCCGGCTGTTTCCATTGCACGGAGCAGTGTTGCTTCGGTATAAGGTCTGGGCGGCTGTGTCCATTTCTCGTTCAAGTCGGGAATGTGAGGACCACTTTCACCCTTCACAAAGGTAGGGAGTACATTTTCATCCTCTTCCTCTTTTTCTTCAGTAGGATCTTTTACGTCCTTTGCAAACACGACACGCCATCCCGGTTCCAGAATTTGTTTTCCGGTTACCCGGAATTCTATCTTATCCACTTCTCCCATGACGGTAGTAGTAGAAATCTTACAGTCCGGATAGAATACGGCTATAAAACGACGGGCTATCAAGTCATAGACACGACGTTCCATATCCGTCAGGTTTTGAGCATAGACTCCGGTGGGGATAATGGCGTGGTGATCCGTCACTTTCGAGTTGTCAAATACCTTTTTCGATTTAGGAAGTGTAGTGCCGGCTAACGGAGCTGTCAAGACTTCGTAATCACGGAGTCCTTTCAGGATAGCAGGACATTTCGGGTAAATATCGTCACTCAAGAAAGTAGTATCAACACGCGGATAGGTAGCTACCTTCTTCTCATAAAGAGACTGAATCAGTTTCAGCGTTTCATCAGCCGAATAAGCGAATTTCTTATTACATTCTACCTGAAGAGAAGTCAAGTCGAACAAACGTGGGGCGAACTCTCTCCCATCTTTCTTGCCAACACTAGTGACTACAAACGGAAGATCCTTTATGCGTTCTACCAATGCCTCGCCTTCTTCCCGGTTAGCGATAGGGTCGATACCCGGATTATCTATTTTCTTTTTTCCACCGTTCTTTTCTTCTTCCGCAGCAATTTCTTCATCACTTTTGCGGATAAGTGCGGAAAAAGTGGTATCCCGATAGTTGGTTTTCAGTTCCCAGTATTGCTTGGGTTCGAAATTAGCTATTTCCAACTGACGGTTGACAATCAGTGCCAGAGTCGGTGTCTGTACACGACCGATAGAGAGTACCTGTTTATTTTGACCGTATTTAATGGTGTAAAGACGGGTGGCGTTCATCCCTAATAGCCAGTCACCCATCGCACGAGAAAGTCCGGCTTCATAGAGTGACTGAAAATCTGTCTGATCTTTCAGCTTCGCAAACCCTTCCCGGATAGCTTCTTCTGTCAATGAAGAAATCCACAGACGTTTCACCGGACAGCGTGCACCTGCTTTCTGCATCACCCAACGCTGAATCAATTCTCCCTCTTGCCCGGCATCACCGCAGTTGATGATTTCATCTGCGTTCTGCATCAGTCCCTCGATAATGTGGAATTGTTTTTCGTAGGTAGGATTCTCTATCAACTTGATGCCGAAACGTGGAGGAATCATTGGCAGGCTACCTAAATTCCATGATTTCCAGTTAGGCGTGTATTCATGCGGCTCTTTCAGGGTACAAAGATGCCCGAATGTCCAGGTCACCTGGTATCCGTTTCCTTCTATATATCCTTCTTT